>OBXX01000677.1_pt1 | contig 11797 bp, 9 predicted proteins | sample 1495441 | NCBI WGS metagenome assembly OBXX01 (sample SAMEA2580168, study PRJEB22360) | human gut metagenome | biome: human gut; feature: human-associated habitat; material: faeces | place: Denmark | collected 2008/2010 | reverse complement strand
TATTAAAGGCTTCGCCATTTTTTAATACATATAACATATATGCATTGTCCGCATGGACTTCAGGGTCTAATACGCGTTTCCAAGCGTATTCAAAGTCATAAGCCGTCAAAGGCTCTCCATTAGACCATTTCAAATTAGGTCGTAAGTGGAAGGTATACTCACGGCCATCATCGGAGATTTCCCAATTTTTAGCAAGTGCTGCTTCTGGTTCACTTTCATCATTCAAACGAACTAGACCATCGAATAATTGAAGTTGAACCGTAGCCTCCGGAGAGGTAGTAGACTTTGCGGGATCCAATGTGGATGGTTCCTGCTCAATAACATAGCGGATTGTGTGTTCATCGATTGGTTGAACACCACGAGGGTACCCAAATACAAATAAGAGTACGCTCACCCCTAGAGCGAGGACCATGAGTTTTAACAAGTTTCGTTTATCCATCATGGCAATGCTTCCTCTACAAATTCTTTCATGATGCGCCCAACTTGAGCGCCTAATTCTTTACCTCGGCCATTATCGATATCGCTCATTAAAAGAATAAAGCAAAAATGACCTCTAAATGTTTCTATTACACCCCCATCATGCTCTACGCGATCAAGGGATCCTGTTTTATGGTGAAAGCGTATGCCTTCTCCCCAGTAAAATGGTAAGATATCACGGAATTGTTGGCGACCTAAAATATTCCACATTTCTCGGCCATAAGCATCTCTATCACGATATTCAAAAATATGTTTATACAGACGAGCTAGTGACATGGCTGTAATATAATTATCACGCCCTTCAACCAAGGCGTTAAGGTCCATCATCATGCGATTAAGCTCCATCTCATCCAGGCCAAGCTTTTCCGCTCGAGCATTGATATTTTCCATTCCAAGCACTGTGATGAGTAGATTTGTCGCAATATTATCACTAAGAACCATCATGAGACGGCACAACTCAAGATAGGTAAAACTATGTTTACCTACTAACTCTTGTAGTGCACCGCCACCTTCAACGCGTGGAGTTCTAGATAAAGGAACGGTATCATTAATGTCCAATTGCTCAGTACGAGCTAAATGAAAGACATATTCCATGATAAGTACCTTAATTAAACTCGCACCAGAATGTACAGTATTTTCACCTCTAGCTGCGATGAGTATTGGTTCCTCTTCATCATCAAATTGTAACACTGCATAAGATATATTTCCTGCTGGGGCCAATTCTTTAATGACTGTATCTAGTTGATGTTCCAGGGACTTGCCAACAATTAGTTTTTCCATACTATTCTCCCATTATATGTGCCAGCATGCAATGCGGCGATCAGCCCAGTCTCGAAGTGGTGGACGTTCTGTAAAACAACGACCTTCCGCTTCTGGACATCGACCACTAAACAAACAGCCTTTTGGCGGTTCTAGTGGATTAGGTGGATCCCCTTTAAGAGGTGCCCCAATTGGTGCATGTGGCATAACTGGACCATTTAGAGCCGTCAATGCACGGGTATATGGATGTTGTGGAAATTCATATAAGTCCAATGCAGGACCTTCTTCCATAACAGCACCTAAATACATAACAACCATGCGATGACTAATGTAGCGCACCATATTTAAATCATGAGAAATAAAGAGGTACGAAATACCATGTTGTTCTTGTAACCGTTCTAGTAATGTCATAATTTGCACTTGGATAGATACATCTAACGCAGAAATCGGCTCATCACAGATGATACATTGAGGCTCCATAATAAGAGCCCGTGCAATGCCGATACGTTGACGTTGCCCACCAGATAGTTCATGAGCATAACGCTCACCAAATGACATATTTAAGCCAACTTGGTCAAGCACCTCTTTTACACGAATCACGCGATCTCGAGGTGTATACTTTGGATCCAGTTCTAAAGGCTCCTCTAAAATCGCATTAACCGTAAGCCGCGGATTAAGGGATGCATAAGGATTTTGAAATACCATTTGCATCACCGGGTGAACAGACTCTCTATCCACATAAGGGTTGATATGTCGACCATTCATATAAATAGAACCAGATGTAGCTTGATATAAACCCATCAAAGTGTAACCAAATGTAGATTTACCACATCCAGATTCACCTACGATACCTAGGGTTTCCCCTGGTGATTGATATAGGCTCACGCCTTGTACAGCATGTACCGTGTGTTTTGGCTTAAATAAGCCTCCTGACAGAGTGAACTCTTTAACGAGATTGTCAGTCTCCCATACGTAACTCATTAAAGTCCCTCCAACTTAGCTAACCAACATGTAAACTGGTGACTTTCACCAACATTTGTAACCATCGGAACCCGACTACCACAGATTCGCATAGCCCATTTACAACGAGGATTAAATGCGCATCCACGAGGTAAATCAAATAGATCAGGTGGTTGACCTTCAACAGCCTTCAATTCGCCGTGCCATTTACCTTGAGGCAATGCAAGCAACAGCCCCAAAGTATATGGATGACGAGGCTCGCTAAAAATACCATCTACTGTAGCAGACTCAACACATTTACCTGCGTACATAACCATAACCCGATCACAAATTTGAGCAATAACACGTAGGTTATGAGAGATAAAGATAATCCCTATGCCAGCCTCTACGGCTAATGTTTGCATAAGGCGCAAAATTTGTGCCTCTGTAGTAATATCAAGAGCTGTTGTGGGCTCATCACAAATTAAAATCTTGGGACGACCGGCCACTGCCATAGCAATACATACGCGTTGGCGCATTCCACCGCTCAACTCATGAGGATATTGAGATAACCGGCGTTCCGGTGTAGACAGCCCCATCTTCTTCAATAAATCGATGGCAATGGCCCTTTCATCGTAATCTTCACCATACGCATTTGTACGACGGATAACCTCATACATTTGCTCTCCAATGGTCATGATAGGATTCAAGGAGGTCATAGGATCTTGGAACACCATGGCAACCGTCGTACCACGAAGTTCATTCCAATCATCTTCAGTAAATCCTAAACAATCATGACCATCAATCATGAATGTATCCGCTTTAATTTTAGTTTTACCATATGGCAATAAGCCCATTAAAGAGTTAACTAAAACGGATTTACCACACCCAGATTCCCCGACTATACCTAAAATCTCACCAGGGTATAAAGAAATATCTTGATTGCGAATAACTCGCAACGGACCTTGGAAGGTATTGATGGTAATAGATACATTACGTACATCAACAATAGCATTATTCATTATCTATCTCCTTCCTTAGGGTCTAATACATTACGTAAACCGTCGCCAAAAAATGCGAAACCAAGCATGGTAATACTAATAGCAACAGCTGGGAAAATCAATTGGAACGGATAAGAGCGCATGCTACTAATACCTTCAGAAGCTAGTACGCCCCAGCTCGCCATAGGTGCATTTACACCTAAGCCGATAAAACTAAGAAATGCTTCTGTAAAAATAGCCTCAGGAATAGCCAATGTTAAAGTAATAATGATCGGTCCTACACAGTTTGGTAAAATATGACGCAATAAAATGCGATATTTGGGAATGCCCATCGCTTCAGCAGCAATGATGTATTCTTCGTTTTTAACTTTCAAAATTTGGCTGCGTACGATACGGGCCATATTAAGCCAATACGCAATCCCCAACGCTACAAAAATAGAGATTAGCCCAGGTCCAAGTACAACCATCAATAAGATTACGTATAGTAAAAGTGGAATACCATACAAAACATCTACGATCCCCATCATGATACGGTCTACCTTGCCACCTATATAACCCGCAATGCCGCCATAGGCAACGCCAATCACAAGATTAATAAAAGCTGCTACAAAACCAATGGTTAAGGAAATACGAGCGCCGTACATAACACGTGTATAGATATCACGGCCCAATGTATCCGTACCAAACCAATGGCTAAAGCTTGGACTTTGGTTCGCATCAATTAAGGATTGGTCCGCATAGGTATAAGGTGAAATAAGTGGACCTAGAATAGCAAGCACCATCATCACAATAATGATGGTTGCACCAACTACAGCTAAACGATTTACCTTAAATCGTTCCCATTTACTAGGACGTTTTATAAAGCTAGTAATCTCTTCTTGAGGGGCTCGTTCAATAGGTAAAAAGTCTTCCTTATTCATCTGTCCCCTCCTCCGTTGTAACTCGTGGATCGATTAATGGATAAATCATGTCCACCAAAATATTAAGAAATACTACAAGCGCACTATAGAAAATCGTAATACCAAGAATAACCGTATAGTCTCGGTTATAAATAGATGTTACAAAATACTGACCTAGACCAGGAATCGCAAAAATTGTTTCTACGATAAAGCTGCCTGTTAACAAACTAGCTGCCAATGGACCTAAGTACGTAATAACTGGCAAAATTGCATTGCCAAGGGCATGACGTGTCAAAATGGTCCAAGAACCTAGACCTTTTGCGCGAGCTGTACGAATGTATTCTTGTTGATACACGTCAAGTAAACCACTGCGCGTTAAACGAGCAATAAATGCCATCGGTTGCGCTGCTAATGTCAACACAGGTAACACCATGTAAGAGGGGCCACGCCATAAGGCTACCGGGAACCATCCCAATTCAAAGCCTACTATGTACACAAGAACAGCACCGATAATAAATGTTGGTACCGAAATCCCTATTGTAGATAATACAGTTACCGCATAATCTACAATGCTATTAGGTCTCATGGCACTAATCGCACCAGCTGTAATACCACCAACTATAGCTACCATTAAAGATAATAAACCAAGCTGTGCGGAAATTGGGAATGCATCACCAATTATATCGTTTACACTACGGCCTTCATATTTAAATGATGGGCCCAAGTCACCTGTAATGACGCCACCTAAATAATCTCCATACTGTTTCCATACAGGATCATCGAGATGATATTTAGCCTCGATACTTGCTTTCACCTGAGGCGGTAATTTCTTTTCTGTTGTAAAAGGCCCACCAGGTATCGCATGCATTAATGCAAATGTTACGGTAATGATGACCCATAAGATTATGATTGCGCCACCTAGGCGTCGAAATACATACCTCGTCATTGTCACTTTCCTCCATAAAAAGTCTATTCGTTTTATTATACTACATTATGAAGTTAATTTCATGATTAACATCATTACATTTACAGAAAGGCTCACATAACGTACAATAAAATATATGATTATTTGGAGGTGTCTATGATAGCAGTACCTAGAGTTTTAACAATTCAAGACATGAGCTCTATCGGACGCTGTGCCCTTACCGTTATGATTCCTATCATCAGTGCCATGCGCTGTCAGGCGGTTCCTTTGGCGACAGCGGTACTAAGCAATCACTTAGAGTATCCACACTATGAATTCGTTGATTTATCTGCTCATATGAGAGATTTTATGGACTGCTGGGATAAAAACGAAATTGACTTTCACGCTATCGTAAGTGGATTCTTGGCATCACCAGAACAAATTCACCTCGTTGAAGAAGCAATCGATCGATTTGCCTCTAATGGTCAGATGGTTATCGTCGATCCCGCAATGGCCGATGATGGTCGCCTCTATTCCATTTATACTCCTGATATGGTTGTAGCTATGCGCCAACTTGTATCTAAGGCCCACATCGTAAAGCCAAACTATACTGAGGCATGCTTCTTATTAGATATTCCATTCTCAACAAATCCTATTAGCGAAGATGAATTACGTGAGCGATGTAAACAATTACATCACATGGGCCCTGAAATGGTTATCATGACCAGCGTCCCATCGAAAACACATGCTGTTATTGCGGTCTATGATGGACCTACAGACTTTTTAAAAACATACTCTATACCTCTGGTTCCTGTAAAAGCTACAGGGACAGGAGATATTTTTACTGCTGTATTATCTGGTGCTGTAATGAAGGGATATTCTCCTTATGATGCGGCAGAACTGGCAATGAATTTTACTACCAACGCGATTCAAGCAACGTTAGATACAGTACAATCGCTAAAACATGGAGTCGCCTTTGAGCTAGTCTTGCCAGAATTAACTCAACTATAAGCTATAAATAAAGGGGAACTTATGGATTTACTTTATGTTGTATTAAGAACACTGCTCATATGTACCATCGGTTTACTCATTGCATTCCAAGGACGTCGCATGGGTTTATCGATTTTTAACTTAACAGGACGGTTAAATCGACTACAATTTATCATATGCTTCATCGCTTTAATGATTTTATTTCATATTGTCCACTACATCGATAACATATTCTTGGACTTTGTTGTATCACTACCAGCATATTGGTTGACTAGGGTCATTATTTGGCTCTTACTGGCAACCCTCTTTCCTTTATCTTGTGTCTTATTTGGCCGTCGTATTCACGACATCGGCTTCAATGCATGGGCAGGAATCCTCTGGTCTGTAATCATGATTTTCATCAATACCTACTCTGCCGTATCTCCATTCAATTACATGCTAGAGCTTTTTATATGGCTCATCGGCTTCCTATTCTGGGTATTACCAGGACAACCTGAGCCTAATCAATATGGTAACCCTCCATTTATGAATGTAAATCGGACAGTTTATGAACCAATACAGCCACCTATATCTAACAAAAAACAAGAAGGTCGAAAAACAGTTCGTAAGCGACGCAAAAAGCGATAATTAAAAATTAACACCCTACAATAAAAAACGTATCTCTATAAGTAATATATACCTTCTTTACTGGACAACCAGTAAAGAGAGTACATATCAAAGAGATACGTTTTTATTATGTCTTCTGTTTGTACAACATTAGTTCATTAACAACATCAACTCAATCAAGGTACAACCTATATATGCAATAATAAACTTAACCTTTTGTTTACGCGCTCTATCATCATCTGCAATTTTAAGTCGATTTGCAAGGAATCGTTTATCGCGAATTTGCAACAAAAGGTGTTTAATTCGCTCTTGGCTTTCATTAGCAGTATACTCATCACAATCAGCTGTCAATGTAGCTTGTTGCATGAAGATGCGTCGGTGTAGTTTACGCATTTGAATTTTAATATTGTTATGTACAAATGCACTTTGCCACTGTTTGCGAGAATCAAAATACATGTACAAATACCGAGGAATATTCATAACCAAGAAGGAAATGATAAAAATCCCTAAGGAAATTAAAAAGTACGTAGAGAATGAAAATTCCAATGTTTCTGTCGGTAAGTAGTGATGCAAGATAATAAATGTAATCCATACACCTATTGGCAATAAAAGGACTGCTGCAATATCGATAGAACGAAGCCAGCTAGTACGAGTTGGCACATCAGGTACTGTAAAAGTATCTACAGGATCATGGAATGCATAGTAATCCAACTGTAACACAGATTGACTGGTCCGCGGGTTACCCAAGAGAACAGGTCCATTACTACCAATATGGCGCTCAGGCATGGGTATGAATTTCTTCACTTGTGTATTAGGTAATAAGTCAAACTGAATTATACCTTTCTTCTCAAAGCGTACAGTAGATCCTTTTTCACCTAATGCAATAGGGTTAAAGAAAATACCGAAGAGACTTAGACACCAGTTTCCCAACAAGTGTAAAATAGAGTTCAAAATAAACCCACCTGTATCTATATTATTTGTATCTAAACGAATGGCAAAGGATGATGAATAATCATCGAACCATAAATCCTCTAAGGTGAATTCCACATTAATCACATTCCCCCATTTTGTAATAATGGATAGGAATATTTGATTGTTTGGTTCAAATTCAAATGTTACAGCATAAAAGAACCAATGATTACGAAGAGCGGCACGCAACATGCGATTAACCATATCTTCTTCTATATATAATAAGCGATGGTCAAACAAATCTTGTTCTAAAGGTGCTTTTTCTAATACGGGCGCCTTATCCACCACCGCATCTCGATCAGATAATGCTTCATCCACCAAAGCTCGTAATTTGGTGAAGATTTTAGTCATAACCCCTCCAAGGGTGAAAAACAGCTTTTGATATACAAATTATACCATATATTGCATGATTTATCGATAAAAGACTACTACATATACTATTAAATATAAATATAATTAAAGCCCCTTTTTGCATAGTAAAAGGGGCCTTATTAATGTAGTTAAACATTAGTCGTATTATAATTTAATATTCATAATAGATCTTAAATTGCAACGTAATATTAAACATTGTCCAAATCTATAATTAAGCATTAATAATAGATACTTTAAATGATATTTAGTTTTATTGAATACTTGCCATGGATAAATAACAATATTCATAGAAACGACCTTTAAGCGCCATTAGCTCTTCATACGTTCCATCTTCAACAATTTGCCCTTTATCCATAAATAAAATCCGGTCCATTTGTTCTAAACCTTCCAATTGATGCGTAATATATAGACATGTCCTACCCTCTACATAATGCATCAAGTCACGATGTAAGGCTTTTCTTGTGACTTGATCTAAGCCCTCTAAAGGTTCATCTAATAAAACGATTTTAGGATTGCGCAAGAACAATCTAGCTAATGCAACTCTTTGACGTTCACCACCACTCAAACCTTGCCCTCCACTCCCTACAATCGTATTCATACCTTCTGGTAATTTTTCAACTACCGATCGCAATGATGCACGATTAATGGCTAGCTCTAAATCCTCCATAGAAGCTTCAGGTCTTGCAAGTAGTATATTATCCTTAAAGGAAGCATTAAAAATATACGTATCTTGAGTTATAGTCCCCAATGCATTACGCCAAGTATCAATTGAAATATCCTTCAACTCCACCGAGCCTATACGAATGGATCCACCATAATCATATAACCTCTCAAGCATATTAAACAATGTCGTCTTTCCAGACCCACTAGCACCTACGATAGCAATGGATTCCCCTTGTTGAATATGTAGTCTGAGATTCTCATAAATATGGCGATATTCATCATAACCAAAGGATACATCTGTAAAAATAATATCCTCATTAGGATTAAATGATTTTGGTGATATAGGTTCTACAATAGATATCGGTTCATTACTGAGAGCCATGAGACGACTTGTGGCAACTTTACTTTCTGCACCATGATGAACAGCAGCAATCATAGGTTGTAACGCTTCAAACCAAGCCTGTGTGCCAATGGCAGCCACCGCTACCATAACACTAGCCCAAGCGCCTGTTAACACATTAGAAGCCATAATAGCTACAATAACTACAGTTAACTGAACGCCGCCTATGAATAGTGTATTACCCATATTCATGCCCCGCTCAATAGTACCTTTTTGAGCATCTACATTGCGCATCATATGCTGAATACGCTTATATACCATGTCTTCGTTACCATAACTAATCACATCTTCCAGACTATCCATAGTATCACTTAAAAGCGCTTTATAATCGCCTTGTTGAGGCCCAATCGTACGTAAAGATTCTTTATTATACAAATAAACAACCAAAGGTACTATTACACCTAAAACAAAGGCCGACAAAAGAATAGGTATAATCAAACTATTGTCAATTGTAGAAACTCCATATGCAATCAATATAGTCAAGGCAACGGCTGCTACGGGTGGGATCAAAGTGCGCAAGTAGAAGAATTGTAATACCTCTATATCCCCCATGATGCGTCCCAACATATCACCCGCCCCAAACCGTTTGAGTATAGCAGGTGCCAATGGTTCCAAATGAGCATAAAACCACAAGCGCAAGCCATAGAGTCCTTGGAATGCCATGCGATGAGATGTATAGCGCTCAAAATAACGACATACAGCACGACTAACACCGAAGAATCGAACTCCTACGATTGCAAGACTTAAATAAGTGAGCCCTGGTTGCAATGCGGCAGATGCCAATAGCCAAGAGGATACTGTTAAAAGCCCAACATTCATGAACACTGTTAAGAACGTAAATAGCAAAGCTAATACTAATGACCACTTAGCGGGATTTAATACAGAAAACAACAACTTCCAACCTTGTATGCCCATATTAGAACCTTTTGCATTATCTTTAAAAGTCTCAGTATATTTAACAGATTTAACAAAATGCTCTATGCCATTGATAGGTGTATCTATGCCCAATGTATTCTCTGAACCAAATTGTTTTCCAATATACAACGGTTCTTCAAGAGTTGCTGAAAATTGACCTAAGCCAGATGTAACAAGTTCTTTAAAATAACCATCTTCTTGAAGTAGGTCATGATAAGAACCTTCTTGAAGAATTAATCCATTTTTCAAGACATATAGCTTAGATGCCCAATGCATAGTTTGTAAGCGATGTCCAATAATGATAACAATCTTATTTTTCATCAAACGTTGGATAGCTGCACTTATAATGGATTCTGTTTTTACATCTAGATGTGCTGTCACTTCATCAAGAATCAATACTTGACCCTTCCGGAGAAATGCACGAGCTAAAGCAATACGTTGCCGCTCGCCGCCACTAAGACCTAATCCACCTTCACCGATAACCGCATCAAGCCCATCTTGTTCTCGATTAATAACATCTAATAGCTGAACTTCTTTGCAAGCATCAAGAATCTCTGCATCACTTACATCCATACCAAAGGATAAAACCTCTCGCAAGGACCCTTTCATAATATGTGGATGTTGAGATACATAGATAATTTGCTGACGCCACCAGTTGATATCTAAATCACATATATCAATGCCATCGATAGTGACTGTTCCTTTCGGAGCCTGTAAAAAACCTCCAACAATATGGGCCATAGTAGATTTACCAGCTCCGCTTTCACCAACGAGCATAATAGGTGCATTACGTTCAGCCTGCAGCGTAATATGGTGTACCCCATTCTCACTATTTTTATAGGTGAAAGTTAAATCTTTAATTACAATTTCCTGTATAGGCTTATCAAGTTTAGACTCACCACCTACTGGTAAAGAAGGTGGACGCTGCATGAATTCTTCATACTTCAGAATAGATGTTTTTCCTGCCATCCCTGTGTGGAAAGCTGCCCCCAATTGTCTAAATGGAGTATAGAACTCCGGCGCTAACAACAAAATAAAGAAGGCTGAAAAGAATGTGACTTCACCATCTAATAAGGTTAAACCTAAATATACCGCAATCAGAGCAGTACTAATTGTACTCACTAATTCAAGTACTAATGCAGATAAAAAGGCTACGCGCAACACGCGTAAAGTGGAATCTTTAAACTCTTGAGATAATCGACCAATAACCTTAATTTGATCCTTTGCACGACCAAAGAGCTTTAGCGTAGTAATCCCTTGTAGTACATCTAAAAAATGCCCCGATAGGAAGCTCATACGTTCCCATTGTTCCTTATTTAATCGATCAGCTTGCTTCCCAATTAAGATCATAAAAAATGGAATTAAAGGCACCGTAACAATCAAAATAATACCAATTATTGGTAATGTATTTACAATGGCAATCCCCATAATAAGAGGAATCATAATAGCATATAAAATCTGCGGAATATAACGTGCTATGTAAGCATCTACTTGTTCTAAACCATCGGTAAGCATATGGATAACATCGCCATGACGTTCCTTATGCTGTACACCGAGCTTAAACATATGCTCCAAAGAGCGTTCTCTAAAGGATGCTTTTACAGCACTCCCCAAATGATTTGCCACCGCCTCTTGAACATAATGAGCCACCAATCTCACAATAATAGCAATAAACAAATAAATAATGGTGTTCGTTTCGTCAGCTAGTGTATGCTCCAAAAATATAAGATTATTTATTAAGGTTCCAAAGAACCAGGCTTGCCCAACAATGGACAGACTTTCTACTAAACAGGTGAAGCCGAGTAGCACAAGCTGTCCTTTATGTTCTAGCAGCGCTTTAAATGCGGTACGCTGTATCATACTATCCTCTACGGTAAATCTATTTAAATATATAAACTCAAAC
>OBXX01000667.1_pt1 | contig 12052 bp, 7 predicted proteins | sample 1495441 | NCBI WGS metagenome assembly OBXX01 (sample SAMEA2580168, study PRJEB22360) | human gut metagenome | biome: human gut; feature: human-associated habitat; material: faeces | place: Denmark | collected 2008/2010 | reverse complement strand
TATTACCCGATCTCGATGGAAGTTATTGAGTGATCTCCTTTCATGAAAATACGCAGTTCTGTTGTGCACTGTATGCGCCTGCCGGTATGACGTACGGTAAAATCAACAACAGTTTTATTGTCGCGTTGTTGCAGACCACAACTGATGAGGCAGCGGAGTTTACCGGGATGATTCCTGTTTATCATTTTCTGGTCAGTGCCGCGATTCAGGTATTCATGGTGATTTTCTGGCGAACACACCGCCGTGGTCACCGTAACTGGCTGGCACTGCTGCTGTTCGTATTATGCTCAGTAAACAGCTGGCCGTTGCGGATGGTTAAAGGAACTGTTGTGGGGACAACTGACACATTGCGTGAAATGCAGCGTTATAAACAACTGAATCAGCACGGGGCTGACAACTGGAAAATCCTGCCGGGTGTACCGTTGTATGACACGATTGTTATCGTCACTGGTGAGAGTGTGCGCAGGGATTATATGTCGGTATATGGCTATCCCGTGCCAACCACGCCGTGGCTGAATACAGCTCCCGGTTTATTTATTGACGGCTATACATCGGCAGCAGCCAGTACCGTACCTTCCCTGAGCCGGACACTGATTTATGACTATGAGCAGAACCCTGACTCCGGCAACAACGTGGTGGCGCTGGCAGCAAAAGCAGGATACAGCACATGGTGGATATCCAATCAGGGAAAACTGGGGGAGCATGATACACGCATCTCTGTTATTGCTTCTGATGCGGAGCATACCGTTTTCCTCAAGAAAGGCAGCTTTGCTTCCCGTAAAACGGATGACATGTTGTTGTTACAGGAAACAGAACGTGCACTGGCGGATAAATCCTCTCCGAAGGTGATATTCCTGCACATGATGGGGTCTCATCCGAACCCGTGTGACCGGCTTCACTCCTGGCCGAATCATTACCTGGAGCAGTATCCCCGAAAGGTTGCCTGTTACCTCGCCAGCATCAGTAAACTGGATAACTTTCTCGGTCAGCTTGATGGTATCCTTCGCCGGCATTCCCGTCATTTCGCCATGCTTTACTTTTCTGACCATGGTCTGTCGGTCAGCGACAGCGCTAATCCTGTTCATCATGATGGTCATGTGCAGGGAGGCTACAGCGTTCCCCTGATTATTACCGCCAGTGACATCACGTCTCATCAGTCCGTCAGCAGAAAAATCAGTGCCCGTCATTTCGCAGGTATTTTTCAGTGGCTGACCGGCATTCGTACTGAAAATATACCGCCATTCAATCCGCTGACAGACGAAGATAATGAACCCGTTATGGTTTTTAACGGGGAGAGGAATGTACCGGCAGACAGTCTGAAACCGCAGCCTCTGATTCTTCCGGACAGAAGATAATCATGTCGGTATGAATGTTATAATTAAGGACCGTGCAATAATAGCCATTCCATTCAGCCATCTTACGCTCGAAAACAATCGATAAGATGGCTACTCACCATTCCTGCTCTAAACCTGACGCCTCTCAAGACTATTATAAATAGCCTCAATCTCACCCTTCAGGTTATCACCGCAATAAACCATTGAGGTATCGTATCGTTCATATCGCGCTTCCCGTGTCGCACTAAACCAGTTGAACGATCCCACGCATAGCAAACCATCATCACCAATAACAATTTTGCTATGAACACGGTTTACCAGCTTTGTAGCAATACCCAGCGCATTCAGTTTCTCCAGCGCCGCTTTAAGGTTCTGCTGCTTCTCTTTTCGCTTCTCAAAATCTTTATGTTCAGTGTTGTAGCTTCTGTCAGTGACTATCGTGACGTTAATACCACGTGAACACGCCGCAATCATAGAATCAAGAAAACCGGTTTGCTCCAGCTTTTGCCAGGTCAGCCATGGAGAAACTATCGTGATGTGTTTATCGGTATTTTCGAACGTCTGATTCAGGAAGTTATCATGCTGCTCCACACCATGAAGTGTGTAGATTTTGGTCTCGGAAGTTTTTAAATCCTTACGCTCTTTATAATCAAAAGAGAGCGCATTCTTCTCTGACTCAAAGAGGTATTTTGCCAGTAATCCCCGTGGAGATGAGGCTGGCTGGACCTCAAACAGATCCATATCGCCGAAGACCAGGAAGCTATCCTTCGCACGGGAGACTGCAACATTCAGCATGCTGTTATCGCTATCAATAAACCCGCCGTCTTCATGTTTTGAATAGACTGGCGAGAATATAACAATCGCTCTTTCCGCTCCCTGAAGAGAGTGCACGGTGCCCACTGTGAGCGACTTTTCATTCGCGCCCGTACTGATACCTTGTTTACCCAGCGCCTGTTTGATAGTGGATACCTGCGCGCTAAAAGGCGTCACGATACCGACAACTTCATGAAGCGATTTGCCGTAATGCGCTTCAATATTTTGCTGGTTCTCTGCCAACCAGGCCGCTATCGTTTCAGCCTCAAGCAAATTATATCTACTTCCACTACTTGCCTGCTCTCCTTTACCATCAATATGGAGATAACCCATTGCGGGCATTAAATTGCTCTCTTCACGCCCTCTTTTAGGCAACAACTTACCGTGATAGCAGAGCGTATTACAGTATCCAATAATATTATCGAAGCACCGGCGGTGTTCATATAGGTACATACCACGAGCCAGTTCGGGATCATATTGATAGCGCGAAGCAAACTGCGCTATTTTCATAACGCTGCCAGATGCGGCACTTTTACCAAGGTCTGCGATTGCCGTATATTTCTCGGTAATCTCTTCTTGCGTACTGCCAGACAGAATTTTTTCCGCAAGCATGTTACCGACATCAATCGCGGGAGCAATACTCCATATTGGCGGGATCTGCTCCGTATCGCCAATCACTAATGCCTTCTTAGCTAATGCAAACGAGGCAGCAGCCACTTCAGGAAGCACCTGCCCGGCTTCATCGACAATGAGTAAATCGGCAAAATCATACAAATAACTTTTCTCGAATTTACGTTGTCCTTTGTGCTCACTTATCTGCATATTGCCGGGCAGCATATAGCATGTCATCACCACACATGGAGTGAGTTTCATTCGACGTTGCCAACGGGCGGTTACCCCTTTAGCGCCTTTTTTCTTCTTCTCTTCCTGCAGATCATCAATTCTGGCCATATCCATCAGCCAACGACCTTCCCAGTAGTGAGTCGTCAGTAAAAATGCAGGGAAGCGAATCTGCGTATCAGCCAGTTCATCGGCCTGTGAGAAGCTCAGTTCCTCGTCGCCCTCATACCCTAAATCAAATGCCAGCCTCTGCCACTCCTGAACCGCCTGCTGTTCTTTAAGAACGATTTCATGGGCGGAGTCAATCTGCTGCCGGTATGTTGTTTGCTCGCGCTCAGCGGAATTGAGCAGCCCATCAATATTACGTTCGATAGTTTCAGGATCAGACCACTGATTTCCTGCAATCAGCGCGCCTAATTTATCTTCGAGAAACAGCTGTATTTGGTACTGTCGCTTACTACGAACCGCTGGGAGCCAGGAAAATAATGAATAGATCAGTGATTCACCGGCGCGATATTTTTTCCATTCCGTTTTAGCACTCTTCAGTAGAGTGACTTTTTGTTCTTGTCCGGAAAGTAATTTATTTAAATTATCGAGATATTGCTCAATATCATTAGCAATAAGCTCACGCGCAGCCCGTACCTGGCTTAACGTTTGCCATGTTGCGTTCAGTCTTTTCAATTGCTCGGATTTTGCTACCAACTGACCATGCAGGAGTTCAATGACCTTTTCAGGGGATGAACACTCTTTTTCAGGAAAAGCTGCCTTAGCTTTCTCGAGATAAAACAGCAGTGCATCCTCTACATACTCTTTTGACTCAACCTGGTTGAAGAAATCTTCAGTTTGATATTTTTTGGCTGCCTCAGCTTTACGAGTGCTTGAGGGAAAATAAGCGCCGAAGCTTTTCAGCTCAGGTAACCATCGTCCGGCCATTGCACCAGTGCCCTGTGAAAAATCTTTCCCGAACGCTTCGATAATGTTCGTTACAGCCTGGTTGTTCGTTGAAGTCGCGATAATAACCGGAGGCTCAGATTTTTCGAGAGCCGCTCTGGCCCACTGCGTGGCGATGATAGAAAGCACCAGCGTGGTTTTTCCGGTTCCCGGAGGTCCATTAACAGCAAGGATATCGCCATGTCTTGCATCCAGAAAATGGCTTAAGGCATCGCGCTGAGCCTTTGCCAGCGGAAACTTATCTCCGGAGTGTCCAAGCCTGTCGCTGAATTTTGCTCCTGGGGCCAGCAAAGACTCTGCAGCATGAACCTCTCGCGAGGCGAAGCGATTGAAGAGCGGCACATCCTTCTTGCAAACAAGCAGGTGATCATAAAGCGAAAGGATATGGAAACTGGCACCACCAGATTGCGCCGTTTTAACAATATAACCGTGCTCAGCGAGTTCATATTGCTCAGGATTTTTAATCCAGTCGCCGGCAACGTTCTTCAGCAGCCTCTCTGAATCATCCAGATATTGACGCCACTCCTGCTGCAAGGCTGCATATCGTGCTTCCCGTTCTTCATCCGTTTCGGCAGTCTTATCAATGCTGTCATCAAAGTTGATAGAGAACGAGGTATGGATTGTCTTGTATTTGTCATACTGCCCAATCTCACCAATCGAAAATGCTCCTTTTGGCAAAGGTTCAAGCAGGTCTCTGGGAATGGAGGTCGCTGGCGTCGGATATAAAAAACCCTCACGGCTTAGCAAGGCTGGCGTCACTAGCGGGGTAACAATATCAGGTGCGCCTGCGGAACGGTCCTTACCATGCTGCAGTAACCGGAAATAAACTTTTGGGCGCAAGACGACATCGACCGTTTCGACATCGTCTTTTTCTCCCTCAAAAAATTTACTGACAATCGCTTCGTCAAGACGTCCCGCCGCTATCCCATGCCAGTGAGTGAAATTTTTGGCGTCTTTCCGTTCAAAACTGCCCTTTCCTGACTCAGCATCCGCAAGCGAGTTGCGCCAGTATGAGGCAAACCCTAAAGCATTTTCATCCATTACCAGTCCCATGACTCAATGAAATCCATTGATTTATCGAATATAAAATCACCGTATGGACAGCTATTGTCCATATTGAAAAAGTTGGATGCAATGTTTTGTTTATAATTCGATATCAAATGAACTGGTTGTACGAGGTTCAGAACACAAGCTCATTAAACAGTACGTCAGGACTGTTGATTTCATAACAGTGAATACATTTTTTACCGTTTATAATAATTGCCTGTGTTGGACGGGGATACCAGAGCAGCCGAAAACACCGGGGGTTATTACCTGCTCTCATGGAAACCATATATTCCTGGTGCTAATCACAGTCATAAATAGCCTGAAGAACATGACGAAGGGACTTTAATGGACGCCGGAGTAACTTGCCAGAACATCAATCTTCGTCATCATTTACAAAGAAAAATAATCAGTTAAAGCAGTCCGGGCTGATTGCCCGGACTGCTTACTATTTTAATGGATTGTTAATCTTTGCATATTCAAACGGACTGATACCCTTCTCCCGGTTCGCATCCAGAAAATCGGCCCACCATTGCAACATCAGTCGCCGTTCTTCCAGATGTTCTGCTTTATGGATATACGCAGCACGTACACCATTACGCTCCTGATGGCTCATCTGACGTTCCACAGCATCGCGGGACCACAAACCTGATTCAATCAATGCACTGCACGCCATCGCCCGGAATCCATGGCCACAGACTTCCTTGGTTGTGTCATACCCCATCACTCTGAGGGCCTTATTTACGGTATTTTCACTGATTGGTTTACGTGGGTCGTGTGCTCCCGTAAAGATCAGACCATTTTCACCTGCCCATGTCTGAAGTTCTGCCAGTATGGCTACAGCCTGTTGGCTGAGTGGCACAAGATGTGGTGTTCGCATCTTGGAGCCCCGGTATGAAAATTTTACGCCTGGCAGAGGTTCGCGTTCGGCTGGAATAGTCCACATGGCATTGTCAATATCAATTTCAGACCACCGGGCGTATCTGAGTTCACTGGAACGAATAAAAACCAGTAAATTCAGCATAACGGCAAGCTGGGTGACAGGTTGCCCCTTGTAACTGCTAATACGCGACAAAAGTTCAGGCAGGCGAGAAAGATCAAGAGCGGGGCGATGCTGGCGTTTTACCGTGGTCAATGCACCAGCCATATCCAGAGCCGGGTTATATCTGATGATGCCAGACTGTACGGCATAACGCATTACAGCAGATATTCTTTGCTGCAGACGACTGGCGATTTCATAAATTTGTTTTGCTTCTGCAGCACGAACAGGAATAAGCAGGTCCGGGGTACTGAGTGTTGTGATATCCCGGTTGCCGATAAAGGGGAAAACGTGTGTCTCGAGGCTTTTGAGTACTTTATCGCTGTGTGATTGTGCCCATTGTTTATTACTGGCATGCCAGCGTCGTGCAATATGTTCAAAAGAGAGCTGTAAATCAGGGACTACTTTTTTAGCTCTTTTCTGTTCGCAAGGGTCAACCCCCTCCGAAATCAGTTTTCGGGCCTCATCCCGTTTTGTACGAGCTTCGGAGAGAGAAACTTCCGGATACACACCAAGTGCCAGGGTTTTCTCCTTACCCAGAATACGATAACGGAGACGCCAGTAACGGGAACCATTAGGATGTACCAGCAGGAACATGCCAGCCCCGTCAGTGAGTTTATAAGCCTTGTCAGTGGGCTTTGCAGCCCGGATTTTTGCGTCAGTCAGTGCCATAGTTCAGCCTTCTGAATGCGTTAAAGAGGGTACAAATTCTGTCGAACTGGGGTATACCCGCAATTATACCCACACAATGGGGTTGATGTGGGGGGAATCTGGTTGAGTTCGGTAGAATTGATTTGGAGGCAGAACGCTTAAATTGTGGCGTTCTGAAACGAAAAACGGACCTCCGTGGAGGTCCGTTGATATGAATTTGGTGCCCGGACTCGGAATCGAACCAAGGACACGGGGATTTTCAATCCCCTGCTCTACCGACTGAGCTATCCGGGCAACGGGGCGCATTAAACCTGATTCGCCTCGTCTCGTCAATCAAATTTCTTCAATTTAGTGCAGACTGCACAATCTATCATCACTTTGCCGCTATTGCACACATTGTCAGGCAAACCAGGCGGTCCAGGCGGCGGAAAGCGGCATTGCCAGAAGGAGTGCTGGAAGCATGTTGACCACCGGGAACATTTTAATACCACAGATGCGTAATCCGGTTGCCAGCAGCAATAAACCGCCTACGGCGCTGAAGTCTGCCATCATCGACGGTGTGGTCAGCGGTAATATCAGCGCGGCAGCCCACGCCAGTGTTAACTGGATGATCAGTAATGGAATGCTAATCACCGACACCGCAATACCCAGCGAGCAGGCGAAGATCATCGCCGTAAAGAAATCAAGAAATGACTTGGCGATTAAAATACTCGGATCGCCGGTCATCCCTTCGTTCATCGCCCCGAAGATTCCGGTGCCGCTGGCGCAAAACAGAACAATAATCGCGACAAAATTCTGAATAAAAGATTCATGCGCTGGCTTCTTACGCGAGTGGTGAAACAGATTATGCGCTTTGGCGACCACTGTATTGACGCCTTTTTCCAGCAGACAAATTTCGCCGATTAATGCTCCGAGTAAGGTTGCTAAAACCATCGCCGGAAGGTTGGCGCATTTCACCACCAGTAAAATACCAATCCCCAGCGATGCCAGACCAAAAATTGATGTCATGGAGACGCGGATACGTTCCGGTAAGCGTTGGCTAAGGAGTGCGCCGAAAACGCCACCCAGTAAGACTGCACTTGCGTTGATAAAAGGGCCGATGACCACAAGAGTTCCTGTTAGCTGTATTGTTTGATTTTCTTATTATGAACTTTTGGCGCCGTCGATGGCTTGTTTGTTCGCAAAGTCCTGGCTTGCACGCTTTAGCGAAAGGTGCCATGATTGCGCGAATTTTCTCCTCTCTGTACGGAGTTTGCCCGATGCACGCCACCTCCTTACATTCTCTCGCTTATCGCCGTTTCGCGCGAAACTCTTCTCTTTTTATGCTACTGCTCATGCGGTGAAGTTAACGCACGCTCACTGCAGGACAACAGTAAAATCAGAGCGTTTCTGCTTTTACTGATGTCTGGCGGTCGGAGCTGGTGACCAGTTTGACCCATATCTCATGGGGCAGGGTTTTCCACCTTGTCCGGTATTCTTACTTCCCCGAAACGGGTTTTGCGCTTATGAAATCAATGAATATTGCCGCCAGTAGTGAACTGGTATCCCGACTTTCTACTCATCGCTGCGTGGTAGCGTTGGGAGATACTGATTTTACGGACGTCGCGGCAGTCGTCATTACCGCTGCGGATAGTCGCAGTGGCATTCTTGCGTTGCTTAAGCGCACCGGTTTTCATCTACCGGTGTTTTTGTATTCCGAACATGCTGTTGAATTACCTGCGGGCGTTACGGCGGTAATCAACGGCAACGAGCAGCAGTGGCTGGAGCTGGAATCCGCAGCCTGTCAGTATGAAGAGAATTTGCTGCCACCGTTTTATGACACGCTGACGCAGTACGTTGAGATGGGTAATAGCACCTTTGCTTGCCCTGGACATCAACATGGTGCGTTCTTTAAAAAGCATCCTGCCGGACGCCATTTTTACGATTTCTTTGGCGAGAACATCTTTCGCGCCGATATGTGTAACGCTGACGTAAAATTGGGCGATCTGCTTATTCATGAAGGATCGGCGAAAGATGCGCAGAAATTTGCAGCCAAAGTCTTTCATGCCGATAAAACCTATTTTGTGCTGAACGGCACATCGGCAGCGAATAAAGTGGTGACGAATGCGCTGTTAACGCGTGGCGATCTGGTGCTCTTCGACCGTAACAACCATAAGTCGAATCATCACGGCGCGTTGATTCAGGCGGGGGCGACGCCGGTCTATCTGGAAGCTTCACGTAACCCGTTTGGTTTCATTGGCGGTATTGATGCGCACTGTTTTAATGAAGAGTATCTGCGCCAGCAAATTCGCGACGTTGCGCCAGAAAAAGCCGACCTGCCGCGCCCGTTTCGCCTGGCGATTATTCAGCTGGGAACCTATGACGGCACTGTCTATAACGCCCGTCAGGTGATCGATACCGTTGGGCATCTGTGTGATTACATTCTGTTTGATTCCGCGTGGGTCGGTTACGAACAGTTTATCCCGATGATGGCGGATAGCTCGCCGCTGCTGTTAGAACTTAACGAAAACGATCCGGGGATCTTTGTGACCCAGTCGGTGCACAAACAGCAGGCGGGATTCTCACAGACGTCGCAGATCCATAAAAAAGATAACCATATCCGTGGACAGGCGCGTTTTTGCCCGCATAAGCGGTTGAATAATGCCTTTATGCTCCATGCTTCTACCAGCCCGTTCTATCCGCTGTTCGCCGCGCTGGACGTTAACGCCAAAATTCATGAAGGGGAGAGTGGGCGTCGGCTGTGGGCTGAGTGCGTTGAGTTGGGTATTGAGTCGCGCAAGGCTATTCTTGCGCGCTGTAAGCTGTTCCGCCCGTTTATCCCGCCCGTTGTTGATGGCAAATTGTGGCAGGATTATCCGACGTCAGTGTTAGCCAGCGACCGCCGTTTTTTCAGTTTTGATCCGGGGGCGAAGTGGCACGGCTTTGAAGGATATGCCGCGGATCAGTATTTTGTTGATCCGTGCAAGCTGTTACTCACCACGCAGGGTATCGATGCCGAAACCGGCGAATATAGCGATTTTGGCGTTCCAGCGACGATTCTGGCGCACTATCTGCGTGAGAACGGCATTGTGCCGGAGAAGTGCGATCTCAACTCCATTCTGTTCTTATTAACTCCGGCGGAAAGCCACGAGAAGCTGGCACAACTGGTGGCGATGCTGGCGCAGTTTGAACAGCATATTGAGGATGACTCGCCGCTGGCTGAGGTGTTGCCGAGCGTTTATAACAAATATCCGGTGCGCTATCGCGACTACACCCTGCGCCAGTTGTGTCAGGAGATGCACGATCTGTATGTCAGTTTCGACGTCAAAGACCTACAAAAAGCGATGTTCCGCCAGCAGAGTTTCCCGTCAGTGGTGATGAATCCCCAGGATGCGCATAGCGCTTATATTCGCGGTGAAGTGGAGTTGGTGCGGATTCGTGATGCCGAAGGGCGAATTGCGGCAGAAGGGGCGTTGCCTTATCCACCTGGCGTGCTTTGCGTGGTACCCGGGGAAGTCTGGGGTGGGGCGGTTCAACGTTATTTCCTTGCGCTGGAAGAAGGCGTGAATTTGTTGCCGGGATTTTCGCCGGAGTTGCAAGGTGTCTATAGCGAAACCGATGCGAATGGCATGAAACGGTTGTACGGTTATGTGTTGAAGTAAGAATAAAAAAACGGGTCACCTTCTGGCGACCCGTTTTTCTTTGCGTAATTAGTGGCTAACCGTCTGTGTACCTGTCGGGACACGAACGTGTTTATATTTGAACATCGCCATGAACGCGAAGGCCAGAACCACGGAGTAACCTGCGAAAATCAGCCATACGGTCTGCCAGTCGGTAATGCCGTTTTGGGTGTACATCTCAACCACTTTACCGCTCACGATGCCGCCGAGGATACAGCCGAAGCCGTTGGTCATCATCAGGAACATCCCCTGCGCGCTGGCGCGAATTGCCGGACTAACTTCTTTTTCGACAAACACCGAACCAGAGATGTTGAAGAAGTCGAATGCGCAACCGTAAACGATCATCGACAGTACCAGCAGTACAGTACCGAACGGAGTCGGGTCGCCGTAAGCAAACAGAGCAAAACGCAGGATCCACGCCACAATACTGATCATCATTACGTTCTTAATACCGTAGCGGCTTAAGAAGAACGGGATGGTCAGAATGAACAGGGTTTCAGAGATCTGCGAAATCGACATGATGATTGACGCATGCTGCACGATGAAGCTGCTGGCAAACATCGGATCTTTGTCGAAGCTGTGCAGGAAGGTATTACCGAACATGTTGGTAATCTGCAGTTCCGCGCCCAGCAGCATTGAGAAGATGAAGAAGATTGCCATACGCTTGTTTTTAAACAGAGCGAATGCATCGAGGCCCAGCAGGGTTGTCCAGCTCTGATTCGCTTGCTGTTTAGCAACCGGAATATGCGGCAGAGTCAGGGTAAACAGAACCAGAATGGCGGAAAGCGCTGCGCCAATATACAGCTGCATGTGGCTTAATTCGAAGCCGGACAGGCTCACCACCCACATTGCCATGATAAAGCCGATGGTGCCCCAGATACGGATTGGCGGGAAGTCAGTAACGATATCCATCCCGGCATTTTGCAGGCGATAGTAAGAGATGGTGTTGATTAACCCAAGCGTTGGCATATAAGCAAACGAGTTAATCAATATCACAAGGAACATCGCCTCCGGCGTAGTGACCTCTGCCGCCATGAACAGCGTGATAGCGCCAATGGTGTGGCAAATGGCATAGACCCATTTCGCACTTAACCATTTGTCGGCCACAATCCCCAGCAGCGCAGGCATAAAGACCGCGGCGATACCCAGTGAACTATAAACTGCGCCAATAGAAGCACCGTCAAACTTCAGGGTAACAAACATATAGGAGCCGAGGGTCGTCAGCCAACTTCCCCACAGACAGAACTGCAGAAAAGAGAGGATTTTCAGCTGCAGCTTAAGATTCATGTTAATTTCCTCACATCGTGATGCGGATGAGTGTTTGAAAAAGCACATTTGACCGTGCGAGATGATGCGATTCTATCAACTTCGCGGACTGGTTTTTTGTTACCTGTGGCAAATAATTGCAAACATTCCCAATTTGCAAAACGAAATTGTGATGTGGATAACATTTTTGCCCCTGAGCATCGTCAGGGGCGGTTAGTGGAATTATCGGCGGCGGTAGGATTTTTGCGCGGTATTCACTTTATAAAGATAACGGCGAGATTCCGCAGAGGGATGGCGGGTCGTCAGCGTCTGATAAACATCGCCCGGCGTCATGGTGTTAATAATATTGGCAGCCTGAATCTTATCATTCGAAAAGACTCGCAGCACGCTGCCTGCGCCGCCGTTATAGGCGGGGATGACGGCATAACGCCGCGATGTTGGGTTGATGAGTCGCT
>OBXX01000653.1_pt1 | contig 12361 bp, 10 predicted proteins | sample 1495441 | NCBI WGS metagenome assembly OBXX01 (sample SAMEA2580168, study PRJEB22360) | human gut metagenome | biome: human gut; feature: human-associated habitat; material: faeces | place: Denmark | collected 2008/2010 | reverse complement strand
AATTTATATACGGTCATACCGATTCTGTGGTCGGTAATTCTGCCCTGCGGATAGTTGTAAGTACGGATACGCTCTGAACGGTCCCCTGTACCAACAGTCGATTTACGTTCAGCATCTTGTTCATCTTGAGCAATCTGTGCGAAGTGGTCTGCCACACGGGCACGGATAATCTTCATGGCTTTATCACGGTTTTTCTGTTGCGTACGTTCTTCTTGCATTTCTACTTTAATTCCAGTTGGAATGTGAACCATACGAACAGCAGTCGCAACCTTATTGACATTCTGACCACCAGCACCAGAAGCGTGATAGATATCAACACGAAGGTCTTTAGGATCAATTTCATAATCCACTTCTTCAACTTCTGGCATGACCAAGACAGTTGCCGTTGAAGTATGGACACGTCCTTGGCTCTCAGTCACAGGGACACGTTGTACACGGTGTGCTCCCGATTCATATTTGAGTTTAGAGTAGACTGATTGACCTGAAACCATGGCAACCACTTCTTTGATACCTCCGACACCATTATATGATGCTTCCATGACCTCAAAGCGCCAACCTTGTGTTTCAGCGTATTTTTGGTACATATTTAAGAGGTCTCCCGCAAACAAAGCTGCTTCATCACCACCTGCAGCCCCACGGATTTCAAGGATGATATTCTTGTCATCATTAGGGTCTTTTGGCAAGAGAAGAATTTTCAAACGTTCTTCGTACTCCTCTTTAGCGGCTTTGGATTCTTTGAGTTCTTCCTTAGCCATTTCTTCCAAGTCAGAATCACCGCTTGCTTCCTTAATCATCTCCTCAGCATCTGTGATGTTTTGGATAACTTGCTTGTATTCACGGTAAACTGTTACAGTTTCACGGGTATTAGCCTCCTCACGAGACAATTCCATAAAACGCTTAGTATCCGAAACAACCTCAGGGTCACTAAGTAGCTCTCCTAATTCCTCGTAACGGTCTTCAACCGCCTGCAACTGATCATAAATGTTCATTTGTTACTGTTACTCCTTGTATAACTGATAATCGTTTTTAATCCTCTTTCAAAGGAACTATTTTGCGAGGTGGGTTAAACCAGTGCTTTCGACAAACGGAAATATAACTCTCATGACCTCCAATTTGAACCTGTGCCCCTTCATAAACTGGCTCTCCATTTTCCATGCGTAGAACCATAGTTGCCTTCCTAGAGCAGTAATGACAGATGGTTTTTATTTCATCAATCTTGTCAGATAAAAGCAAGAGATACTTTGATCCCTCAAATAGGTTGTTTTGAAAATCATTTTTTAAGCCAAATGCCATTACGGGAATATCCAATTCGTCAACAATACGTGCCAAATCGTAGACATTTGCCCGAGTCAGAAATTGAGCCTCATCAATCAAAACACAATAAGGACGCGGATTCATAGCAGCAATGTATCCAAAAATATCCGTGTCATTACCAATTGGATAAGCCTTACGTTTCATACCTATTCGGCTAGAAATATAACCTACACCATCTCGATTATCCAGACGACTGGTCATAAGCACAACTGGTTTTCCCTGTTCTTCATAATTATGGGCCACCTTGAGAATTTCAATAGATTTTCCCGAATTCATGGTGCCGTAGCGAAAATAAAGCTGTGCCAAACCAGACTCCTCTAAAATATATTTTGTACTTATTTTATCATAATTCGAGACGCAAAAGGGCCTGATACTGAACAATTTTTGAAAAAATTCACATTGTCTTCTTATTTCTTGACTCAAATAAGAAAATCAGTACCAACCTTTTTAACAGAGCACTTAGTCATTCTGTTTGATCTACACTCGTTTAGCTCTTACATCTGCTTTATCTTAACCTTATTTCTTATGAATAAGCCTGAGTTAATTTTTCAAGAAGCTCTTTTTTCTCTTCATCACTAGCAAAGGAAGCCTCTATCGCTGTCTTATTGTGAACAAAGAAATCTTGAACAGAAGTGTTAAAATGCTTGTGATAGAGTTCGTATTCTTTGGTTAGGTTTGTATCAGAAACGGTACGATTGTCCGTATTAATCGTAATGTTTGCCCCCGCTGCTTTCATTTTTAGGTAAGGGAAATCAGCAACAGTCACAGCAGCCTTGGTCTGGAGATTACTTGTCAGACACAATTCACCTGTGACACCATTTTTTACAAATTCTTCCAAAAGTTCAGGCTCTTGAGCCAGGATAGTCGCATGTCCATTGCGCTTGATTCCCATTGCAATAGACTGAGCTAGAAAGGCTGGGCAGCCACACTCACCTGCGTGGAAAGTCATAGGACGGTCGTAAGTCTGAACTTGTTCAATCAAAGTTTCAATAGCCTTTGGTCCATAATGATGCTCATCACCAGCAAAATCAAAGCCAACAAAATCAGTCTCTTCAACCTTATTGGCTTCATCAAGGATACGAGAAGTCAAATCTTGGTCCGATTGACGCATTCCACAAACCAAGGCCTTAGCCACAATACCGAATTCGTCCTGAGCTTGACGTAACCCTTTACAAACAGCTTGGATAGTTTCAACGACAGTAAGTCCCTTATCCATAGACAATTCAGGTGCAAAACGCACTTCAATATAGATGACATTCTCTAGAGCAGCCTGTTTAGCTACATCATAGGCAGCAATGGTTAAAGCTTCCTTAGTCTGTAGCAGTGGGCGAATATAATCGAAGGCCTCCAAATAATCTAGGAGACTCTCACAGGTATGTGGCGCTGTCACATGGTGTTTGAGCTCTGCATCATCTTCGGGCAGTTCAATCTGCGCTAATCTAGCAAGGTGACGAATGGTCTCTATTGACAAAGAGCCATCCAAATGGCAGTGCAATTCTGTTTTAGCCAAGTGATGAAAATCGATTGCTGTCAATTTTACTTACTCTCCCAATCTTTGTTTTTGTTAATCAAATAAAATTAATTTTTACTATATTATCATTCCATAGAAAAAAGTCAAGATGCTAGAGCTAATGAGACGTAGCAGATTCTTGAAATGCCACTTGCATTTTGTTAGGATGTAACTATCAAGAATACAAGGAGAATTATCATGTCTGACTATATTTTACCCGAAGTTTGGGAAAATCCAGCTGCTATGGGAGGAGCCTGGGGTGGTATTAACCAACCGACTGCTGGTGCTCGTTTTGAACAAACCTTACCAAAAGGCGATCAACCTTTCCAACTCTATACTCTTCCGACGCCAAACGGTATCAAGGCAACTATCATGTTAGAAGAACTTAAAGAACTCGGTGTGGCTCAAGCAGGTTATGATGCTTATCGTATTAAGATTGGTGATGGTGACCAGTTTGGATCAGACTTTGTTGCTATCAATCCAAATTCAAAGATTCCTGCCATGATGGATTATTCCGAAGACCAACCCGTTCGTGTCTTTGAATCAGCTAACATCCTCCTTTACTTGGCTGAAAAGTTTGGAAAACTTATTCCTACTGACCATGCTAAACGTACTGAAGTTCTCAACTGGCTCTTCTGGCAAACAGGCGCTGCACCTTTCCTAGGCGGTGGTTTTGGTCACTTCTTCCATTACGCTCCTGAAAAAATTGAATACGCCATCAACCGTTTTGCTATGGAAGCCAAGCGCCAGCTAGACTTGCTTGATAAAGAACTGGCAACCAAACCTTATATCGCTGGGGATGAGTACACTATCGCTGATATCGCAATCTGGTCTTGGTATGGCCGACTTGCTCAGGATAAGATTTGGGACAAAGCTGGTATCTTCCTTAATGTAAAAGAATACAAGCATCTTCAAGCTTGGGCTGATAAGATTGCCAACCGTCCAGCTGTTCAGCGTGGACTTGATGTTGATTATAAAGAGATTTAATTTTTGCAACGGTTAGTTTAGGCTAATCGTTTTTGCTTCTTTTCATGATATAATAGAAAAAAATCACAAGGAGATTTTCATGACTGTATTTCAAGCTATTTTAGAAAAAATCAAAGCTTATGACACTATTATTATTCATCGCCATCAAAGACCAGACCCTGATGCCATTGGTAGTCAGGTAGGGCTGAAAGAAATTTTGAAAACAAACTTTCCAGATAAAAAGGTCCTTGCGACTGGTATCAATGAACCAACTCTATCTTGGATTGCTGAGATGGACGAGGTAGCTGACCAGGATTATGAAGGAGCTCTTGTTATCGTTACTGATACTGCCAATACTCCTCGTATTGATGATGACCGTTATAGTAAGGGCGACTTTCTTATCAAAATTGACCACCATCCTAATGATGATGCTTACGGAGATCTGCTTTTGGTTGATACTACTGCTTCAAGTGCCAGTGAAATTGTGACAGACTGGGCCCTCACTGTTGGTTTAGCCCTTTCAGATGCGGCTGCACGTGTTCTTTATAATGGCATAGTTGGCGATACGGGACGCTTCCTCTTCCCTTCAACAACTGCAAAAACACTTCAGATTGCAGCGAAACTCCGTGAATACGATTTTGATTTTTCTGCTATGGCACGTCGTATGGACAGTTTCCCCTTCAAAATCGCTAAATTGCAAGGCTATGTTTTTGACAATCTTGAAGTCGATGAAAATGGAGCAGCTCGAGTCGTCTTAACTCGAAAAGTGCTTGATGACTTTAATGTCTCTGATGCTGAAAGTTCAGCCATTGTTGGCACTCCTGGCCGTATTGACACCGTTCAATCATGGGCTATTTTCGTAGAGCAGCCTGAAGGGCATTACCGTGTGCGCCTTCGTAGTAAGTCTATTGTCATCAACGAGATTGCTAAGCGTCATGACGGTGGTGGACACCCACTTGCCAGTGGTGCCAATTCCTACAGCTTAGAGGAAAATGACCAAATCTATCAAGAAATCAAGGATACTGTTGCCCATGCAACTCACTAATCGTCGTGTACATCTTATGGGAACTGTTATTGATGTTTCCATCTATCATAATCAACCAGAACCTATACTAGACCAGGTTGAGACACTGCTTCATCTTTATAATAAGCGATTCTCTGCTAATGACGACAGTTCTGAACTCATGCAAATTAATAAGGCTGCCGGTATACACCCTGTAAAGGTTCACCCAGAACTGTTTGAACTGATTTCTCTTGGAAAATGGCATAGTTGCCAAGTTGGAAGCCACTTAAACATTGCCATTGGCCCTCTCATTCAGACTTGGCGCATTGGCTTTTCTGATGCCAGACTTCCTCAGCCCTCAGAAATCAGTCCACTTTTAAGCCTTATCAATCCAACTGCTATTATCCTATCCGAAGACGATTACAGTGTCTTTCTCAAAGAAAAGGGGATGAAAATTGATCTGGGTGCCTTAGCTAAGGGTTACATCGCAGATCGAATTGCAGACTTTCTCAAAGCTGAAAAAGTAACCAGTGCCTTGATAAATCTAGGAGGCAATGTGCTAACCTTCGGACCAGCTCTCCATAATCCCGACCATAAATGGCGAATCGGTATTCAAAATCCTAAGGAGACGAGGAACACCAACCTCATGGTGCTTGCTATCAGAGACCAATCTATCGTCACTTCTGGAATCTATGAACGTACTTTTGAAATAGATGGTAAGACTTATCATCATATTTTTGATAGTCAAACTGGTTATCCTGTCACTAGCAATCTTGCAAGCCTTACTATCATTTCTCCACTTTCAGTCGATGGTGAAATTTGGACGACTCGTTTATTTGGGTCAAGTCTTGAGCATATTTTTCAAGAAGTTAGTCCCCATGCAGCCCTTGAAGCCATTATTATTGATAAGGACAACCACTGCTTTCAAACAAGCGGAGTATACAAGATACGACTTTCCTAAAAAATAGGGAAAAAGACTTGTCAAGAAGTTAAGGTTTTGATAAACTAGAATAGTTAAAAAAAAACTATGGTGCGGAAAGTACCATGGCAGAAAGGAAACATTTTAACATGAAAAAAGATATCCATCCAGATTACCGTCCAGTAGTATTCATGGACACAACTACTGGTTACCAATTCCTTAGCGGTTCAACTAAGTACTCAAACGAAACAGTTGAATTCGAAGGTGAAACTTACCCACTTATCCGTGTAGAAATTTCATCAGATTCTCACCCATTCTACACTGGCCGTCAAAAATTCACACAAGCAGACGGACGCGTGGATCGTTTCAACAAAAAATACGGTCTCAAATAAGCAACATCTTGTTGTTGAACCATTCCAAATGGAATGGTTTTTTTGTATTCTCTTGGCTATAATCTCTCCTAACCCCCTCCTTTAAAATAAAAAACAGCTTCCATATGGAAACCGTTTAATCCTATTAACCTGCTTTACCAATAGCCAAAGCCCAGATAAAGAAGAGTGCAAATCCGAACAAGAAAATCAAACCTGCAATGGCAAGCACTTTCAACCACATTGGAAAATCTTTCTTAGCCTTAGTGACAAGCACATAGTTCAATAGCGCAAAGAAAGGTGTCGTCAAGAATGAACCAATCATGGCGAAACGAAGCATGGTACCAACTTGACCTTGGAAGAAGATAATGATGATAAGACCAATAATTGAAGTCAAAGTCATCCATACGTTCAAAGGTGTTGCACTGGATTCTTTCTTGTTAAACAAAAGTCGTAGAGATATCTCATTTACACGTGAATAACCATCAATAACTGTGATAACGGTACCAAAGATACACAAGAAAGCAATGAAAGTAATCAAGTAGCGAGACCAAGTACCAAGCACTGATTCATACATACCGACGAATTGTGCGATATAGGCCGCTGAGGCTGCTACTACAGGTTTACCAGTTGGATACTGGATAAGAGCACCGAGTGCTACAAAGAATACTGCAAGAATAGCTGTTCCGATGTAACCAACGTTAAAGTCAAAGAGGGCATCATCAGTGTTAAAATCAACAGTTTTCTTTTTCTCAGCTGACCAAAGTGAGTTGATGGCTGAAATTTCGATTGGAGCTGGCATCCATCCAAGAAGTGAAACGATAAATGGAAGGGCTGCTAACTGCCATGGTGTTTTTTCAACGAAGTCAGCACTGTACTCTGGGTGTTTGATTGCCGCAATAATAACTGCTGCTACTGTTGCGATAGTTAAGGCTGACATGATCCATTTAGCCATGCCATCAAGAAGTTTGTACCCTCCAAAGAGCAACATTCCCCAAATAATAGCAACCAAGATAAACGACCAAACAGTAATAGTCAAACCTAGCATCGGAAAGGCACTTGCAATGATAGCCGCACAGAGGATTGCAACACCTGCTGTATTAACCAAAGCTGAGAAAACATTGAGGATGAAGAATACCCAAAGGTAGAACTTCCCTTTTTCAGCATACCCTTCAACTAGAGTTTTCCCAGTATCTGCTGTGTATTCCGCACCAAAACGGAAAAATGGATATTTAAAGAGATTAGCTAGAATAACCAAACCTAACAAGGCCCAGCCATACTTACCTCCGGCTTGTGTTGAAGAAACGATATGAGAACCACCTACAGCTGCTGAAGCCATTAGGATACCAGGTCACATTGCTTTTATTTTACTACGCCAGGTTGACTGACTCGTAACACTCGATTGTGACATAAAAAGCCTCCTAAAACAATTTTCAGAATAATCTGAATTGATGGTTACTATTTTACACAATTGTGTAAAAAATTTCAATAGTATTTCAAATATTTTCTGAAAAATCGAAAAAAGCCATCCAAACGGATAGCTCTTTCACTATTTAAAAAGTCCAGTAAAGAAATCTACGATAGCTTGCCAGATTTGCGCAAAAATATTTTTGCTATTTTCAAGTGTCTTGTTAGCATCAAATTTTAAGTTGATGCCAGAGAAGGTATTTCCAGCTTTAGAAACGATAGAATCTTTCAGTGAACTCAAGCTTGACTTGAAACTAGCACTATCGATGATTGAGGACTTAGATAAATTCAAAGCAAAATTAACCAAAAGATTGATTTGATTATCAGAAAGATTCAAGTTGTAGTTATTGATGGTTTGTTGAACAATTGTTTTAGCTTGATCTTCAGTCAACTTGTCGCCTTTATCTGCAACTGCAGATTTGATATCAGTCATGGCTACATTAAGCTTATCAGCATCATAGTTACTCTTACCTGAATTTTCCTCATTGATTTGAGAAAGGGTTTTAAGTTCCTCTTGGGCAAGCTCCTTGCTTTCATCTGAAACTTTGGCTCCATTTTGCTCAAGGGAATAATAAATACCAGCCAAGGCACTTTCACCAGTAACGGCAATCGGTGCTGCTACTGTAATCTTAGCATGTTCAATACCAAGTGTCGTTGCGGCATTACGATACATATCCGATGTAACTTTCGTGATATTTTGTGGCGTTACAATATCAACAGTCAAGGTTTCTTTAGCACCTAGCTTTGCTATTTTAACCGAAGAATATAACTGCAAACTAGAATCGTCTGCAACATTCATGATTTTTGCATATGCTGATGTCGTTAACGTCTTAACATTGGTATCTTTATTGCTATCATAACCCAACAAATTCAAGGTCTGGTTGCGTTGATCTTCTGACAAAGAATACCCCATGACATAGTCAGGCTGAACATAAGATTCATCAATAACCTTTTGAACATCTGACGATGTGGCTGAAGCAAAGGTAGTCACTGAAGCTAACAGAGCAGCCCCAGTAATAAAAAGTTTTTTCAATTTCATGTGTTTTTCCTTTCGAAAATAGATTAGTATCCATAATCTCCTAAAGGACGACTGACAAAAGGGCCAGACGTGAATCAATTATACCATGACTTGAAAAAATAAGGTCAAAAAAACTACTCATGCAACTCCAAAGGAAGACCATCAGGATCGTCAAAAAAAGTCATCTTTTCGCCAGTAAACGTATCCCTTCGAATAGGTTGGCAAGAGATACCTTTTTCTTCTAAGTCTTTTACCACTTCCTCTATATGAGAAACCTTGAATGCTAAATGACGTAAGCCACAAGCTTCAGGATAGGATGGACGTTGAGGTGGCTTCACATAGGCCGGATCATTCGTTTTATTGCCAAAGATTTCAAGCTCTATGGCCCCACAACGTAAGTCTAACTTATAATCATGACGCTCGGGACGATGATTTTCCCTAATGATTTCAAAACCAAGTTTATTGACATAAAAATCTCGAGAGCGCTCATAATCAGAAACTATGATGGCAACATGGTGTACCGTATTTAAAAACATTTTTTCCTCCTTAGAAAAAGGCCTTACGGCCTTTTCTCAACTTTGAAATTGGTTATATGATTTGTTAAAGGCATCAATAATATCTGAATTAGCCTTGTCATATTCTACTTGAGTTTTCAAAACTCCTTTGACAATTGTACGCTGAGTTGCTTCAGCGTCTGTACAAGTCACAAGAGTAACTTCTGACTTACCAGGTGTATCATCAACCACCGCTACTTCAGTTGGTTGAACAACTGTAACCTCACTAATGACATAAGTGTAGACTTTATTTTTATCCGTAAGATAAATCTTCATGCCTTTCTTAGCCCTATCAAGAGGTGAAAAAAGCATATCAGAAGCACCTGCAATACCAAAAACATGGTGACTAGCCAGAGCATAATTGTTTTCACCACCCATGACTTGAGTTTCCTTCATGGTTCCTGCACCGTAAGTCAACTCTGTATTTCCAAGGCCTTTGAAAATAGGGAGATTGATACCGACCTCAGGAATGGCAATACCACCAATAACCGGAAGCTTTTGAGCATCCATTTGCGCTTGCAAAACGGATCCGGTACTGATTGATTGAACATTTTCAAAGTCAAAGCTAGTCTTAGCTTCTTTGTTTTTCTCAATTGTCTTTTTAGAAACATTACTAACTTGATATTTATTGGTGTTCCAGGCAATCACAGTATTTCGGATGGACTTATTGAAAAATAGCGCTAGACCAACAACCAAAAGAACAACAATCAAGACCCAACGAAGGATTTCAAGCCATTTATGACGCTTTTTAGTTGTCTTGTTTTTCTTATCTCTGCTCATCAGTTATCACCACTTTCTTGGTCGGCCTCGGGAGCTTTCACAACTTCTTCTGGTTCAACCAAAGCAAAAGTTACAATTCGAGCAGAATTATCCAAACGCATGACCTTAACCCCTTGAGTGGCACGTCCAGTTTGGGAAATATTGTCAACTGCTGTACGAATGATAACACCTGTATCAGTCATGACCATGATGTCCTCGTTACCAGAAACGGTAGCAATACCAGCTAAATGACCATTCTTATCAGTGATATTAACCGTCTTGATACCTTTACCGCCACGACCCTTAGTTGGGTATTCAGTGGCTGAAGTACGCTTACCATAACCTTTTTCAGAGATAATCAATACTTCTTGGTCGTCCGTAATGGCGGCAGCACCAACGACTTGGTCGCCATCACGAAGAGTCACTCCTTTAACACCAGCAGCCATACGACTCATGCTTCGAATCGTATTTTCCTTGAAGCGTACACTGTATCCAAACTTGGTACCAATGATAATTTCTTCATTTCCTGTAGTCAAGAAGACATTGATTAGTTCATCACCTTCTCTAAGTTTTAAGGCAATCAAACCATTTTGGCGAATGTTTTTGAACTCGGCTTCCTTAGTTCGTTTAACCAAACCTTGACGAGTCACAAAGACTAGGTGATTATTTTCAGAAGCTTCATCACTCTTAGCATTAATCACCGTTTGAATGGTCTCACCCTCGTCTAACTTCAAGAGGTTGACAATTGGTAATCCCTTGGCTGTACGACCATATTCAGGGATTTCATAGCCCTTAAGACGGTATACACGCCCTTTGTTAGTCATAAAGTAAAGGTGATCATGAGTGCTAGTTGAAACAATATCACGAACAAAGTCATCGTCATTAACACCAGTACCTTGGACCCCACGTCCACCACGTTTTTGTGAGCGGAACTCATCTTGAGCCAAACGTTTAATATAGCCTTTGTTTGAAAGCGTAATAACCACATCTTCTTCTTCGATGAGGTCTTCATCTTCAAGTGAGACAACTTCACCGACCATAAGTTCGGTACGACGAGCATCTCCGAATTTTCGCTTGCTCTCATCCAATTCTTCTTTGATAATGGCAATAACACGTCCAGGTTTCGCCAAGATATCGGCCAAGTCTGCAATCAAGGCTAACAGATCATTATATTCGTTTTGAATCTTATCACGTTCCAAACCGGTCAAACGACGCAAACGCATATCAAGAATCGCTTGACTTTGACGTTCGGTAAGTTCGAAACGAGCCATCAACTCAGCTTGCGCTTCCGAATCTGTTTGGCTGTTACGAATAATTGCAATCACTTCATCCAAATGATCAAGTGCAATCAACAAGCCCTCTAAAATATGGGCACGTGCCTCAGCCTTATCCTTGTCAAACTGTGTGCGACGAACCACAACTTCTTTTTGGTGGGCAATATAATCCGCCAAGATTTGACGTAGTGAAAGGATTTTTGGAACACCCTTTTCAATGGCCAACATGTTGAAGCTGAAGTTAGTCTGAAGTTGCGTTAATTTGAACAGGTTATTCAATATAACATTGGCAGAGGCATCACGACGCACTTCAATAACAAAGCGAACTCCTTCACGAGACGACTCATCACGGACTGCTGTAATTCCTTCAACACGTTTTTCTTGGGCCAAACGAACAATATGCTCATGAACCTTGGTCTTATTGACCATGTAAGGAAACTCAGTGACAACAATACGCTCACGACCTGATTTAGTTGTTTCAATTTCAGTACGCGAACGAAGGACGATAGAGCCCTTACCAGTCTCATAGGCACGGTGAATACCAGTTTTCCCCATGACCAGACCACCCGTTGGAAAATCAGGGCCAGGGAGAACTTCCATCAACTCACGTGTTGTGACCTCAGGATTGTCCATCATCAATTTGACAGCATCAATTGTCTCAGACAGATTGTGCGGTGGGATATTGGTCGCCATACCAACGGCAATCCCTGTTGCGCCATTAACAAGTAAATTAGGAATACGTGATGGCAGAACAATTGGCTCACGTTCCGAACCATCGTAGTTATCTTGAAAATCAACAGTATTTTTGTTAAGATCACGGAGCATTTCCAAAGCGAATTTTGACATACGCGCCTCAGTGTAACGCTGAGCGGCGGCTCCGTCACCATCCATAGAACCAAAGTTACCGTGACCATCAACCAACATGTAACGGTAGCTCCACCATTGGGCCATACGAACCATAGCCTCATAGATAGATGAGTCACCATGTGGGTGATATTTACCCATGACATCCCCAGTGATACGAGCTGATTTTTTATGTGGCTTATCAGGTGTCACCCCAAGCTCATTCATTCCATAAAGGATACGACGTTGTACTGGTTTTAAACCATCACGAACATCTGGCAAAGCACGAGCAACGATTACACTCATGGCGTAATCGATAAAACTCGTTTTCATTTCAGATGTCAATTTAACGTCAATTAAATTATT
>OBXX01000650.1_pt1 | contig 12452 bp, 12 predicted proteins | sample 1495441 | NCBI WGS metagenome assembly OBXX01 (sample SAMEA2580168, study PRJEB22360) | human gut metagenome | biome: human gut; feature: human-associated habitat; material: faeces | place: Denmark | collected 2008/2010 | reverse complement strand
CGTGTAGGAGGCGACGGGGGAGGATCCGACGGCCTTGACCCAGCGTTGCTTGCCTCGGGCGATTGGATCTTCCGGTTCGCCGTCGACGGCCGGGGCGGCGCCCATCTTTTCGATCAGGGCGGCGGCCTGCGGAGCGGAGCTTACGTCATTCCACAGCATGGCGTCACGAATCACGTTGCCCTGCCTGTCCAGAATCACCATGCCATGCTGCTGTCCGCCGACGGCCAGGGCTTCGACGTCATCCAGTCCGCCGGCCTGTTCCGCGGCCTGAAGGAACGCATCCCACCAATACGAAGGGTCGATGGATGTGCCGTTTGGGTGCTTCGCCTGACCGAAACGCACCAGCTCTCCGGTTTCGGCGTCGGTCACGCGCACCTTGCAGGATTGGGTCGAGGTATCGACGCCGGCCACGAGTTTTCTGGTCATTATGCCTCCTTGCCGTGAGCCGTGCGTCATTGGACACGGACGTCGGCCACGCTCTATTAGTTAGATGAATGAACTATAATGTCCAGTGTACCATCATAAATTGGTTTGACTAACTGATTTGGTGTACTTTCCTTGCAAAGTCGCGTCGGGAAGGAGTGTCGATGACATCGCTGAGAAGAATCAACCAAGATGATCTGCGCAATCACAATCTTTCCGTGGTGCTCGACTCGCTATTGCGGGCCACGGATCAGCTCAGTCGTGCCGACCTCGCCAAGGAGACGGGGCTGACCAAAGCCACCATGTCGGTGCTGGTGTCGTTGCTGATGGACAACGGCGTACTGGAAGAGGGCGTGCCCACTGGACAATCGCTATATGGCCGCCCTAGCATCCCGTTGCTGATCCGAGGCGGTCGGCTGTGCGGCATCGGCCTGCAGATCAATACCGACGGCTACGGCATCGCCGTGCTCGACATCAACGGAACCACCGTGGACGAGCAGTGGGTGGATGCCGATATGACGAACGCCAATGCCGACGAAGTGTTCCGCAACCTTGATGAACTCGCAAAATCACAGGAGGCGTCACTTGACCGTATGGGGTATACGCTGGTCGGCTCGGGGCTCGCATTGCCGGGCCTGGTCACCGATGACCTTCGTCTGCTGGGAGCGCGCAACCTTGGTTGGGAGCAGCTTGACCTGAAGACCTTCGACGTGGTGCGTCGACTCAATCCGAAAGTCGACAACGAGGCGAATGCGGCCGCATTGGCGCAGATTCCCGGTTATGCCACGCAACGCAGGGGAATCGGACTGGTCGAACCGACTGACTCCTTCATCTACCTGTCCACCGATGTCGGCATCGGCGGCGCCGTGGTGCGTGACGGCCATGTGGTGCGGGGCGATCATGGGTTCGGAGGCGAACTCGGCCATGTGTCGGTGGATATGCGCGGACCGATCTGCCGTTGCGGTCGCCGCGGATGCCTGGAGGTGTACGCAGGCCGTCGATCGATGGTCAGCGCGGCCGGCATCGCCAGCAGCGATGCCGCGGCCACGCGCGAATCGATCAACGAGCTGATCGACCATTGGCGTCAGCGCGACTCCAAAGCCGTGGCCGTGGTCGAGAAGGCCCTGGAGGCCATGGCCTCGGTGATTGCGTCGATCATCAACGTATGCGATATCGATACCGTGATGCTCGGTGGCCTATGGGCGCATTTCGAACCCGACCTGATCCGTCGGATCGGACGCATGGTGCGACCGCAGGCGCTGTCGTACCCTGAGGTGCAGGCCCGGGTGATGATGGCCGATGTCGTGGCGCGGCCGGCCCTGATCGGGGCCGCCGAAGTGGGTCTGCGCAACTTTGTGGACAATCCCCTGGAGTTTCTCGAACGGGAGTAGTCCACCCGTTTGCTAGACTAGGCAAGTTGGCATGTTCGCATGTTGCAACGTGGGGCGTTAGCTCAGTCGGTTAGAGCATCGGACTCATAATCCGCCGGTCCACGGTTCAAGCCCGTGACGCCCCACCATTCCCTCCGGGCATTGGCAGGTACGGTTTTACCGCCGGCCAAGAAGCGCTCAGCGAACAGATGAGACAAAGTCCGGCCTTCTGCTATAATCCCAAAGGTTATCCGGTTCACGCTCTGCCATAGGGGCATTGCGACCCGGGTCCCCCGAATCTCTAGGAGACAATTATGCAGCAGGGTATTCATCCTGATTATCACGCAGTGCAGGTTACCTGCTCTTGCGGCAACACCTTCGTGACCCGTTCCACCGCCAAGAGCGATCATATGACCGTCGACGTGTGCTCGAGCTGCCACCCGTTCTATACCGGCAAGCAGAAGATCCTCGACACCGGTGGTCGCGTGGCCCGCTTCGAGAAGCGCTACGGCAAGAAGGCCAAGTGATTCTTATTGCCTAGGCAATGAAAACGCCAGCCCGTTATGGACTGGCGTTTTTTTCGTTTCCGGGGCACCTTATATGATGAACAGGTTGAGTAGGTTTCGGCGACGCTGAAAAACCGTGAACAAGTCGCTGAAAATCATGAAGTAAAGAAAAGGCGTACATTGGCAGACGAACAGTTCCCCGCAGCGGTCACCGCGCTTGAGGAATACCGCAATATCGAACAGCAGATGGCCGAGCCGGAAGTCGCATCGGATCCCGACAAGATGCGCAAGCTGGGTCGTCGCCATGCCGAGCTTGGCGTAATCGTCTCCGCCTACACCGCCTATAAGCAGACGAAGGATGATCTGGAAGCCGCCAAGGAAATGGCTTCCGAAGACCCGGACTTCGCCGAAGAAGCCAAGCGACTGGAAAACGAATTGCCGGAGTTCGAGGAGAAGCTGCGCACCGCGTTGATTCCGCGCGATCCGGACGATGCCCGCGATACGATCATGGAGATCAAGGCCGGCACCGGCGGCGAGGAGGCCGCATTGTTCGCCGGCGACCTGCTGCGCATGTATATGAGGTATGCGGAGAAGCGTGGCTGGGCAGTGACCCTGCAAAGCGAGAACACCACCGAATTGGGCGGCGTCAAGGACGTTCAGCTGGCCATCCGCGCCAAGGGAACGCCTGCGCCGGAAGACGGCGTGTGGGCGTCGCTCAAGTATGAGGGCGGCGTGCACCGTGTGCAGCGTATCCCCGTGACCGAATCGCAGGGCCGCATCCAGACTTCCGCGGCCGGCGTAATCGTGTTCCCGGAAGCTGATGAGGATGACGATGAGATCGATATCGATCCGAAGGATCTCAAGATCGATATCTTCATGAGCTCCGGTCCGGGCGGACAGTCCGTGAACACCACCTATTCCGCGGTGCGTATGACGCACATTCCGACCGGCATCGTGGTGAGCATGCAGGATGAGAAAAGCCAGATCCAGAATCGTGCGTCCGCATTGCGCGTGCTCAAGAGCCGTCTGCTTGCCATGAAGCATGAGGAGGAAGCGGCCCAGGCCGCCGACATGCGTCATTCGCAGGTGCGTTCGCTGGACCGTTCCGAGCGTATTCGTACGTACAATTTCCCGGAGAATCGCATCGTCGATCACCGCACCAATTACAAGGCCTACAATCTTGACGCCGTGCTTGACGGCGATTTGCAGGCCGTGATCGACAGTGACATTCAGGCGGATGAGGCCGACCGTCTTGCCAATCAGAAGTAAGGGTTCGAGTGACTGACGTGGCGAAGCCCCTCCCCGCATCGGCGCGGTCGACCGGAGACGAGACCGTGGCGACCATCGTCCGCGGTGCCGCGGCCATGCTGCGCGCCGCAGGTGTGGATACACCCGAACATGATGCGAAACTGCTGTGCGCGGAGGCGTTCGGCGTTGATCTGCAGAGCGTGAACAAAGCCATGCTGCTGGGCGATGGGCTTCTCGGACTGGCCGAGGATCCCGTGAAACCGCTCGAAGCATTCCACGCGATGATCGACCGTCGTGCCCGGCGCGAACCGCTGCAGCACATCACCGGCCATGCGCCGTTCCGCTATCTCGACTTGAAGGTCGGTCCCGGTGTGTTCATCCCACGGCCGGAAACCGAGCTGATCGTGCAGGAAGGCATCGATTGGATCACCCGCAACGGCGGATACCATGCCCGTGTGGTCGACCTGTGCGCCGGAAGCGGCGCCATCGGTCTGGCCGTCGTCACGGAAGTGCCGGGCAGCGAGGTGTGGGCCGTGGAGAAAAGCGAGCGAACCGCCGAATGGACCCGGCGTAACCTCAATGAGACGGCCCGAGCGCATCCCAGCATCATCGGCAATTATCATCTGGAAATCGGCGATGCCACGCAGATGCCGACACTGCACCAACTGGACGGCACCATCGACATCGTGCTCACGAATCCTCCATATGTGCCGCTCAGCGAGATACCCGAACAGCCGGAAGTGCGCGACTATGATCCCGACATGGCGTTGTATGGCGGTTCCGCCGATGGCACGCTGATTCCCGAACGCATCATCCTACGCGCAGGCAAACTGCTGCGACCAGGCGGTCTGCTGGTCATGGAACACGACATTTCACAGGGCGAGCGTCTGGCCGCCTATGCGAACGCGCACGGCTTCGCCAACACCCGGGTACGCAACGACTACACCGGCAGACCCCGATATCTTATTTCGGGAAAATCGTGACAATTCCGCAGAACCGTACTATAACGGACTGCGCTTGGTAGACGAGAAGGGAACGAACGGCACATGAGATTCAAATATGCTGAAAGGCTGGCCGTGCTATGTCTCGCAGCGGCGACGACGCTGTCCGTATCCGCCTGTTCCGGCGGCAACATGTATGCGTCAAGCAACGACAGCAGCAGCATCGCGGACAACGATGTGATCACCATCGGATCGGTCACCACCAATTCCGGTCTGCCGGCGGGTCACCCCCAATCCCGGTGCAGCCGCCGCCTATGGCGAATCCGAAGTCAGCGGCTTCAAGCTTGCAATCAAGGAAATCAACGAGAACGGCGGCATTTTCGGCAAGCAGGTCAAGCTTGAATCCATGGACGACAAGGGTGACGTCATCGAAGCGTCCAATGCGTTCAACCGTCTGGCAGGCGAGAAGAACGTCATTGCGGTGCTGGGACCGACCATCTCGTCGACCTCCGGAGCCGTGGCGCCGCTGGCCGACCAGAATCAGATGCCATCCATCGCACCTGCCGCCACCGCCGACTCCGTGGAAACCGGCGGATACCTGTTCCGTACATGCTTCAAAGACTCCTATCAGGGCGAGATCGCGGCCAAGTACGCCGCCGAGACCCTGAAAGTCAAGAAGGTGGCCGTACTCTACGGCACCGGCGATCCCTATTCCTCCGGTGTGGGCAAAGCATTCGTGGCAGCCGCAAAGCAAGCCGGGCTTCAGGTCGTGGCCGAAGAGAACTCCTCCAGCACCGACGATACCGAATACTCGTCACAGCTGCAGAAAATCGAGGCGTCCGGAGCCGAATTCCTGTACGCGCCGTACTATTACTCCGCCGTTGGTCCGTATATCGTGCCGCAGGCGCGCTCCGTCGGCTACGACGGCTACATCATGGGACCCGATGGCTATGACGGCTTGAAGACCACCGGCAACAAGGCTCGTTACGATAAGGTGCTCTACACCACACACTATTCACCGGACGACAAGTCCAACAAGAAGGTGCAGCGGTTCATCACATCGTACAAGGCCGCCAACAACGGCGAGTCGCCGAACACCTTCACCGCGCTCGGATACGATTCCGTCTACATGTTCAAGCAGGCCATCGAGCAGGCAGGCGAACACGCCACCCGCACCGACATCCGCAACGCCATCGCCGGCATGAACTTCTCCGGCGTCACCGGCGCATTCACGCTTGACAAGCACGGTTCCCCGAAGAAATCGGTCATCGTGCTGGAAATGAAGAACGGCTCACCGACCTACAAAGACACCATTCAGCCGGCCGAATAAGCCGCATAACGCAATAAGAAAGGGGGAATGATGGGCGATCAGATCATCATGTTCATCAGTCAGATCTTCAACGGTCTGAAAATCGGCAGCGTGTATTCGCTGGTGGCATTAGGCTACACCATGGTCTACGGCATCATCCGACTGATCAACTTCGCGCACGGCGACTTCATCATGGTCGGCTCCTACGTGCTCATGCTTACCATTCCGTTCATCCTCGCCTGCGGTCTTCCCGCATGGCTTGCCGTCGTTCCTGCGATTCTCGTATGCGTGGCCGTCGGCGTGATCGTCGAAAAGGCCGCCTACAAGCCGGTGCGCGAAAAGGGCAACAACATGACCGCCCTGATTACCGCCATCGCCATGAGCCTGTTGCTGGAAAACGGCTCCCAGGCGATTTTCGGCGCCGACTATCAGACCGTGCCCACCGTCATCCAGATTCCGACCTTGGCGCTCGGTGGGCTCAAGATCGACGGTGCCACCATCCTGACGGTGCTGTTGGGCCTGGTCATCATGGTCGCGCTGCAGCTGTTCGTGACATACACCAAGCAAGGCAAAGCCATGCGCGCGGTCTCCGAAGACAAGGAAGCCTCGATTCTGATGGGCATCAACGTGAACTCCACCATCACCCTCACCTTCGCCATCGGTTCCGGTCTGGCCGCGGTGGCCTCGCTGATGTACTGCGTCTCGTATCCGCAGGTTTCCCCGATGATGGGCGCCATGCTGGGCCTGAAAGCCTTCGTCGCCGCGGTGCTCGGCGGCATCGGTTCCATTCCGGGCGCCATGGTGGGCGGTCTGGTGATCGGCGTGGTCGAAAGCCTCACCAAGGCGTATATCGGCACCATCACCGCTGGCGTGATCACATCGGCGTTCTCCGATGCCATCGTGTTCGGCATCCTGATCATCGTGCTGCTGGTCAAGCCGTCCGGTCTGATGGGTGAGCCGGAAAGCGAGAAGGTGTGATCATGAAGAAATCGATGCTTTCCATCAAGCAGTCGTATCTGGTATGCGCCATCGGCGTGGCGGTGCTGTTCGGCCTGCTCATGGCCGTGTGCGAAACCGGCGTGGCCTCGCTGTATGTCAAGGGCATCATCATGACCTGCTGCATTGCGGTAATCATGACCACGTCGCTGAACCTCACCATCGGCGTGCTCGGCCAGCTTACGCTCGGCTGCTGCGGATTCGAGGCGATTGGGGCCTATTCGGCGGCTTTGCTCAGCAAGTTACTCGTCGCCAACGGCGTGCAGATGGATGCGACGCTACGATTCCTGCTCGTCACCTTCGCGGGCGGTGTGGTTGCCTGCGTCTTCGGCATCCTGGTCGGCATTCCGGCATTGCGACTGCACGGCGATTATCTTGCGATTATCACGCTCGGCTTCGGTGAGATCATCCGTGTGATCATCCAGAATCTGAAAGTGGCCGGAGGCAAGGGCCTGTCGGAAGGCCAGCAGGGACAGGCACTGATCGGCATCGACCGTCTTGCCAATCTGTATGTGGTCTTCTGGATCACCGTCGTGACCGTGGTGCTGCTGTTCATGTTCGCCCGTTCACGGTACGGCCGTGCGGTCAAGGCGATCCGCGACGATGAGATCGCGGCCGGCGCGTCCGGCATCAATATCACCTACCTGAAGGTTATGGTGTTTGCGATTTCCGCGTTCTTCGCGGGCATCGCGGGAGGCATCTTCGCGCAGTACATCGGCGCGTTGACGCCAAGCATGGCCGGCTGGCTGCAGTCGATCAACTACGTGATCATGGTGGTATTCGGCGGCATGGGATCACTCACCGGCTCCATCGTGGCCGCCGTGGGCCTGACGATTCTGCCTGAACTGCTGCGTGCCTTCTCCGAATACCGCATGCTGGTCTATTCGGTGGTGCTCGTGCTCATCATGGTGTTCCGTCCGCAGGGCATCTTCGGCAACTGGGAGTTCTCATTGCCGAAACTCGTGAACAAGCTGTTCTATCCGTCGCGCATCAAGGCGCACGGCAGGTCCGCCACCGTGGCAAAGACCGCCGGGAAATCCTCCGATGACGCCGATGACAAGGAGGCGAAGGCATGAGCGAACCGATTCTGCGCGCCGAACACCTCGGCATCACCTTCGGAGGGCTCAAAGCCGTCTCCGACTTCAACATGACCATCAACGCGGGCGAACTCGTCGGACTGATCGGTCCGAACGGCGCCGGCAAAACCACCGTGTTCAACCTGCTGACCGGTGTGTATCAGCCGACCGAAGGCGAATTCTTCCTCGACGGCAGGCGTATGAACGGCAAGAAAACGTATCAGGTGGTGCGTGCCGGCATCGCAAGGACCTTCCAGAACATTCGTCTGTTCGACAAGATGACCGTGGAGGAGAATGTGCTTGTCGCGTTCGACCAATCCTTCACGTATCGGTTGGGCGGTGCGATCTTCCGAACGCCGAAGTTCTGGAAGCAGGAGCGTGACATGCATGCCAAGGCCATCGACCTGCTGCGCATCTTCGGTCTGGAAGGTCTGGCCAACACCGAAGCGGCGAATCTGCCGTACGGTGCGCAACGCAAGCTGGAAATCGCGCGTGCACTGGCGACCGGCATGAAACTGCTGCTGCTCGACGAGCCTGCGGCCGGCATGAATCCTACGGAAACCGAAGATCTGCTGCACTGCATCAACGTGATCCGGGATCGTTTCGGCATCGCCATCCTGCTCATCGAACATGACATGAGTCTCGTCATGAACGTGTGCCAGCGCATCCAGGTGCTCGACTACGGACGCACCATCGCATCGGGACTGCCTGAGGAAATCGCCAACGATTCGCAGGTGATTTCCGCGTATCTGGGTGCCGATGACACCGACGAAACCGCCGAGGGGAGGGAAGCCTGATGCTGGAAATCAAGAATCTGAGCGTCTCCTACGGGGCGATCGAAGCGGTCAAAGACATCAGCCTTACCGTGAACGACGGTGAGATCGTATCGCTGATCGGCGCGAACGGCGCCGGCAAAACGACCACGTTGCACACCATCACGGGCCTGACCCCGGCGCAATCCGGCTCCGTGATGTTCAATGGCGTTGACCTGCTCAAAACGCACAGCAACAAGATCGTGACCCTTGGCATGGCGCACATTCCTGAAGGCCGCCACGTGTTCACGCGCATGAGTGTGCAGGAGAATCTCGAGATGGGTGCCTTCAGCCTGAAGGACCGCTCCCACATGGCCGCCGACCTGAACATGGTGTTCGACTACTTCCCGCGACTGAAGGAACGCCGTAACCAGCTGGCCGGTACGCTGTCCGGCGGCGAGCAGCAGATGCTGGCCATGGGGCGTGCGTTGATGAGCCACCCGAACACGATTCTGATGGACGAGCCGTCGATGGGTCTGTCGCCGAAGCTGGTCAAGGAGATCTTCGCCATCATCCGCAAGCTTCATGACGAAGGAATCACCGTACTGTTGGTCGAACAGAACGCGAAAATGGCGCTGTCGATCGCCGATCGTGCATATGTGCTCGAAACCGGGCGCATCACCATGGAAGGCGATGCACAGGATCTGCTGCATGACGAGCAGGTACGCAAGGCCTATCTTGGTGCGTAATGTTCTGCCTTACAATAGTGAGGTCGACAAGGCTATGAGGGAGGTGTCATGAGCGAGGTTCGCACGATTACGGACGAATCCCTGGCCCAGGCCGTCGAAATCATACGTGACGGCGGATTGATCGTGATTCCTACGGATACGGTGTATGGCGTCGCCTGCGACCCACGCAACGTCGAGGCCATCAGGAAAATCTACATGGTCAAGCAGCGGCCGAAATACAAGCCGTTGCAGGTGCTGTTGGCTTCAATCGACGGTCTGGACGCGCTTCGGCTCGATCTTCCGGTGCCGTTGAACCGGTTGGCCGCCATGTTCATGCCGGGCGCGTTCTCGCCGATTGCCGAAGCGCGAGATAACTGTTCGCTGGCCACGGTTCGCAGGGATCCGGCCACCGGCAAAACCACGCAGGGCGTACGCATTCCGAATTCCGCCGCCACATTGCGTATCCTGCGCGCAGTCGGCCCGCTGGCGGCAACCAGCGCAAACCGTTCCGGCGAGGAAAGCGCGCAGACCGTCGACGAGGCGGTCGAGGCCTTGGGCGATGCCGTCGACCTGTATCTCGATGGAGGGGCGACGCCAGGGCATGTGTCGTCCACGGTGGTCGCGGCCGATCCTCACGGACGCGACGGTATCTCGATCCTTCGAGAGGGAGTGATACGCGAAGCCGTGATCCGTAAGGCGCTGACCCTGAATGGCGGTGCATTGGGCATATGAGAATCTACCTGTTCATCGCGGCCATCGCCGGCGGGGTCACCTATCTGATCACACCGTTGATTCGCCACGTCGCCATCGAAATCGGCGCCGTCGGAGAGGTGCGCGCACGCGACGTGCACACCATTCCGACGCCGCGGCTGGGCGGCCTCGGCATGCTCATGGGCTTTACGGTTTCCATGCTCTTCGCGTCGAAGATCCCGTTCATCGAAGTGCTGTTCGCGCAATCGAAGCAGGCGTGGGTGATTCTTGCCGGCGCGGTCATGATCAGCCTGCTCGGCATGGCCGACGACCTGTGGGATCTTGATTGGATGCTCAAACTTGCAGGGCAGCTGCTGATCTCCGTATTCGTGGCATGGGGCGGCCTGCAGATCATCTCGCTGCCATTGGGCTCGTTGGTGACGGCATCGCCGAGCCTCTCCATGGCCATCACCGCGTTCCTCATCGTCGCCTCCATCAATGCCGTGAATTTCGTAGATGGTCTTGACGGCCTCGCCTCCGGCATCGTCGCCATCGGTGGCATCGCATTCGCCATCTACTCGTATATCATCGCCCGGAATTCGCCGTCGTACGCGTCGATGGCGACGTTGATCGACATCGCCATGGTCGGCATGTGCGTCGGATTCATCTTGCATAACTGGCATCCTGCGAAACTGTTCATGGGCGATTCCGGTTCCATGCTGCTCGGCTATCTGATTACATGCGCATCCATCGTCATGACCGGTCGACTTGATCCGGCCACCATCCATGCCAGCATCTATCTGCCGGTATTCATGCCGATTCTGCTGCCGATTCTGGTATTGTTCCTGCCGATTCTCGACATGTGCCTGGCGATCGTACGGCGTGTGAGCAAAGGGCAATCGCCGATGCATCCTGACCGAATGCATCTGCATCACCGCATGTTGCGTATCGGTCATTCCGTGCAGGGAGCCGTGCTGATTCTGTGGGGCTGGGCTGCGCTGATCGCATTCGGTTCGATTATGACGTTGTTCTTCAAGGCGCAGCATGTGCTGATCGGTTTCCTGATTGCGACCGTATTGCTGACGATCGCCACGATGTATCCCTATCTGAAACATAGGATTCCGGAATTGCGCGAAGAGAACGCCCGGGCCGACGCACAGCATGCCAGGCACGACTGAGCCGCATCCGCGAATCCTACGGAAACGATGCACCCCTATGAACGGCCACGGGGTTATGTGACGTACCGGCCTTACGATTGGTTTCCGTGTAGATTCCGTCGTGTCGCGCTAAGTCAGCACGCGTTCATATAGTGTGTCTATGGCTACAATTCCTGATATGAATGCAGATTCCACGTACGCTCCACTTCCACCGATTTTCGCTCAGCTTGGCCTCGCTTATGACGATGTGCTGTTGCTGCCGAACGAGACGGATGTCATTCCGTCCGAGGTGGACACCACCACTCATCTGACCCGTAACATCACGATGAAGGTTCCGGCCATTTCCGCCGCCATGGATACCGTCACCGAGTCCGACATGGCCATTGCCATGGCTCGTAACGGCGGCATCGGCGTGCTGCACCGCAACCTCTCCATCGACGATCAGGCCGCTCAGGTCGATGTCGTCAAGCGTTCCGAATCCGGTATGATCAACAATCCGCTCACCGTGAGCCCGGATGTGACGCTGGCCGATCTCGACAAGCTGTGCGGCCGTTTCCATATCTCCGGCCTGCCGGTCGTCGATCATCACCAACCGCGACATGCGCTTCATCGCTTCCGAGGATTACGATCACCTCAAGGTCTCCGACGTGATGACCCGCGAGCATCTGATCACCGGTCCGTCCAACATCTCCAAGGAAGACGCCCACGACCTGCTGGCCAAGTACAAGGTCGAAAAGCTGCCGCTGGTCGACGCCGAAGGCCACCTAACCGGTCTGATCACCGTGAAGGACTTCGTCAAGACCGAGCAGTACCCGGACGCCACCAAGGACGAGCAGGGCCGTTTGCGCGTTGCCGCCGGCATCGGTTTCCTGGGCGATGCCTACAACCGTGCCTCCGCCTTGATGGAGGCCGGCGTGGATGTGCTCGTGGTCGATACCGCTAACGGTGAGGCCAAGCTCGCCCTCGACATGATTAGCCGTCTCAAGTCCGATTCCGCTTTCAAGGGCGTCGATATCATCGGCGGCAACGTGGCGACGCGTCAGGGCGCACAAGCCATGATCGACGCCGGAGTCGACGCCGTCAAGATTGGCGTGGGTCCGGGCTCCATCTGCACCACCCGCGTGGTCGCCGGTGTCGGCGTTCCGCAGCTCACCGCCGTGTATGAGGCCGCTCAGGCCTGCCGTGCCGCCGGTGTTCCATGCATCGCCGACGGTGGCATCCACTACTCCGGCGACATTGCCAAGGCTCTTGTGGCC
>OBXX01000637.1_pt1 | contig 12975 bp, 10 predicted proteins | sample 1495441 | NCBI WGS metagenome assembly OBXX01 (sample SAMEA2580168, study PRJEB22360) | human gut metagenome | biome: human gut; feature: human-associated habitat; material: faeces | place: Denmark | collected 2008/2010 | reverse complement strand
TTTTCTATTTAACAATTTTTTCACAATCACCGTCAATACTGCCGATGCGGCAGGTACTATCATATACCAGCTTGCCATCGCAGGTAATGTGATCAACACGGCAATGGCTGGACAGATGAATTTCGGTCGCACTGATGGAATGACAGGACATATTGCAGGCAGTCAGCTGACTGCACTCAATATTGCGCGCCGTATTTCTCTTTTCCGGCCGAAAGCCGAACAGACCATGGAAAATATGCTGACCATGACCATAGTTGATCCGGATATCATCACCGAACAGATCATTCAGGGAAGCACAGCCTTCAATACGGACCTTGTCGGCATTCACCTCTCCCTTATTGTTCAGGACACCCTCTACATAAATCTCATCGGCATACACCCGGATACCATCGCTCTTCACAACACCCTCGATATCCAGACGTCTTACACGAATATCCTTTTTACAGGTCATAACCCCCTGCACATCCATGGTGCCACCCTTTAAATTCCCGCTGCACTTGCAGGTACCCTCGATGCTTAAAACCTCAAACTCCAAATCGCCGTTAATCGAGCCGACACCTTCAATATCAATACGGCCGTATTTACCGCCGGAAATCGATCCGATTCCCTCAATCGTTGTATTCATGTGATCTGTATTCATACCAGCGAACCCTCCTTGTACATAATAAACGCAGTCCGATTGCAATGCAGATAATCGCCATCCAGACAGGATATGTCAGCTTTACATCAATCCACGCATTGGCATCTGCCAGAAAGTAGCAGCCTGCCAGCACTGTAAATATATTATAGAAATGCAGGCCGTGATCCAGCATGCTGTAGAGTGCAGGCAGAATCAGCAGCATGGTCCACCAGCCGGGAAAGAATATGGTGAAGTCCCACCAGTCCAGCTGCGTTCCCAGATAGCCGATCCCGATGGCGACAAACACCAGTCCCCAAAGAATCCGTTTTACGCGATATGTCATCATAATCTCATCTCCTCTTCATCAAATGTAAACTGAAAGGTTTCCTTGTATTTCAGCTTAATCGCATTGCTTAATTCATTCAAGTGGATGGAACGTATTGCAACAAGGCCGTCATCCAGATAAACCTCACTGCCTTCCTTTTTCAACAGAATATACAGGTGTCCCTGCGCCTGCAATAGCTCCAAGACATAATCCGCACTGTGCAGTTCACTCATCCTTTTACTTAAAAATGAAACGGCATGCGTACGTTCCTCCTCTGTAATTGCACTATCAACCATCGCCTGGGACAGGGCAATCATAACAAGCACCTCCAGAAATACGAAGCTGTCCTTGCTCATGGCATCCATGAAATCCGCTGCCACATCAATATCCAGCTCATCGAAATGCTCCAGATCCTCCTCACAGAACAGACGGTTGCTGACCTCCGGTGTCAGAATCCGGGCAAGCTCCTCTAAAGAATAGCTGTCCTTCAGCTGCTGTATGGCATGAATGCGCTTGAGTATCTTCTCTTGGGGGAAATAGGTTTCCTGCCCTGTCGGACTGGAGCGCTTGACAAACCATTCCTCGGGAATCAGACCCTCCCGTTTCCACCGATACAGCTGGCCATACGAGATGCCGGTCGTCTTCAGTAGATCCTTCTTGGATATTTCCATTGTATCACCTCTAACGTAACATTGTTTTATTACACCTATATATTAACAAAACATTGTTACATTGTAAAGAGGAAATTTTAATTTCTACAGAAAACGGTTACACATTCAATAAGAACAATACTTTTATGAATTCTGTCTGAAAAAAGGTGCAAATCTATTGACCGGCGGTCATTATAGGTATAAACTATAAAAATGTATAAATAAAGGAAGTGTTTTTTGTGGAAGAATCCGTAAGTAAACGATCACGCATTCAGGATGCTGCTGTCGCACTGTTTCATGAGCAGGGTGTGGAGGCAACCTCTGTCAATGAGATTGTCAAACGAGCAAATGTCGCAAAAGGGACGTTCTATGTATATTATAAGGATAAGAAGGAATTGATTTCTCAAATTCTTACCAAGCAGCACGGCTGTCTGATGAACGATATCCTCAATCACTCCTATGAGGCTGCACTTGCTAACAGCACCTGCTGGAAGCGCACCTTTATCGACGAGCTGATCACCTATTATATTCAGCATCCGAAGCTGCTTCGTACGATTCAGAAAAACATTGCTTCTATATTGGATACAAAGGAACATCGGGATATGGTGTTTACCCATATCGAACGCATGCCGGATTTTCTGAAGCTGCTGAGGCGGGAACAGGAAACAGAAAAGAAAGCACTCAATCGTTTTCTGATGATGATGGAAATCATCGGATTTGTCTGTTACAACGCTATTTTCTTCGAGCAGCCGGATTCCATAGAGGAGATTCTGCCTGAACTGCGGGAAACGATGTTCAAAATGCTTGAGAGAAAGGAGTAGCCTATGACATATAAACTGGGAATAGATGTAGGTTCCACAACCCTGAAGGCAGTGGTTCTCAACGATCAGGATGAGATTGTGTACAAAAGCTATGAGCGCCACAAATCCAAGGTACGGGAAATGAGTGTTTCCAAGCTGAAGGAATTGCGAGAGCTGTTACAGGGACAGAGAATCGCACTTGCCATTACCGGCAGTGCGGGCCTGGGAATCGCAGATGATGCAGGTTTTCCTTTCGTACAGGAGGTATTCGCAACAGCCCAGGCTGTGCGTAAATATTATCCGGCAAGTGATGTTGTTATTGAGCTTGGCGGAGAGGATGCCAAAATCATCTTTTTACAGGGAACGCTGGAGGAGCGTATGAACTCCACCTGTGCCGGTGGTACCGGAGCGTTTATCGATCAGATGGCAACCCTGCTGGATGTCGATCTGGAAACGATGGATCAGCTGTCCCTGCAGCATACCACGCTGTATCCGATTGCATCACGCTGCGGTGTATTCGCAAAAAGCGATGTGCAGCCGCTGATCAATCAGGGCTGTGAAAAATCAAACCTTGCGGCAAGTATCTTTCAGGCGGTCGTCGATCAGAGTATCGCCGGACTGGCACAGGGAAGAAATATTGAAGGAAACGTATTGTTTCTGGGAGGTCCCCTGCATTTTCTAAAGGGGTTGCAGGAGCGCTTTAAGGAAACACTGAAGCTCCGTGATCAGGAAGCGAATTTCCCGGAGCTCGCCCCTTATTTTGTAGCACTGGGAAGTGCCGTCTATGCGGCAAATGAGGCTGTGGATTTCTCCTATGAGGAGCTGCTTGAAAAAATGGAGGCTATGGCTGCCAAAAAGATACAGACGCAAGGTCTTCCCCCACTCTTTGAAAGTGATGAGGATTATGAGGAATTCAAAAAGCGCCATACCAGTGCCAGTGTGGAGCGCAGTGATATCCACACCTACAGGGGCAATGCCTATCTGGGCATCGATGCCGGCAGTACCACAACCAAGCTGGTGCTGATCGATGAACAATGCCGCATTTTATATGAAAGCTATGCCGGGAATATGGGAAATCCCGTGGATGTTGTACAGAAGGAGCTCGCAAAGCTCTATGCCCTGATGGAGGACCGCATTCACATCATACACAGTGCGGTAACGGGCTATGGGGAGGAGCTGATGAAGCATGCCTTCCATCTGGATATCGGTGTTGTGGAGACGATTGCCCATTACCATGCGGCCCACTACTTCAACCCGCAGGTAGACTTCATCATCGATATCGGCGGTCAGGATATGAAATGCTTCCGGATTCGTGATCATACGATTGATGATATCCTGTTGAACGAAGCCTGCTCCAGCGGCTGCGGAAGCTTCATTGAAACCTTCGCAAAAAGCATGGGCTATGATATTGAGGAATTCGCCCGCATGGGGTTATCCGGAAAGCATCCAGTGGACCTTGGAACACGCTGTACGGTCTTTATGAATTCCAGTGTCAAGCAGGCACAGAAAAACGGAGCCAGCATGGAGGATATCTCTGCCGGCTTATGTATGAGTGTCGTAAAAAATGCATTGTATAAGGTCATACGTGCCAAAAGTCCGGATGATATCGGGAAGCAGATCGTCGTACAGGGAGGAACCTTCCTGAATGATACGGTGCTGCGAAGCTTTGAGCTGGAGCTTGGAAGAAACGTCATTCGTCCAAGTATTTCCCATCTGATGGGGGCATATGGAGCCGCATTGATTGCGAAGGAGAAAAAAGCCACTGCATCTTCTCTTCTGAAAAAGGAAGATATTGACAGCTTTACGCACAGCTCAAAGGCCTTTCATTGTGCTCTGTGCACCAATCACTGCAATCTGACCGTAAACACCTTTGCGGACGGGGCAAAGCATATCGCCGGCAACAAGTGTGAGCGTCCGGTGACCGGAAAGGTCAATAAGGAAAAGCTGCCGAATCTGTATGATTATAAATATGAGGAGCTGCTGAAGCTGAAGGGGGTTCCCGGCATCCGGGGGAAAATCGGGATTCCGCTTGTTTTGAATCTGTATGACAACCTTCCCTTCTGGCATTCCTTCTTTACCAATCTTGGCTATGAGGTCGTCTTGAGCGATCGTTCCAGCAAGGCACTGTATTCCCTTGGACAGCATACGATTCCAAGTGATACGATCTGTTATCCTGCCAAGCTGGTGCACGGTCATATTCAGTCGCTCATCGATAAGGGCCTGCAGACAATTTTCTATCCATGCATGACCTACAACGTCAATGAGGACATGGGAGACAATCATTTCAACTGCCCGGTCGTTGCCTATTATCCGGAGGTTGTGGAAGGAAATATGAATCTGGGACATGTAAAGTTTCTGTATCCCTACGTATATCTTGAGGATAAGCGTATCTTCGATCAGAAAATGTTTGAATATTTCAAAGCCCAGCAGATGGATATTCCGTTCAAGGATGTTCAGGCTGCCAGCAATCACGCCTATTTCGCCTATCAGCAGTTTAAGGACCGCGTGCAGGAGGAAGGACGCAATGCCATAGCGTTCGCTCGACGCAATCACCGTGATGTCATAGTGCTTGCCGGACGTCCATACCATGTCGATCCTCAGATCAATCATGGAATTCACAGACTGCTGAACAATTTGGGATTCGTCGTAATCAGTGAGGACAGTATCGCTAAACAGGCCGTGCTGCCAAGTGTTCACGTTTTAAATCAGTGGACCTTTCACTCCCGTATGTACAATGCTGCACAGTATGTGGCACAGCAGGAGCATATGGAGCTGATTCAGCTGGTAAGCTTCGGATGCGGAATCGATGCGATTACCGCAGATGAGGTTAAGGATATTCTACGAAGCAATGGAAAGCTGTATACACAGATTAAAATCGATGAAGTTGACAACCTCGGTGCGGTGAAGATTCGCTGCCGCTCACTGCAGGCTGCCATGGAAGAAAGGGAGGGATGAGTATGTCACATGTAGAATTCACGAAGGAAATGAAAAAAACACATACGATCCTTGTACCGATGATGCTGCCGATTCATTTCCAGTTCCTGCGCAATATTTTGTGCAAGGAAGGTTATCGTGTGGAAATCCTGAAAACAGAGGGACAGCAGATCATTGATGAAGGCTTAAAGAATGTGCACAATGATACCTGCTACCCCGCCCTGCTTGTAATCGGTCAGATGATCGATGCATTGAAAAGCGGAAAATACGATACCGCACACATTGCGCTGGCAATCACCCAGACAGGAGGCGGATGCCGGGCTTCCAACTACATCCATCTTCTGCGCAAGGCACTGGTTCAGGCCGGATTTGAGCATGTTCCGGTTATTTCTGTCAATTTTTCCCAGCTGGAAAAGAACAGCGGCTTCAAGCTGACTCCTAAGATGCTGCTGAGATTATTATATGCATTTTTATACGGAGATATGCTGATGTGGATCAAAAATCAGTGCAAGCCGTATGAATTGGAAAAGGGCAGTACAGATGCACTGGTAACCACATGGATCGATACGATCACCGCGCAGTTTGATTCCCTGTCCTATATGCGAATGAAGCATAATTATCAGGAAATGCTGCATGATTTTGCGGCTCTGCCGAGAAGCCAGAAGCCGAAAATTCAGGTGGGAATCGTCGGTGAGATTTATATGAAGTATGCCCCTTTGGGCAATAACGAACTGGAGGACTTCCTGATTCGTGAGGGCTGTGAGCCCGTTGTCAGCGGTGTTCTTGACTTTGGTCTTTACTGCCTTGAAAACTCGCTGATCGATCACGCGTACTACGGGCGTAATAAAAAGAGCTACCGCTTCATTCAGATGGCGGATAAGCTGATTCAGAATATGCAGAAAAAAGCCATTACCGCAATACAGAAGCAGGGAACCTTCCGTGCACCGGATACCTTTCAGGAGGTTATCGAGAACAGCGAAGGAATCATCAACCGCGGGACCAAGATGGGAGAGGGATGGCTGCTCACCAGTGAAATGGTCACTCTGATCAAAAACGGTGTGCATAATATTGTCTGCTGTCAGCCGTTTGGCTGTCTTCCCAACCATATCGTTGCCAAGGGTATGACCAGAAAAATCAAGGATAAATATCCGATGGCAAATATTGTTGCAGTGGATTATGATCCAAGCGCAACAAAGGTCAATCAGGAAAACCGATTGAAGCTGATGCTGAGCAATGCGCGGTTAAGCGAACGCTTTGCAAAGGAGGATGAGGAGGCTCTTGCAAGTGAGCGACAGCGCAAGCTTGCCAGCTCCCGTTCATAAGCAAAAACAGTCCTGTATCTGAATTACTCAAATACAGGATTTTTTTTACATCGAATGCTCTGCAGTTTTTGTAAAGGTGCTCCTTTCGTTTTTGAAGCTAATACAGCATATACGCCACTGTTCACCGGTTGCATACTTATCTATATGCCATAGATGATGGGTATTCTCGACCTTGTGAATATCGATACAGCTCCTACATTTATAATCGAAAGTAAAAATAACATGCTCTTTTTACCAGTAATGCTCCTCTTTTGATAATATAATCGACACGATTCCACATAGGATTCCTCCGATTGGAAATACAATCCAGCTAACATTCCAAATATTCCATATAAAGCTGATAAGCAGATAAACAGCCGCACCACTTACCAATCAGCTCATCGTCTTTTTCTGCCATCTGCGCATAAGCAGTTGTTCGCTGATAGGTTTCTTTTCGCATACCGTAATATACAAGAAGCAGTATGGCAATTGTCACAAGCATGATATTCAGGTAGCTTCATTTCCAACAGCTGTTCAATGACGATACTGAATCATATAATCCCAATGGAAGTCACAACAATACTATTAAATATCCTATGAAAGCCATCCAGCTCATATGCAGTATAGATATTCTGAGGAATTTGCGGATATCTGCGCTTGAATGCGGTATCCTTCATACCGAAGAAGACAAGAATAAGGATTCCAATAATTGCGAAAATCAGAAATACAATATTCAGCATGTCTTCATTATCCATAGAAGGCTTCAAAAAGCAATAGGCACAAATCCCCGCAAGAATACAACCAATTCCAACGGTGATTCCTTTCGTTTTTGTCAGCTCATGGGTCTCATAAGTATCACGACTCACACCGGAATTCTCTTTCATATCCCCTTTCAGTAAATCATACAGCGTACAGTGGAACAGCTCACAAATCAGCATCAGCTTATCCAGCTCAGGATAGGCACTTCCATTTACCCGCTCTGCGCGCCTTTGGTGCACTTACTAACCGCCTGTCTTGATACATTCAGCTTATCCGCGAGATTTTCCTGTGAATAGCCATACTGCTTCCTTGCCTCTCTCAAATTTTCTTCAAATTTCAATTTAATCACCTCGTCATCATTGTATAAAAACGGGCTGGCTTACACCACCAACCCGTATTAGCGCTTTGTATTATTTTGTCAACCAATGGTAGCATTCCCCTGTTTTAAGAGATTTTCAGTCAATCTGCCAGTCAATCTGCTGCTGTCCATGCTCTTGTAAAAAGGCATTCGTCTTTGAGAAATGACGACATCCGAAAAAGCCATAATCTGCACTGAACGGACTTGGATGTGGACAGCTTAGGATCAGATGAGCAGGATTTGTTATCAGTGTGCTCTTTTCCTTTGCATTCCTTCCCCATAACAGAAATACGATAGGCTTTTCACGCTCATTCAGCTTGCGAATGATCTCATCCGTTAAAATCTCCCATCCTTTGCCACGATGGGAATTTGCCTGCCCTCTACGTACTGTTAGAACAGTATTGAGCAGAAGCACGCCTTCCTTCGTCCATTTTGTAAGCTCTCCATGAGGCGGAATACTGCATCCCAGATCATCATGCAGCTCCTGATAGATATTTACAAGAGACGGCGGAGGATTTACTCCTTTTTTCACAGAGAAGCACAGACCATGTGCCTGTCCCGGACCATGATATGGGTCTTGCCCTAAAATAACAACCTTTACATCCTGATATGCTGTATAACGCAATGCATTGAAAATATCATACATACCCGGATAAATTGTCTGCGTTTTATATTCTCTTGCCAGAAAAACGCGCAGTTTCTGATAATACTCCTTCTGAAATTCATCCTTTAACAGCTCGTCCCAGTCATTTCCAATTTGTACCATGTTATCACCTAGTTGTATTCTACCGCATTTCCTTATAAAAGAAAACCGTTTCTGCAGGAAAACAGTACAGAAAGCGGTTTTTTTATCACTATTTACAGCTATTGCAAGTAACTGTAAACACGAAACAGAAGTGTCATGATAAGTCCGAGTATCTGTCACTCACACATTTAATATTATATTCTTTTTATCTAAGATATTTCTCAGCAAATTCAGTTGCTGCTATCGCACGACTGACCAGAAACCCCTGTCCGATATCACAGCGCAGCATTCTCAGGTCAGCGTATTGCTCCCTGGTTTCAATCCCCTCACAAATTACCTGCATACCGATGCTGTGAGCCATTTCAATGATTTTCCAGAATATTGTCATCTGGCGGCGGTCCGTATTGATTCCATTCAGCATCCCTTTATCCAGCTTCAGTATATCCGCATCCACCTGACTCAGCATACCGATACCGGCATATCCTGTCCCAAAATCATCGATAGCAATCTGAAAACCGGCATCATGTATATCCTTCATAAATACCTGAAGGTCATTTGCATTATCTGTAAATGCAGATTCTGTCAGTTCAAAAACAAGCTTTTCATGAGGTATTGCATAGGGATCCACAATTTCACAAAACCTTCGTAGATATTGGCGCTCTTTTATATGCAAACGAGACTGATTTATGGAAATCGGCAGCAGCTCTTTCCCTTCATCGAGGCATGTCCGCATAAATTTACATAGCTTATGTAATACATAGAAATCAAAGCCAGATATCAGGCCGTGCTTTTCAAATAGCGGGATGAATTCATCCGGAGATACACAGCTGCCATCCTTTAAAAACCAGCGTGACAGAGCTTCACCGGATACAACGCTCCCGTCACTTAACAGAAACTGCGGCTGTATGAACAACTGGAAGGTATCCTCCTGTATAGCTTTTATTGCTTCCTCAAGCAGCTCACTTCTGCGGTTTTTCTGATCCAGCATCCAATCCTCAAAATAAACAAAATCACTGACCCGGCTATTTCGTTCCACATACTGCATTGCCAGTACTGCTTTATCCAGCATAGACTTTATACTTTCCCCACAGGCATCCTGAATCAGATAAACACCACCGATATATTGCAACGTATGCTTTAGACAGGACACGATAGGTTCGTCCAGTAGATGTTTGCGGATACAGTGCAGACGGTTATAAAAATCATCTATGCTTGTAAACCGTAAAAGTGCCGCAAAGGTATCCTTTTCGATACGCGCACACAGCTCGTCCTTCTGACAGAAGGATTGCAGGTTGCGGGCAATGCTTTTCAGTACATCATCACCAAATGCATAGCCGTGAATCTGATTGATAAAACGAAAGTCACTAATACCAAATTTGAAAAGCGCATATTGCTGGTTTGTATGCTGTAGCAGCTCTCTTGCCGCTTCCACGAATCCCTCCAGATTAAAAATCTGCGTCAGTGTATCACAGTGCTGATTATATACAGGCAGCTTCGCTGCATTATGATGAATTCCCGAATTTTCACGCTCTGTAGCGTCATCAGAAAGGGATTGATGTATGTGGCGGATTTTCCATCCCCCTGCTTCCATCTCCCATACCAGAGAGACCTTCAATCTACACAGCAGTCCTAATCCGTGTGCATGCTGTATACAGGTAAAAGCTACGACTGCAATATCCTGTTTTTGATATATGATTTCACAATAGACATCCTGAAGATGAACCATCTCCCCATAGATAATGGAAACCTCCTGTAAAGCACGCTCCACTTCCTGCATACCATGACATAAAGCTGACCGGTGTTCTCCCATCATGGATATTTCATTAGAAAGATATTCTTTTAAAAGCTCGAAATCATGCTCCTCAAAATAAAGACGGATCAGCTCAATGCTCAGCTTCTCCAGCTTCGCCTGTTTTCGTGACATACATATCATCCCTTCATTCCCCGTTAAATTCTATTAATATTATCTTTTTAGTACAACCCCGTAAACAAAAACCAGACATATACCGTTAGGCGGCATATGTCCGATAATCCTTTTGCTTATTTAAAATTTTATGTAACCCTTTTTACAATCCTATTGTAATCTATTTTTGTACTTATTTCAATATCTTGTAAGATTTATTATCACGCGGATATCACAAATTTCTACAGGATGCATATTGAGAATTTCACAATATACGAAAAGTGAAAACATATAAGCTTAGCAGCCTGAAGCACCTCTGACGAAAACAATCATAGAGATCAATAATCTGTATGCGAAAGCAGGAGTCTAGAATTCAATAATGATTAGGAAAATCAGATTGTTTTTTTGGACACGCTTTGTATACACAAGCTGTCCATCTCTGCTTCACTGCCCAAATGCAAAGCATAAGAAGCTTGTATTCTTCTCTTAAAGCTGTCTGGATAAGCAAATACTGCTGATATCCGATGCATGCCGATTATATCGCTGCATGAGCTGAAAGAGTTCATTGTCAGATACGTCCTCAGTAAGAAATGCCCTTTTCTCCTTTTGAACAGTCTTTCCCACCTCACAGCTTTGAATCATTGCATCACACATATGAATAAATTGCTCTACTGACTGCTCCTGGTCCTCTGTTAAGGTATCATGCTGCACGGTAAAAATCATCTGCTCCATCTCCACGCTCATATGCCAGAATGCTGACAGCAAATGGCGATAAAGCTCGATATTCTCACTGCTGCCTTGCAGGTACTCCAGTATCTGGTCATACACCATATGAAAGCTGGTTAATGCGTCCATAATGATACCGTAATCCAGCGGTGCATGCAGACTCCCCTGCAGAATACGCAGATAGGAATGCTGCATATGAAACATCCGCTTCATGTTTGCTTGAAACAATGCGCTGCGACTGGTAGGAAAAAAGAACCGGTTGACGATCAATACAAGCAGAATTGCCACAGCTACATAGGTAAGGCGCATCTCAATCGCGATTGTTTCCTGCATGGCAAGCGAAGTCAGTGTGATGGCAAAGCAGGTAGAGAACATCGCCTGAATCCAGGTGCCCGGTGTTGCACAATACATCAGCGATACGACAATGCTGGCAAATAGAAAGTGTCCTGCAATGCCGGGAAAATGCGGAAGTACCAGATAAATAACCGTACAGCCGAAGACTGTTCCGATGAATCTGGTTTTCAGACGATAGGCGCTTTCCTCATACATGGGCTGCAGCAGCAGAAATGCATTCAGCACCAGCCAGTAGGAATGATCCAGCTTCGACAAACGGGCGAATAGAAATCCGCAGAGCAGAACCAGAGAAAGACGGCTTGCAAAACGAAATTCAAAGCTGTCCATACGCAGCCGATTACGCAGCTTTCGTTCCTCCGGCAGCTTCCATTCCTGATGGACTGCTTCTTTTTTGTTATCCTGCAAATCCTTGAGAATCTGCAAAAAGAGCTGTAAAAAGTTATGCAGAAACAGGGAAACGGCATCCTGCTTTTTTCGGCAGGCAGTAAACAGCTTCTGCCCTTCCTTCAGCAGTATTGAATTATCCGTACAGTTGAAATTCTCGGCATGCTTCATGAACTGCATACATCTTTGTAAAAGCACCTGCTGCTGTTCACTGCATACAGGGATATTATCCATATTTTCCAGGAAATAACTGCTTCGCTGCAGAAGTAATGCAAACAGGTAACGCAGCCTTCCCTCCTTCGTCGCGATATAGGTGAAGCCGCGGCTCTGGTATGCCTGCTTATAAAGCGATCTCTGAATATTCACCAGATCTTCCTTCCGCTGCTGATCTGTTTTCTGTTTAAGATAGGCATCCAGCTGTTCCTGTAAAAGCGCTATCCCTTTTCTGGCCAGTGCATAATCATCCTCTCTGCGATGTCCATAGGAGGACAGCAGCAGACAGCATACTGCAAAACCAAGAGAACAAGCCATTACCAGCAGATAGGTCATGAAATCTGTATAGGGTATCGGACGCAGCTGTAAAAAGACAAACCCCATGGCACTTGCCATATATCCCTTTTGATTAAACTGCGAGGATTGCAGAAAGACAAGAAGAAAGGGTACTGCGATATTCAGCAGCACACAGGCAAGCAAGGAATGCGATGCCAGAAATGCCAGTATGCTCAATGCCATCTGCACAAAAAACATGATACATAATCTGCGCGGTGTCTGCTTCCTCTTTCTGCGTATTTTATAGAGCAGAGTCACAAAGGATACAACGATCACATACTGTACACCGAATAATACAAGAATTGCATAAAATAAAAACAAAAAGAAAAGAATGTCCGGCAGGGCATCCAGGATTTTTCTCTTAGCTGTCTGGTATAACACATCCGGTTTCAAAGATAAACCACTTCCTTTTAAGAGCCTTATTATACCATAATATGAAGGATACGTAAAATGTATACGGACTCGTAATTGTCGTGCTGAAGTGAAAAGTTAAATTCCACTTTCAAATTAGCTAAGTAGAAAAGACTCTTACACAACAATCTAGTTGAATTTACACTTACAATTGCAT
>OBXX01000633.1_pt1 | contig 13079 bp, 9 predicted proteins | sample 1495441 | NCBI WGS metagenome assembly OBXX01 (sample SAMEA2580168, study PRJEB22360) | human gut metagenome | biome: human gut; feature: human-associated habitat; material: faeces | place: Denmark | collected 2008/2010 | reverse complement strand
TGCCGCCGCCCGACAGGGTGCCCATGATGGAGGCGCCGCCGCCGATATCGGAACCATTGCCGACCACAACACCCTGAGACACGCGGCCTTCGACCATGGAGACGCCGAGGGTGCCTGCGTTGAAGTTCACGAAACCGGCATGCATGACGGTGGTGCCCTCGGACAGGTGAGCGCCCAGACGCACGCGGTCGGCATCTCCGATGCGTACGCCGGTCGGCACTACATAGTCGACCATGCGGGGAAACTTGTCGATGGACAGTACGTTCACATCGGCCTTCGGCAGGCCCGGGGCGGCCTGGTTGGCAACGTTCATCACGTCAAGTCTGCGCAAGGCGAAATCCTCGACCGCAAACGGACCGTAGTTGGTCCACACCACGTTGTTAAGCGCGCCGAAGATGCCATCGAGGTTCAGGCTGTTCGGCTGGGCCAGACGCATGCTCAGCAGATGCAGGCGCAGATAGGCGTCGGCGGCGTTCTCGATCGGCTCGTCGAGTTTGGAGATGGTGAACACCGGAATGCGACGCACCCCGCGGGCATCGGTGCCCTCATGGGCCAGATTGCCGAAGCCGTGGTTCGGGCGGGAGACTTCTTCGGGAGCTTCGCCGAGCTTGAGCTCCGGATACCATACGTCCAAGGTGTTGCCGGCGGCGTCCACGCTGGCCAGGCCCCAACCCCACGCAGTGCGCTGATCGGTCATTTGACTCTCCTTCAATGCGAATATTGCTTGTTCCGTTAGCAACATTAGCGTCAGGGGATGGCGTTGGGCGTCAAGATTCCATGTGGCGGGTGTCACCGGGCATGGCCCCTGCTCGGGGCGGTGCGCGTGGGCTCCTCATCGGAAGAGGCGGGGCGTGACATCGGAGAGGGGAGCAAAGTACGACGCGTTGCGTATACTTTGGCAACGTGAGTGACTATCAGAACAATCGTGAGCAGCGTGAACGCCGCCGTCGCACCGTAGTGCGTGCGGTGGGCATCATCATTGCCGCCGCGATGTTGCTGAGTGTGGTTATTCCTGCTATCTACGCAGGTCTTTGACGTCGTTAGGCCCGCATGGTCCGGAGCGGGTCTGCATTCCCCCAAGCGAGAACAGGTTCGCGGTTTCGCTGCAAGGGAAGTGCGTGCGGGCTCGCGGAAACACCGAAGGATTGTGCGAGAGCTGTAAGCGGCTCCCCGACAGATCAAGATAATCAACGTAAAGAAATGTATGGTGTACACGATGGCAGAATTTGATTATTCCCAGGCTATTGGCGAGGCACGCGCCAAGTATGAGTCCATTTCCAAGGCGCTTGACGTCGATCGCCTTACCGTCCAAGCCAAGGAGCTTGAGGTGCAGGCGGCCGAGCCAGGTCTGTGGGACGACCCTGAGAACGCCCAGAAGATTACCAGCAAGCTCTCCGCGGTGCAGTCGCAACTCAAGCGTCTCGCCTCCGCGAGCCAGCGCATCGACGATGTGGAGACTCTCGTCGAACTCGGCCGCGAGGAGGAAGACGCCGACACCCTCGAAGAGGCGAAAAACGAGATCGAAGGCATTCGGCACGATCTGGACGATATGGAGATCCAGACCCTGCTCGACGGCGAATACGACGAACGTTCCGCCGTGGTGACGATCCGATCCGGCGCCGGCGGCGTCGACGCGGCCGACTTCGCGCAGGTGCTGCTACGCATGTATTTGCGTTGGGCCGAACGCAACGGCTACAAGGCCAAGGTCATGGACACCTCCTATGCGGAAGAGGCGGGCATCAAGTCCGCCACCTTCCAGGTGGATGCTCCATATGCCTACGGCCGTATGAGTGTGGAGGGCGGCACCCACCGTCTTGTGCGCATCTCCCCGTTCGCCGCCGTGGAAGTGGTGCCTCTGGTCGAGGCCACCGATCATATCGACGTGCCGGATTCCGAAATCCGCGTCGATACATATTGCTCTTCCGGCCCGGGCGGCCAGGGCGTGAACACCACGTATTCCGCGGTGCGCATCACCCACATTCCGACCGGCATCGTCGTGACCATGCAGGACGAGCGTTCGCAGATTCAGAACCGCGCCGCCGCGATGGCCGTGCTGCAGTCCCGACTGCTGGTGCTGCGTCACGAAGAGGAAGCCAAGAAGAAGAAGGAACTCGCCGGCGACATCAAGGCCAGCTGGGGTGATCAGATGCGTTCCTACGTGCTGCACCCATACCAGATGGTCAAGGATCTGCGCACCGGCTACGAGACCTCCCAGACCCAGGCCGTGTTCGACGGCGACATCGACGCATTCATCGAGGCCGGCATCCGTTGGCGTCATGAACAGCGCCGTGCCGCGGCCGAAGAGGCAGAAGCGTAACGCAAAGGGGAACCACGATGGCGCTGATCTCGCTCGATCACGTAAGCAAAGTCTATCCGAAGGGCACGCGTCCGGCATTGGATGATATCAACCTCTCCATCAATCGAGGCGATTTCGTCTTTTTGGTGGGCGCATCCGGCTCCGGCAAAACCACGCTGCTGAGTCTGCTGCTTCGTGAAGAGGAAGCCACGGATGGCGAGATCCGCGTCGCCGGCAACGATCTGAGACGGCTGGCCCCACGTCAGGTCCCGTTCTACCGTCGTACCATCGGCTTCATCTTCCAGGATTACAAACTGCTGAACAACAAGACGGTGTGGGAGAACGTCGCCTTCGCGTTGGAGGTGATCGGCACAAGCCGGTCCACCATCAAGTCGCTGGTGCCGAAAGTGCTGGAGACGGTCGGTCTGACCGGTAAGGAGAACAGCTATCCGCATGAGCTTTCCGGCGGTGAGGCCCAGCGCGTAGCCATCGCGCGCGCCTATGTGAACCATCCGCAGATCCTGCTTGCCGACGAGCCTACCGGCAATCTCGACCCGACTACGTCGCTGGGCATCATGGAGGTGCTGGACGCCATCAACCGTACCGGCACCACCATCGTGATGGCCACGCACAACGAAGAGATCGTCAACTCCATGCGCAAACGCGTGGTCGAACTGCATACCGGGAAAATCGTGCGCGATGAACAGCAGGGATCGTACGATTCCGCGCTGTACTTCCCGGACGCCGAAGTCGAATCCAAATCGCATCAGGCGTTGGGCACGTCCGATAAAGACCAGCGGTATCGAGCCCCCAATGCCATCGAAACCGGTTCACAGGTGGATGTGGAAGGCGAGACCCGCGTCGAGACCGCGGCGAATGCCGTCGACGCCATCACACAGACGCTGAGTTCCGGGGCAGGGGACGAAGGCATCGCCCGACTGGCCAACTCCGTGCATTCCGGACGTACCGGACGATATGGCGACGCCTTCGCCTCTCCGGAAGACACCATGACCTGGGGCAAGGGTCTCAAGCTTGACGATATCGACGGGTCTGAAGGGCGGGCCGAAGCCGTGAGCGAGCCTCCCGCACCGCCGACGGCGGTAAAATCCGAAACGTCTGCAGAATCCGAGGTGACCGCAACGACCGAGACGGCCACGGCAGCTGAAACACCGGGAGAGAACGAGACCCTGAATCCTCCGGCACCGCCCGCTCCATCCGGCGATGCCGCCCAAGAGGCGGAAGAAGTACACAAGGAGGACGACTGATGCGCCTGCGCTTCATTCTTTCCGAAACCTGGACCAGCCTGACCCGCAACGTGTCGATGATCATCTCCGTGATGCTGGTCACCTTCATCTCCTTCCTGTTCATCGGCGCTTCGGCCCTCATGCAGGTGCAGGTCACCGAGGCGAAGGGCGAGTGGTACGACAAGGTGGAGGTCGTGGTGTGGCTCTGCCCGGATGGCACCAGCCAGGCCGCATCCTGTGCCGCCGGCACGGCACCGACCGATCAGGAGATCGTCGATCTCGAGAACCTGATCCATCAGGAAGCAGGCAAGGTCGTTTCCAAGATCACCTATGTGAGTCGTGAGGACTTCTATAAGAACACCTTCCTCAAGCAATACCCCACAGGTACCTATCAGGGCCGTACGCTGACCGCCTCCGATATGCAGGCCTCCCTACGGCTGAAACTGAGCGATCCGACCAAGTATCAGGTCGTTTCCGAAATCCTCAACGGGCGAACCGGCGTGGAGGAAGTGCAGGATCAGCGCAAGATCTTCGATCCGGTGTTCTCCGTACTGAACCGCGCCACCGCGGTGACCATGGTGCTTGCGGCCGTGATGATAGTGGTGGCCATCATGCTGACCGGCACCACGATTCGTATGAGCGCCGCCTCGCGTAAGAACGAGACCGAGATCATGCGATTGGTCGGCGCTTCCAATTGGACGATTCGATTGCCGTTCGTGCTGGAAGGTGTATTCGCCTCATTCCTCGGATCGTTGCTTGCGGCCGGTGCGTTGAGCGGCATCGTGAAGGTGTTCATTACCGATTGGCTGGCGCAGACCGTGCAGTGGATGCCGTTGATTACGCAGAAAACGGTGTGGTTGGTCGCGCCCGCTTTGATTCTCGGTGCGGTCGCGTTGTCGGTCGTCGCCTCCAGCATTTCGCTGAGAAGGTACCTCAAGGCGTAGCGGCTCCCAAGGTTTTTCCGGCATGGTCCCAGGAAGTTTCATTACTTGGACTTCCAGCTTTCTTCTGTACAATGCCGAAAGAACGGTTGGTATCGGAAAGGCTTCAATGTCAAGGAAAATGGTTCAACGGGCACACGCCGTCACCGGCATGCTGCTGGCCTCGGCGATGCTGTGCGCTACGGGGATGGCGGTCATGGTGGCGCCCGCACCGCAGGCCCGTGCGGTGAGCGTCTCCGAATATCAGAACAAGGTTGCGGATCATGCGAAGCTGAAAGCCCAGCTTTCCGGCGTAAGCAGCGATCTTGCCGATACGATTCTGCAACTTGCGGATCTCAACGACAATCAGATTCCGGCCGCCGTCGAGGCCGCCGACGCCGCTCCGCAGGCGGCTCAGCAGGCGCAGAGCCTGGCCGATGCCACTGCGGAGCGACTTGAGGCGGCCAAGCAGGATAAGGCGACTTTGGAGGAGCAGATCGCGCAGACCGGCAGCGATTACGATGATGCCAAGGCCGCGGTGGCCCAGTTGGCACGTCAAAGCTTCCATGGTTCCGACGTGTCCGATGTGTTGGACGTGGTGACCAACTCGACCACGACGGACGAATTCGTGAACAAGATGCAGTCCGAAGCGGCGGTGACCCGTAGCGAAACGAACGCGGCGAGCGATGCCGCGAACGATCTGAACACATCGATGAATCGTGAGGAACGTCTGAGCGCCATCGAAGACAAGATCACCCAGCTCAAGACCCAGGCCGATGAACAGGCCGCCAGCGCCCAGCAGGCCGCCAGCGACGCCAATGCCAAGAAGGAGGCCCTGCAGCAGCTGCGTGATGAGGGTGCGGCGAAGCGTGAACAGCTGGAGGCGCAGAAAAGCCAATTGACCACGCAGAGCGCACGTGAGGCCGCGGACATCGTGGCCATGAAATCACAGATCGATTCGTGGAACAACCAGTACAACAGCGGCAATAGCGCCACGCCGAATCCAGGAAACAACCAGCAGCAGTCCGGCGGCAATTCCAGCGGCAACACATCGTCGAACAATTCCGGCACCAACACCGGTGGCAACGGTCAATCCACCAATACCAATACCGGTGGCAACACCAATTCGGGCAGTGCCAGCGGCATGGACTACTCCGTTCCCGGCAGCTGCCCATCCGGTTCCGGATACTGCTACGGGCATAACACCGGTAATACGGTCGGCGGCTCCGCCTATCCGGCACGGCAGTGCACGTTGTGGGCATACCTGCGGCGCTCCCAACTCGGGCTTCCCGTCGGGTCCTATATGGGCAACGGTGCCGAGTGGGCCAATACCGCGCGCAGCCTTGGCTATCTGGTGAACAATACCCCGCATTATGGCGCGGTCATGGTGTTCGCCCGTGGGCAGAGCGTCGGAGGTCACTGGACCGCCGATTGGCAATATGGGCATGTGGCCGTGGTGGAACGCGTCAATGCGGATGGTTCGGTACTGATCTCCGAAGGCGGCACGGGATTCTCCACGTTCCCCGCATGGGAGACGATCTCCAATGCGGGAGCCTATCAGTACATCCATTACTGACATATCGGTGAATGTCCTGTGGCCAAGCGTGCCGTTCGAATCGTCGGGCGGCACGCTTTCGTGATATTGTCTGTTGTTGCATCGCATCGCACCATGGGAAACCGGAAAGGAGGTCCGGATGGTCAAGGAACAGGGAACGAAGCCGATCGCGCAGAACAAGAAAGCGCGGCACGATTACGCCATCGAGGACAAGTACGAGGCCGGTCTGGTGTTGACCGGCACCGAAGTGAAGTCGCTTCGTGAGGGGCGCGCATCGTTGGCGGAATCTTTCATCACCATCGATCGCCGCGGCGAGATATGGCTTGAAGGAGCGAATATTCCTGAATATCTGAACGGTACGTGGAACAACCATGCGCCCAAGCGCAAGAGGAAGCTTCTGCTGCATGCCGAACAGATCGCCAAGCTCGCACGGCAATCGGAGGCCAAGGGGTACACCATCGTGCCGTTGAGCCTGTACTTCAAAGACGGACGGGTCAAGGCGGAAATCGCGCTCGCCCGAGGCAAGAAGGAATTCGACAAGAGGCAGGCCCTGCGTGAGGAGCAGGACAAACGTGAGGCACTGCGCGCTATGCGCTACGCCAACAGGCAGGTCCGCTGACCACATTTCGAACATTTTGCGCAGGATTTACGTAGCTGTAGCAATGGCCTCTTATCGTGCCTGACATGACCTGGTTTGGCTGGGTCGGTTTGGCTGGGTCTTTAGAGAGAGGACTTGATATGGCATTCAGGAACATGAAGGCGTGCGCGGCGATTGCATTGAGTGCCGCAATGGTACTGTCGATGGCCGCCTGTGGCACTTCGGACAAGGCGGATTCCTCCGCTTCCGGCGGCTCAAGCTCGTCTTCGAGCACCACCGGTTACGATGTCTCCGGCGTGAAGAAGGACGACGACATCGCCGCAATGCTGCCGGATTCGGTGACGAAGGACGGCAAGTTGTCCATCGGCATGGACACTTCTTACGCTCCGGCGGAATTCCTTGCCGAAGACGGCAAGACCCCCGTCGGCTTCGATGTGGACATCGCCAAGGCGTTGGCCAACATCTTCGGCCTGGAAGCGGATCCGGAGACCTCCAACTTCGATTCGATCATTCCATCCGTCGGGTCCAAGTATGACATTGGCATCTCCTCCTTCACCATCACCAAGGAGCGTATGGAGGCCGTCGACTTCGTGAGCATGTTCAAGGCCGGCTCCACGTGGGTCGTCAAGAAGGACAATCCGAATAAGGTGGATACCTCCAGCCTGTGCGGACTCAAGATCGCGGTGCAGACCGGCACCACCCAGGAAGAGGAAGTCAACGAGGCCCAAGAGCAGTGCAAGGCCGACGGCAAGCAGGACATCCAGATCCTGTCCAACAAGCTGCAGACCGATGTGACCACCAACGTGGCCACCGGCAAGGCCGACGTGTTCTATGCGGACTCGCCGGTCGCCGGCTACGCCATCGCGCAGACCGAGGATACGCTGGAGGCCCTTGGCGAGGATGTCGGCGTGACCAAGGAGGCCGTGGCCATCAAGAAGGGCGATTCCGACACTGCCAAGGCCGTGCAGGCCGCCCTGCAGAAGCTCATGGATGACGGCACCTACATGAAGATCCTCAAGCATTGGGGCGTCGAATCCGGCGCCATCGACAAGGCCGAGATCAATCCGACCGATCTGAGCTGATTCCTCCGATTCCCGCCTCTGGCGGGGGAGGAAATACTCACGTAGCATTACTGCCTTATCGTACCCATTTGGGATACTGGGGATTCGTTGCTTCGGGAAGCGATGAATGTTCGGTAGAAGAAGAGAAGACAGAAGAAAGAAGAATACGATAATGGCAGTGAAATTCAAGTCCATGGCGGCCCTCGCGCTGAGCGCCGCCATGCTGCTCTCCATGGCCGCCTGCGGCACCACCGACAGCGCCGATTCCAGCGCCTCGGCGAGTTCATCAAACACCACCACCGGCTATGACGTCTCCGGCGTCCAGAAGGATGACGAGCTGGCCAAGCTGGTCACCGAAGGCACCACCGTCAAGGACGGTGAGCTGTCCTCCGGTATGGAACTTTCCTACGCTCCGGCTGAATTCTATGCCGAAGATGGCAAGACCCCGGTCGGCTACGACGTGGACATGACCAAGGCCATCGCCCAGGTGCTGGGCCTGAAACCGAAGATCGTCTCTTCCATGTTCGACACCATCATCCCGTCCATCGGAACCAAGTACGATCTGGGCATTACCTCCATGACCATCACCAAGGAACGTATGGAGTCCGTGGACTTCGTCAGTTATTACCGTGCCGGCTCCACCTGGGCCGTGCAGAAGGGCAATCCGAAGAAGCTCGATGCCTCCGACATGTGCGGCGCGAAGATCGCCGTGCAGACCGGCACCACACAGGAGGACGACGCCAACGACATCGCCAAGGGATGCAAGGCCGACAACAAGGCCGAGGTGCTTTCCTATAAGCGTCAGGCCGAAGCCGCCACCGCCGTGGCCACGGGCAAGGCCGATGCCTTCTACGCAGATTCGCCGGTTGCGGGCTATGCCATTTCGCAGACCGACGGCCTTGAAGCTCTCGGTGACGTGGAAGGTGTCGCCAAGCAGGGCATCGCCATCGAAAAAGGCAACGAAAAGCTGGATGAAGCCGTGCAGAAAGCCCTGCAGAAGCTTATGGATGATGGCACGTACATGAAGATCCTCAAGCATTGGGGCGTCGAATCCGGCGCTCTTGACAAGGCCGAGATCAATCCGACCAATCTCGACTGATTCCGGCGCAAGCGGAGACAAAAGGAAGTCAGCATCATGGCGAAGAAACAAGTCGACGGCGACGGCCTCGATATTCCGAATCGCATCAAGGCGTTGCCGGTCAGGCGTACCGGTCCGATCGTTGCGGCCGTCATCGTCGCGCTGTTCGCCGCGATGCTGGCGCAAGGCCTGATTACCAACCCGCGTTTCGAGTGGAACGTGGTCTGGAAGTATCTGTTCAACGAGAATGTGCTGGAAGGCATCAAGTACACGCTGTTGCTGACGGTCATCTCGATGGTCATCGCCATTGTCCTTGCTGTGGTTCTGGCCGTGATGCGCAAATCCATCAACCCGGTGCTTCGTGGCGTGAGCTGGTTCTATATCTGGTTCTTCCGTGGCACCCCTGTGTACACACAGTTGGTGTTCTGGGGCCTGTTCGCCGTGCTGATTCCGCGTATCGGCATCGGTATTCCGTTTACCTCCATCGAATTCTGGAGCGTCGACTCGCAGTCCGTCATCACCGCGTTCAACGCGGCGTGGCTCGGTTTGGCGCTGAATGAGGCCGCCTATCTGGCCGAAATCGTACGCGCGGGTTTGGAAGCCGTCGATCCGGGCCAGACGGAAGCCGCCAAGGCTTTGGGCATGAAGCGTTCTCTGATCATGCGCCGCATCGTGCTGCCGCAGGCCATGCGCATCATCATCCCGCCGACGGGCAACGAATTCATCGGCATGCTCAAGACCACGTCGCTGGTCAATGCCGTGCCGTTCACGTTGGAATTGCAGTTCGCCACCACCGCCATCGCGACCCGCCTGTACAAGCCGATCCCGTTGCTGATCGTGGCCTGCATCTGGTATCTGGTGATCACCTCCATCCTGATGATCATCCAGTCCCGCCTTGAAAAGCACTTCGGCAAGGGCTTCGACGCACGCCCCGCCGGTGCCCGTGGCAAGCAGACCCCGCTTCCGGGCAAGACCGAAGGTGAGCCGCAGGATGACATCAACAAGCAGAACGAAGCCACGTTCGCTGGCATGAACGCGTGAGGGAGTGGCAATGACTGAAACAACGATTGATGGTGTCGTTCCTGCAGTGAAGGCCACGCAGGTACATAAGGCCTTCGGCAGCCTGCACGTGCTCAAAGGCGTTGACATGACCGTAATGCCGGGAACCGTGACCGTGATTCTGGGTCCTTCCGGTTCCGGCAAATCCACTTTCCTGCGCCTGATCAATCAGCTTGAGACGCTGACCGGCGGCGAAATCGACGTCGACGGCGAGATGATCGGCTACAAGTATGTCGACAAGGGCAGTCGGCAGGTGCTGCAGACCTTGAATGACAAGGAAGTGTCCGTGCAGCGTTCCAAGCTGGGCATGGTGTTCCAGCGGTTCAATCTGTTTCCGCATATGACCGCGCTCGAAAACGTGATGGAGGCGCCGGTCCGCGTCAAGCACATGGGCAAGAAGGAGGCCCGCAAGCTGGCCATTCAGGAACTGGAACGCGTCGGCATGGGGGAGCGTCTTGACCACTATCCGGCACAGCTTTCCGGCGGTCAGCAGCAGCGTGTGGCCATCGCCCGTGCCCTTGCCATGAAGCCGGAGATCATGCTTTTCGATGAGCCGACCTCCGCACTTGATCCGGAATTGGTGGGTGAAGTGCTCAACGTCATGCGGTCGTTGGCCAAAGCGGGTATGACGATGGTGGTCGTGACCCACGAAATCGGCTTCGCTCGCGAAGTCGCCGATCAGGTCGTATTCATGGACGGCGGCGTGGTTGTGGAGCAGGGCGGTCCTGAAATCATCGACAACCCTCGGGAGCCGCGTTTCAAGGACTTCCTACAGCACGTGCTGTAAGACGGTTCGAAGGCTCAATCGCAACCTCCCAAACTGCCGACGCTGACAGGCTGATAAGCGTCGGCAGTTTGGGAGGTTTCGCATTCTGCCGATGCTGACGGGCTGTCAGTGTCGGTGGTTTGGGTGATTCTCCAATCTGCCGATGCTGACGGGGCGGTCAGCGTCGGCAGATTGGATTTTTGCGTTCATATGGCAAAGGTTCGTGAGAACGAGGCGGTTCGTTTCGTGCTTGACACCATCAACCGATAGGCTAGGTATCTATGTGTGGAATCGTAGGATATGCAGGAAACGTCAAGACCGCGTGCGGCAAGCCCTTGGAAGTATGCCTTCAAGGACTGCAACGTTTGGAATACCGCGGTTATGATTCGGCCGGTGTGGCGCTGACCGCGCCCGACATGGGCCACGTGGAAGTACGTAAGAAGGCCGGTCGTCTCGCCAATCTGGTGGAAGACGTCGAACGCAATCCGATGCCGCTGGCCACCATAGGCATCGGCCACACCCGTTGGGCCACCAACGGCGTGCCGAATGACGTCAATGCGCACCCGCATACCTCCCGTGACGGTAAGGTCGCCATCATCCATAACGGCATCATCGAAAACGCCTCCCAATTGCGTCTCGACCTGCAGACCGAAGGCTACCATTTCGCCTCTGAGACTGATACCGAAGTCGCAGCCAAGCTGCTTGGCAAGATCACCGACAAAATCATCGAGGAGGAAGGCGGGCCTGACCTGTTCAAGGCCGTGCGCCGTCTCGCACGGATGCTTGAAGGTGCGTTCACCATTCTGGCCACCGACTGCCGGCAGCCGGATATCGTGGTCGGCGCACGCCATGATTCGCCACTTGTGGTGGGGCTCGGTGAAGGAGAGAACTTCCTGGGTTCCGATGTGGCCGCATTCGTGGCCTACACCAAGCGAGCCATGGAAATCGATCAGGATCAGGCCGTCATGGTCTCCGCCGACAAGGTGGTCGTCTCCGATTTCATGGGCAATATCGTGCCTGATCCGAAGATCTACACCGTGGATTGGGATGCTTCCGCCGCCGAGAAGGGCGGATGGGACTCCTTCATGGACAAGGAGATCCACGAGGATCCGGCCGCAGTGCAGCGCACGTTGCTAGGTCGTCTCGACAAGGACGGCAACCTGAACCTCGATGAGGTGCGCATTGACGAACATGACTTCAAGGCCATCGACAAAATCATCGTCATCGCCTGCGGTACGGCGGCTTATGCCGGTATGGTGGCCAAGTACGCCATCGAACATTGGGTGCGCATCCCGGTCGAAGTGGAGCTCGCCCACGAATTCCGCTATCGTGACCCGATTCTTACCCCGCGCACGCTTGTGGTGGCCATCTCGCAGTCCGGTGAGACCATGGATACGCTGATGGCGTTGCGTCACGCCCGAGAACAAGGTTCCAAAGTGCTGGCCATCTGCAATACGCAGGGGGCATCCATCCCGCGTGAATCCGATGCGGTGCTCTATACGCACGCCGGTCCGGAAGTGGCCGTGGCCTCCACCAAGGCGTTCGTGGCGCAAATCACCGCAGCGTACGTGCTTGGCCTGTATCTGGCGCAGATCAAGGGTGCGATGTTCCGCGACGAAATTCAGCAGACGCTTGACTCCCTCAAGGACATGCCGCGTAAGATTCAGTGGGTCCTCGACACGCAGACCAAGGCCGTACATGATGCGGCTGCACAAATGGTCGATGCGAAGTCCTTCCTGTTCCTCGGCCGTCACGTCGGCTATCCGGTAGCTATGGAAGGCGCGTTGAAGCTCAAGGAGATCGCCTACACCTTCACCGAAGGCTTTGCGGCAGGTGAATTGAAGCATGGACCGATCGCGCTGGTCGACGAGGGCGAGCCGGTTGTGTTCATCGTGCCGCCGGCACGCGGACGCAACGTGCTGCACGCCAAGGTCATTTCCGGCATCGAAGAGGTCAAGGCGCGTGGCGCGTATATCATCGCCGTGGCCGAAGAGAACGATCCCGATGTGGAGCGATACGCCGACGTGGTGTTCTGGCGTCCGGCATGCCCGACGCTGATGAGCCCGCTTGTGGATGTGGTGCCATTGCAGCTGTTTGCCATGGATATGGCCAAACTCAAGAACTATGACGTGGACAAGCCGCGCAATCTCGCCAAGTCCGTCACCGTCGAGTAGTGGCGACGTATGGTTCCGTCGGAACCCGGCAGGGCCTCGCAGGAAGAGGTCGTGTTGCGTCAGGGGCGCAGACATAGATATGTGATTGCGGAACCTCATATTCCTTTCGAATATGAGGTTCTGTATGAGGATGACGGCATCATCGTCATCGACAAGCCGCATTTCCTCGCGACCACGCCGCGCGGCATGTGGTATCGCGAAACGGCGCTGATACGGTTGCGCGAGAGGTACGGCGAGCCGGATATCGTCCCGGCACATCGGCTGGATCGGTTGACCGCCGGTGTCGTCGTATTCGTACGCAAACCGGAATTACGCGGTGCCTATCAGA
>OBXX01000623.1_pt1 | contig 13386 bp, 8 predicted proteins | sample 1495441 | NCBI WGS metagenome assembly OBXX01 (sample SAMEA2580168, study PRJEB22360) | human gut metagenome | biome: human gut; feature: human-associated habitat; material: faeces | place: Denmark | collected 2008/2010 | reverse complement strand
CCGCCGGAAACCACGGTGCTTTCGCCGGCGGCGGATGCATAATCCGGGGCGATTTCCGAATCCGCGGCATTCACGGAAGGCAGGGTCGTGGTCGGCTGTTCGCCGGCGTCGTGCACTGCAATCGGTTCGGTCACGGAGGTCTCGGCATTGTCGGTCGCGACATCGGCCGGTTGCGTCGGTACGGCCTGTTGTGCGTTGTTTTGCGGCTGCACGACATTCTGGTCGTTGTTATCTTCAGCCATTCTTGCTCCTTATTCGTCTCGCGGCATTTCACATGTTCAGCAATCGTGCCGCTCGAACTGCTATCTAAGAGTAAAGATACCCGCTCTGGAAATTTCCTGAATGTTTGTTGAAAGTACTACTCGAATTGATCGTCTGCATCGGCGAACAGCCGCTTCCATCCTTATCGGAACGTCTTCATCGCACCTGTAAACGGTGATTTTTCGCCTCTTGCGCAATCTATCCGACCCGTCACCCATCCCGTATGGACTGAACACTCTTTCCATCCGACGCAATCGGCGCTATCGCCTAAAGTGAAACGCATGACAAGCCTTACTGAATCGAATCTCGTCGAGCATCCGCGCGGAGCCGAGCCGGGCAAACCCGGAGACCGCCGCGCATTCTCCTTTGAGCAAATCACTCGACTGCCGGATGCGGCCGACGGCAAAGGCCGTGGTGGCGCGCGTTATGGACGTACCGGCATCATCCACACCCCGCATGGAGACATCCATACGCCGGCGTTCGTGCCGGTAGCCACGCAGGCCGCGATGAAGGCCGTATTGCCGGAGACCATGAAGGATCTCGGCGCGCAGTGCCTGCTGTCAAACGCCTTCCATCTCTACGAGCGGCCAGGTGAGCAAGTGCTCGATGAGGCCGGCGGACTCGCGAAATTCATGAACTGGAACGGTCCGACCTTCACCGATTCCGGCGGGTTCCAAGTGCTGTCGCTCGGTGCAGGCTTCAAGAAGACCCTCGCCATGGACGTAACCGGCATGAAATCCGATGAAGTGATCGCCGAAGGCAAGGAACGCCTCGCATTCGTAGACGAGGATGGCGTGACGTTCAAGTCACCGCTCAACGGCTCTCTGCACCGCTTCTCCGCCGAGATCTCCATGGGCATCCAGCACAAAATCGGCGCCGACATCATGTTCGCCTTCGACGAACTGACCACGTTGATGAACACGCGTGGCTACCAGGAGCGTTCCGTGGAACGTACCTATCGTTGGGCGCAGCGGTGCGTAGCCGAGCATCAGCGGCTTACCGAGGAGCGTCTCGGCAAGCCATATCAGGCGCTGTATGGCGTGGTACAGGGCGCGAATTATGAGGATCTGCGCCGTCATGCGGCCGAGCAGATCGCCTCGCTTGATTTCGATGGCGTCGGTATCGGCGGCGCGATCGAGAAGCGTATTATCGGCGACACCTGCGCCTGGATCTGCGATGCGATGCCCGAAAGCCGACCGCGCCATGTGCTCGGCATCGCCGCCGTCGATGACATCTTCGCGTGCGTTGAGAATGGCGGCGACACGTTCGATTGCGTGGTGCCGGCACGTTGCGGCCGCAATGGCGCGATTTTCACGCGTTCGGGCCGCTATAACATCAAACGGGCGCAGTTCAAACACGATTTCGGGCCGCTTGAGGAGGGCTGCACCTGCTATACCTGCACGCACTATTCGCGTGCCTACGTGGATCATGCCCTGCGTGCCCGCGAATTCAACGGATTCACGCTGGCTACAATTCACAACGAGCATTTCTTCGTCAAGTTGCTTGACGACATCCGCGCTTCGATTGATGGCGGCTATTTCGACGAATTCCGCGACGAGACGCTGGCCCGCTTCTACGCGAACGGATCGAGGGGCTAACGCCCATACCGGAAGAACGGAAATACGCTGGGTGATTGCGGTCTGGGATCGGCCGATGCGCTGTGCCACATTGTACTTTGCCGTCTTGGTTGTCCGATTCTGGTGAATCGGACAACCAAATGCCGCACCAGCCTGCATCAGCCTGACTCAGAACGCCAGTTTCCTCACTCCTCATGTATTTCCCCATGGAGGCGGCAACACGACACGCCGGCATTGGACAAATACCAATACGGGTGTAAATTAGTCCATTGTCTGCGAGCGTGGCGGAATGGTAGACGCGCTGTCTTCAGGTGGCAGTGAGTGTATGCTCGTGGGGGTTCAACTCCCCCCGCTCGCACTACGAGATTAGAACCCTGGAACGTTGGAATTGCAATGTTCCAGGGTTCTTCGTTTTCTGATCAAACCCCGAAAATATACCGAAAAATATAACAACAATAAGCGTCGTTGAACATGCTTGAGGGTCATTGAGTCAAAACGGATGTTTGAGTACGGGGTTCATTCGCCGACATTGAAGTGCTGCCGGTTGTGTTACATACCCCCCTAACTAGCTATCTATCACTTCGCATAGGCAGCATCCCACTCAACCGTTTGTCCGAATCTGGTGAATCGGACAAACAAATCCACTTTTCGCTCCAGAAATGTCCGATTCGGCAGAAACGGACAAACTCATGCTTCGCATGTGGCCTTATAGTGAATTCCCCAGTCTTTCATAGCCTTGATGACCGGCTTGAGACTCACCCCGGTTTCGGTCAGCGAATATTCCACACGCGGCGGCACCTCCGGATAGACCTCGCGGTGCACCAGCCCATCACGTTCCATCTGTCGCAGATTCGCGGTAAGCACCTTCTGCGAAACATTGCCGACCGAGCGACGTAATTCACTGAATCGCTTGGTGCCATCGAGCAAATCACGCAAAATCAGCACCTTCCACTTATCGGAAATCATCAGCAACGTTGTTTCAACGGGACACGCCGGTAATTCACGTTCCATCTAAAATTATCCTTTCCATAAAATCCAGTAATCACAATAAAAGTTCCCTATAGGTAACTATAGAACTAATTTGTGCCTTCTTCCATTATTTTCTGTATGGAAATACAGTACATCATGTAAGCGAAAAACGGAAGATTTCCACCGGGAACACCCAATAGAGAGGAATCTTTCTCCGCCTGACCTTCCGGTCGGCAGTTACCCTTCCTTTGAAGGGCCGCAAACACGAAAGGAATCACCATGAAGATCGCAGTAGTCGCAGCAAATGGCAAAGCCGGACGACTCATTGTCAAGGAGGCCATGAGTCGCGGCCATGATGTGACCGCAGTCGTACGCGGCGAGAACAGAACCACAGCCCCGAACGCCATCATCAAAAACGTGTTCAATCTGACCATGGCGGATCTTGCCGGATTCGATGTAGTCATCGACGCCTTCGGCACCTGGTCCCCGGACACCCTGCCACAGATCGCACAGGCCGCCGGTCATCTCGCCGACCTGCTTTCCGGCACCGACATCCGACTGATCGTTGTTGGAGGTGCAGGCAGCCTGTTTGTAAACAAAGAACACACCAAGGCCCTTGAGGACACTCCGGAGTTCCTTGACGCCTACAAACCGGTCTCCGCAGCACATGTCGCCGCCCTCAATCTGTTGCGCAACCGCGACGACGTGAAGTGGACCTACGTCAGCCCCGCCGCCGACTTCCAAGCCGAGGGTGAACGTACCGGATCCTACGGGCTGGCCGGCGAGGAATTCACCACCAATGCCGAAGGGAAAAGCTTCATCAGCTATGCCGATTACGCCATCGCCATGGTAGACGAAGCTGAATCCGGCAAGCATGTCGGTGAGCGTATCTCCGTCTACACCAAGTAGGTCATGAGCCGAAGCAGCTCCCCCATCCCCCATGCCATGTGTCCGATTCTGGAGAATCGGACACATGGAGCACCTTAAGCACCCAGCGAATGTCCGATTCTCCAGAATCGGACACATGGCACTACGCGACTGCCTCGCGCATGGCTGATTCGGGATTTTCGGACAACTGGAGCACGGTTGCTCCACTCTGTTTGTCCGATTCTGGATTTTCGGACAAACAGAGGATGCACAGTACTGCTTGTTTGTCTGATTCACCAGAATCGGACAAACAGAGGGATGGGAAGATCGGACGAACCAGACAAGAGGACGAACCAGAAGAACCAGACGGAGGAGCGGAGTCAGAAGACCGGGAACGCTTACCGCACCAGAAACACCATGAGGATGATCAGCACCAGACCGACCAGGTCGGCGGGCGAGAATGCCACACCGGTCCATGTTACGGCGGTGACCGTAGCCACCACCGGCTCAATGGTGCCGATGAGAATGCCACGCATCGAGCCGATAATCGCATCCTCTGTCGGGGGCCGGAGGAGAATCCCCCGCCGGGAGCCGATAATCGCAACGCCGCCCATATACAGTCCACACGCCGCGAACGTGCCGATCACCACCAGAAAACCCAACATCAGCCAGCCACGGGCATCCAACTGCGGCATGTGGGCCCATGGCCGCACGAACGGCACCAGCACGAATCCGGAAATCAGGAATGCCACGCCATTCACCGAAAAGGCTCCCCATCGTGCAATCAGCGCAAGCGGAATGATCGCCATCGCGGCATTGCCGAGTGCGTTGGCCAGCCCCCAAGCCAGGCCGGGCAGCGGCAGGGAAATCGACGACAGATTGCCGCCGGTGGCAATCAGCACGGTGCCGATTACCGCAAGTATCACGCCAATCGTTTCGATGACGGTCGGCAACCGTCTGCCGTGCACGCACACGTACAGCAACACGAATAGAAGGCTCAGGCTTTGCAATACGGTTGCGGTGCCGGCATTGGTCCAGTGGATCGCCTGCAGATAGCCAACCTGAATCACCAGCACGCTCGACAACGCCACAATGACCAGCATCGGATAGTTTTTGCGTTCGCGTAGCATGCCGCCAAGCAATTTCGGCGTCGCAACCCCCGCACAGGCAAGGAACAGCAGCCCGGCCACGATTTCGCGCACGCATGCCACCCACGTGGGGTCGACACGATATGAGTCCATGAGGATTTTCGATACGGTGCCGTTGACGCCCCATAATACGGCCCCGGTCACCGTCATGATCGTGCCGACGGCCAGTTTCCGAGGAGTCAGTTCGAAAGTTCGTTCAGACATTATCCACTCCCATAACCACCCCTTACCTTTCGAAACGTTCCGGCCTGATTCTATCGCGCCATCTGCTGGACTCGATGGTGAAACGTGACCGTATTAGGATGAAGGTCTCCCCTCCGGCAATGTTTGCGAAAGGCACGGTATGACTTACGATTTCACGTCCATCATGGACCGTCATGGCAAAGATTCGATTGCGGTCGACGGGCTGGGACAGCTCGGCTTCTCGCCGGATCCGCCGAAGGAAGGGTTCGACGTGATTCCGATGTGGATTGCCGACATGAACTTCCCGACCGTTCCGACCGTCCCGGAAGCGATCATCGAACGCGCCAAACACCCGGCATACGGCTATTTCAGTCCAACCGACGAGTATTTCGACGCGATCATCCGCTGGCAGTCCACGCGCAACGGCGTGACGGGACTGACCCGCGAGGCCATCGGCTATGAGAACGGCGTGCTTGGTGGCGTGATTTCCGCACTCACCGCGTTCGCCGCGCCCGGCGATGCAGTCCTGTTGCACAGCCCGACCTATATCGGCTTCACGATGAGTATCGAGAACAACGGATACCGCATCGTACATAGCCCGCTCACGCGCGACGCGGACGGCGTATGGCGCATGGATTTCGACGACATGGACCGCAAAATCAAGGAGAACAACATCCATGTCGCCGTGTTCTGCAGCCCGCATAACCCGTGCGGCCGCGTGTGGGAGCGTTGGGAGATCGAGCAGGCGATGGAGGTCTATCGCCGCAACGACTGCCTGGTCATTTCCGATGAGATCTGGTCCGATCTGACGCTCGGCAATCACCAGCACATTCCGACGCAGTCGGTCAGTGAGGATGCACGCAACCGTACCGCCGCTTTTTACGCGCCAAGCAAGACGTTCAACCTGGCGGGGCTGATCGGCAGCTATCACATCATCTACAACAAGTATCTGCGCGACCGTATTGGCGCGAAGAGCTCGAAATCGCACTATAACGAGATGAACGTGCTGTCGATGCACGCGCTGATCGGCGCCTACCAGCCGGAGGGGTATGCGTGGCTTGACGAGCTGCGCGAGGTTCTGACCGGCAATGTGGACTACGGGTGCGATTTCATCGCCAATCATTTCGACGGAGTCTCATGCGCCAAGCCGGAGGGCACGTACATGCTGTTTCTCGACTGCTCCGAATGGTGTCAGGCGCACGGCGTTTCGTTGCAGGAACTCGAAAAACGCGGCTGGGACGTGGGCGTGTGCTGGCAGGATGGCGTCATGTTCAAACAGCCGTACTCGATTCGCGTGAATCTCGCACTGCCGTTGAGTCGGGTCAAGGAAGCGTTCGATCGGCTCGACCGGTACGTGTTCAACGCCTGAGTCCCACCATGATTGTGGCCGCAGCCCTACGGCGGTGGCACTACAACTGTGCCTCTGTGGCTGCGGTCTCAAGTCGGTCTCAAGCCACTCTCAAGCAACGGAGTCCGCAGCCACAAAAAGCCACGCGCCCGCAAAGCACAAGCCCACCGCAAGCCACTCCTACAAGCCTACGTCGTGCGCGCCAAGGAAATCGAGGATTCGCTTCAGATACGGACCGACCACGTCGTTCGGCATGGAGAAGATCTCGTGCAACGACTGGTCGTAGCGCACCTTCTCTATGGAACCGCCGCCTTCGCGCACACGTTCGATGAACTCGTCCTGCGGACCGTTGAGCACCCACACGTCAAGCCCGGCCTGGAAGAGCAGCGTCGGCGTCTCAATGGCACCGCACATGTCGGGTTTGAGCACCGCACGGGATAGCGCCATGGCCTGATTCGCCCACTCGAAGGTCGCCGCATTGGTCCAACAGCATTCGTCGGCGAGCCGTTGCTTGTGGAACCAGCGGATGCGCGCTTCGGACGCGCCGCGATAATCGTCCAGATTGAGATTGTCGGAAAAGTCGGCATGCCCGAACACTCGGCTTTTGCCGAATCCCAGTGCGCAAATACCGCCGACGACGATGCGCGCGACCCACGTCGGCATACCGACCGCCGGTGCGATCATCGGTGCGGACAGCACCGCCTTGTCGAACAGACTCGGATAACGTTCCAGCACGGCCGCGCCGATGCCGCCGCCCATGGAATGGCAGTACAGGTCGAGCGGCCGACCCATTGCATACTCGCGTCCGACGGTGCTGGCGAATGTTGCGAAATCAGCTACATATCGACGCCAGTCATCGATCCAGACCAAACTCGGATTGCTCATGTCATGCGCGGAATGGCCGTGACCGCGATGCTCGAATACGCATACGGAATAGCCTGCGAGCAGGAAGTACCACACCATCTCGCTGTATTTGCGTCCGAATTCGGTGAAACCGTGAGAGATGACGACCGCTCCGCGGAACGGTCCCGCCGACCTGCCTCCGCGCGATTCGTTGAATTTTCGAACGTCGTAGCAGCAATAGTGCAACGTGCCGGGATTATCGAGCGTAGGCAACGCCTTGCCGTCGCTGTCGTGCGTCGCCGGCTTCATACGCCCTTCCGTCAGGCAGGCTTGCAGCGCCGGAAGCACCTTAGCGTCCATTTCGGCGTCGTAATGCGCCTCATCGATGAGCGTGATAGTCATATCACCCATCATACGGCCAGTCGTTCATGCCATCGCGGGCATGCTCTTGCAGACACGCCATCGCCAAGCGCAAACGGAACCGTCTACATCACATGCGTGGATTCAAGCCTCCGCAGCACCCAGTTGTTGAGGCGGATCACCGGCCGACGCAATACCAGTCCGAGCAGCAACGACGGCAGCAGGAACAGCGCGAGCGCACCAAGATCAATCCAATACTCAAGACCATACGAGCCGGCCATGGCCGCATGCATCGCGTCGATGGCGTGCGGGAACGGCAGGAACGGGTAGCAGATCTGGAAGAACCTCGGCAGCGTCTGGATTGGGAACGTGCCGCCTGAACCGGCTACCTGCATCACCAGCAGCACCACGGCCAATGCCTTGCCGATATCGCCGAACGACACGGTCAACGTGTACACGATGTTCGAGAAAACCACCGCGCACAACCATCCCACGGCCAGGAACTGCAGCGGATGCTCGGCCTGCACGCCGAGAAAGTACATGTCTCCCAGGCATACGATGGTGCCTTGCAGCAGCGCCAGCAGTGCGAAGATGCCCAGTCGGCCGAAATATTCGTGATGCAATCGCAACCCGAACGTCGCCGCGTTACCCGGAATTTCACGGTTACGGGCGCGAAGCGGCAACGAATCCCCCAACCCGAGCACGTGCGCCTTTTCACGATCGGATACGGCCACCTTCATGATGGCCACCAGAATGATGGCACTCGGCGTGCTGGACAGCACCGTGTAGAACGGCGCCATGGCCGATCCGTAATTGGCGATCGGGTAGATCGGCACACGGTCGAGCGCCACCGGTGCGGACAGCAGCGTCGCGACGGCGTCGGTATCGCTCGACGTAAGCGATGCGATTGCGCTACTGTCTCCGGCCTGTACGGCCTGTTTGAACTTTGCGCTCAGATCGGACAGCTTGCCGGCCGATTCACCCAACGAGGCCGATACGCTGCCTAGCGTCTTGCGTACGGCCGCCACCATCGCCACCCAGGCGCCTCGAAACCGATGCCGCCGGCCATTGATCCGACGTCACCGGTGACGGCATCCAGTCCGCTGATCACGGTACCGGTCTGCGTGACGAGCGTTTGTACCGATGCCGACAAATTGTCCAGTTTGGGTTTGACGTTCTGCTCATAGTCGCTTTGCACGGTACTGATCGACCGTTTTGCCGTCGTGATCCGGTTGAGGATCTGCTGTCGATCCCGCTGAATGTCGCCGCTGTCGGCAGCAACCTGTTTCGAGGCGGCGGCGAGCGCCGTAGCCAGATCCTGCGTATCCTGTTGTGCGGCCTGCAATGCCGCGATCTGCTTGTCGATGACGTTCAGCAAGGCCTGTTTCGAGTCGCCGTCCGGCAATCCTTCGACCGCCGAACGCATCTTCTCCAACTGCGCGATGTAATTGCCGTATACGTTCGCACTGCTTGATACCTGCGATGATAGGTCCTGCAGTGTTTTCGCGGCGCCTGTCGCATCCTTGTCGAGCTGGTCGAAGGCGGTGCCGACTTTGTCTGCGATGTCGTCCAGCGCCGAAACCGCCTGTTGCAAAGCCTGATTGACGGCATCGGTTACGTTGGTGCAGGCATCGGTGAGTGTCGAGGTGCTGGTTCCGCTCTGTTTCAAGGTTTTGCGCGCCTGTTTGCCGGCTTTGCGCGTGGAGGCGAGCAGCTTGTCCGTGGAGGTGATCACGCTGTCGGCCGAACCCAACAGCGTCGAGTAGGCGTTCACCTGCGCTTGCGCCCCTGAGATGGTGGATACCATGCCGTCGATGTTCGACGTCAGATTCGTCATGTACTGCGTCATCTGTGGGCTTTGCGAATACTGCAGCATGTTTGCGGCAAGGTCGAGTCCGACCTGCGCCATCGTTTTCGCGAAGGTCTTGTCGATGGTGTTGGCCACGGTGGACGCACCTTCGTCGGTGATATGCGGTGCGATCGGATTGATTTTTTCGTTGAGATAGTATTTCAGCGTCGCATGCTTGACGGTGGGTGAGAACAGCGTCATCATGTCGGCGCTGAAGGATTTCGGAATGACGATCGCCGCATAGTACTTGCCGGATTTCACGCCGTCGACGGCCTTGACGCTGTCCACGAACTGCCAGTCGAGCTGGTGGTTGGCTCGCAGTGCGCTCAGCACCGTCTCGCCCACGTTGATGCGCACCGGAATCAACTCCGACTTGTAGCCGGAGTCCACGTTCGCGACCGCCACCTTCAGCGCCTTCGTGTTGCCGTATGGATCCCAGCTGGCGGCGATGTTGAACCATGCGTACAACGCCGGTACGATCACCAGTCCCATCGAGACGATCAGGGCGATCACATTGCTTGTGGCATGGCGCATGTCACGTCGGAAGATACCCCAGAGATATTTCACCGCGCGTACCTTTCCTTCAGGTATTCGACCACGATCAGATAGGTGTCGATGACGATGATCGACACGATCCACAACGTAAGCATCACGGTTTTCTGTTGGATGATGAACAGCAGAATCAGCAGTACGAACGGCAGCACCGCCAACGTGAGGAAGCCCCACCGTACCAGCTTCGGGTATACGGCGAGGAACCGTTCGGCTCGGGCGTGCGCGATTTCCGGATAGCGTTCGGCGAATTCGCGTGCCATGCCTACGAAGCGCAACTGACTGTCTACGCCGGCGTTGCGTTCGGTGATCATCAGGTCGGTGTCGGCCAGCCGTTCGTCGAACAGGGCGTTGAGGTTCATGGCGAGCCGGCGCACCACCAATCCGATGAACAGGGCAACCGGCAAGTACCACAGCAAGTGGAACATATCGTTCCAGTAGTGCATTTTGTACAGTCCCGCAATCGGTCCGCGCATGGCCTGAATGCCGTAGGTGAATGGCAGGAACGGCTTGAGCCGCTGGAAGAATTCCGGCATCATCTCAATCGGATATAGGCCGGAGGCACCCGGAATCTGCACGATCACGAGAACCACGGCCACCGCCTTGCCGATGTGCCGGAACGTAGCGGCGAGCGCGTAGATGATGTTCACGTATATGAACGATTCGAGCAGTCCTGCGAGGATGAACAGCATCGGGTGCGCGCATTGGATGCCGAGTGCGATATCGCCTACGGTGACGATGATCGCCTGCATGAAGCCGACTGTCATGAACAGCAGCCAACGCCCGAGATAGCCTTGCGTCGGCGTGTAGTTGCGGATGCGCTCGTCGCGGTCCACTTCGAGTTTGTAGATGGCCACGAGCACGAAACCGCCGACCCACAGCGCAAGATTGGTGTAGAACGGCGTGACGGCGGACCCGTAGTTGTCGGTCGGATATACGACGATTTCGCTCAGATGCACGGGATTGCCCATGAAGTCGCCGATGCTCGCCGCGTTGAGACCTAGCAGTTTGGTGATTTGCTCGTAGGTCTGCGAGCTGGAGAGTGCGGCCACGTCGGTGCGCGTGGCGTCGAGGTTGCCTTCAAGGTCGCCCAGCGCCCCGATGGTGGAGTCGAGTGTGGTGCGTGTCTGCCGCAGGGTGTCGTCAAGCTGATTCAGCAGGCCGTCGCTTTGCCCGATCAGGCTGCCAAGCGCGTCGAGCGTACCGATCAGGGAACCGCTGGTGGCGCTGAGCGAGGTGAACGAGCTGTCGAGTGACGGCATGATGGTGCCGGTCAGTTTGTCACGTGCGTCAATCAGTTTGTTTGCCCCGTCGGCGGTGAGTCCGGCGATGGTGTTGCCGAGCGTGGTCGCAGTGGTCGTGCCGTCACCGATCAGGGCGTCGGCGTTGTTGCCGAAGGTGTCGAGCAGCTGCTGCTCTTGTTTGAGCTGGGTGCGCGCATTGGCGATCTGCTGCGCGAGCGCTTGGTATTCCTTGCTGTTGTGATCAAGGCCGCTGGAGGCGAGCACGCGGTCGAGACCATCGATGAATTCATCGGTTTTGTCGCAGGTCTTCTGCATCGCCTGGCTGACGGCGTTCACGGCGCTTTGCGTGGTGTTGAGCCCGCTGACGATCTGACCTGTAGCGGTGTTGACGCCGATGTGCAGACTGGACAATTGCACACTGCCGTTATCGAGCGCCTTGGCGAGTGTCGTCGAGAATCGTTGTGATGCGGTCTGTGCGTCGGCGAGCAGTCCGATGGTGGTGTTGGCGGTACCCGTGGCGGTGGCAAGGTCCGCACTGATCTGCTTGTTGGTATCCTGCGCTTTGGCGATGGTGGTTTCGGCGTCGCTGAGTGAGGTCGACATGTGCGTCAGCTCGTCGCGCACGCTGTTCAGCTGGTCGATGGTGGTGTTGAGATCCGCGATGACGTCGCTTTGCACACCGTCGAGTGATTGCGTGGTGGCCTGCGCGGATCGTTTGACTTCCGTGGCCACGGCGTCGGCGACGGCGGTTACGAAGGTGGAGTTGATCTGTTCGTCGATTTCCGTGGCGCCGGTGTCGGTGATTTTCGGCGCGATCGCGTTTTCCTTTTCGTTGACGTAGTACGTGATGTGCGGACGTTTGGTGGTACCGGTGACGGATCCGATCAGCGTTGCGCTGAAGTCATCCGGCAATACGATTGCCGCATAGTATTCGCCGGATTTCACGCCGTTGAGGGCGTCCGACTTGCTGACGAAGCGCCAGCCGAGCTGATGATTGGTCCTGAGTTTGCGAACGGTCTGCGCGCCCGCGTCGAGGTGTCCGACGAGCGTGGAATCGGTACCGAGATCCTCGTTGGCCACGGCCACTTGGATGTTGCCGGTGTTGGCGTAAGGGTCCCAGTTGGCGAGGATGTTGCACCATGCGTACAACGACGGAATCAGGGCTACGCCGCAGGTCACGACCAACGCCACGGGACTCTTCACGATGCGTCTGACATCGCGCGCGAAAATGGCGAGAATCGTTCGCATATCTTCCTCCGTCAAGTCGAACATTCAACTATCAGGTCGCATACTGCGCATACCGGCCTGTGAGCACTATAGTCCTGCCTTGACCAGCTACGGTGCGGATAACGCGCTTGGCGAATACTCATGCCGGCCTGCGGCATCGGCCTTACCCCCGTACACTCGGGAGCGCCCCGCATCATCCGCATCGCAATCGACGGAAAGCATCACACCTTGCGTAAGGCGTCTGCGAGGAAGTCGCGTTGGAGAATCAGCAGGTTTTCGGCGACGGTTTCGTCGTTGGTCATATGCGTGATGCCGGTGAGCGGCAGGAACGTATGCTTCCGACCGGCGGCCATCAGCGCCTGGCTGAGTCGCAGGCTGTGCGCGATGGTCACGTTGTCATCGGCGAATCCGTGGATGAGCATGAGCGGACGTTTGAGATTCGGCGCGTCCGCGATGATGCCATTGCGCTCGTACACGACCGGGTCGAGGCCCAGGTACCGTTCGGTGTAGTGCGTGTCGTAAAGCGTCCAGTCAGTCGGCGGAGCGCCCGCGCAGGCAGCGGCGAACACATCAGGCGCCTCCAGCACGGCGAGCGCGGAGAGGAATCCGCCATATGACCAGCCGATTATCGCCACCCGTTCCAAGTCGGGTTCGGGAATGGTGACGGCAGTCTCGGAGTCGGCCTGTTCCGCCCGCAACTCGCTGAGGATTCCCGGCAGCGCATGCACCGCGTCAACCTGATCCTCAAGCGTCACGGCTTTCATGCTCTCGTAGATCGCACGATCCCATTTCGGCCCACGGCCGGTGGTGCCGCGACCGTCGGCGATCACGACGATGTACCCCTGATCGGCCCACCACTGCGCATCCCAGTAGAACGACTGGCTTTCGACGACTTGTTGGAATCCCGGGCCGCCGTATGGCTTCCTGAGTACCGGGCGGCCCGCCGCGGGCGCGTGCCGGC
>OBXX01000613.1_pt1 | contig 13739 bp, 15 predicted proteins | sample 1495441 | NCBI WGS metagenome assembly OBXX01 (sample SAMEA2580168, study PRJEB22360) | human gut metagenome | biome: human gut; feature: human-associated habitat; material: faeces | place: Denmark | collected 2008/2010 | reverse complement strand
CTTATACTCTAAGCTTAGGTATGGAACTTCTTTGACGTTCGCTGACATCCGTCATAACCCAAGGAAAGTCTCAAAAGAGATTCTTTATCAAAAAATAAAAGCCAACCCAAGGTCAGCTTTTCATTTATCTTAATGACTATTTTTTGAATGGTTCTTCCACCATGATGAGAGGATAGAACCTGAGATATTGTGCCAAATACTAAAGATAGTTGATGGGATAGCAGCTTGTGGCACGAAATATTTCATAGCAAGCGTTGCCCCAAGACTTGAGTCTTGCATACCCACTTCGAAGGTAATGGCTTTTTGTTGTGGCTCTTCCAAACCAAGAATTTTTGAAAATCCAAAACCAAGGGCATACCCACAAAGATTGTGGAGCATGACAACTGGAATGACAAGAGCTGTTGCTGCTGTGAAAATATTGGCATGGTTGGCAGAAACAACTGCCCCAACAATCAAGAGGATGGCAGCCTGTGAAATCAAAGGCATAATCTTAATGATGGCATCGATTTTCTTACCAAAAATAGAGTGGATAACCACACCCAAAATAATAGGCACAACAACGATACGCAAGGTACTAAGGAAAAGGTTTTGTGCAGGCACACTGACATATTGACCAGCCAAGACGGACAAGAGCGTTGGAATCATAAGTGGTGCCAAGAGAGTTGAAAGGGTTTCGATAGAAACATCCAAGGCAACATCCCCACCTGAAAGGAAGGCCATGACACTAGATGAAGTTCCGCTCGGACAAGACCCAACTAGGATAACACCTGCTGCTGTCGCACCCTTAAGATGGAAAATTATACAAAGCAACCAAGCCAAGCCAGGCATGATGACATAGTGAGCAACAGTCCCAAGGATGACTGGAATTGGACGCTTAGCAATACGTTTAAAATCCTCAGTGGTCAAAGTAAGCCCCATACCAAAGAGAATCAAACCAAGCAAGTAGGCCGTATTGGGAATGACCCAACTACTTGTTGCTGGAAGGGCGTAGTTAAAGACCGCCCAGAGGATAACAGCTACAGTAAACCATTTGCTGAGCCATTTACTAAAAGATACTAGTGACTCCATAATGAAACCTTCTTTCTATTTTCACGATATAGTATAGCACTTTCGTTTTGAATTTCAAGGTGTGTTTGGAATTTTCTGAAATTTACTTCAAAAAAAATAAACCCTCGCACTTGAATCGCGAGAGTTTAAAGATTTCTATCACACTTAAGCCTCGTCTTCCTACTTCTCTTCAAAGTGCTGAGCCCGTTCTTCACCCCACCATAAAGGCAATAATTCACCCAGAGTGATGGTTTGACGTGTCTCGTAGTCAACCATAAACTCCAAGTTACGATTATCGGGATGGAGCTCCATTAAAAATTCTCGACAGGCTCCACAAGGCATACCAGATGGTCCACCATGTGGTGGCTGGTCTCGAAAAGCAATAATACGCTTAACCTTGGTCTGACCAGACTCTTGATACATATTGAAAAGGGCAGCTCTTTCGGCACATAAGTGGAAAACACCACAAGTCCCTTCCATACAAAAGCCTGTAAAGATTTGTCCATCTTCAGCCTCCACCGCAGCCACGACATGCTTAGCAAAGACAAAGTCTGATACTTCCTGTGGTTGATACAAGGCTTGGGCTTGTTCATACATTTTCTGCCAAATATCCATTTTTTCTCCTTTATACACGATCACTTTCTCTATGAGACTTGATATAGAGTGCAAGCCCTGTTGCTACTGCCGTATAGGCAAGAATACATAAGAGTGATTGCCATGCAAACTTTCCATCGTTAGCAAAATGAACGACCAACTCATTGACATGATAATAAGGTGTCCATACAGAAATACTCTGAATCCACTTTGGAAACATGGAAACAGGCATCCACGACCCTCCAAGTATGGCTAAGCCCAGGTAAATGATATTGGCTACAATGGACATGATTTGTTGAGATTTAATCTGAGCAATAAGTAAACCAAAGGCTAGAAAGACCAGACTTGAAAGAAGTAGGAGAACACCTGAACCAATCCAAACGGAAAACGGCATTTCGACATTTCGGAAATAGGCTCCCACACAAAAGGTCACAATGATAGCGACGATAAAGTTTAGAAGCACACGAAAAATTTTAGAAAGATAATAAGCCCAGATACTGATTTTTGAGTGCTCAATATAGGTCAGCCAATGCTCCGTTTGGTCCTCTTGCAACATATAAGGAAAAGTGAACAAGCCAAAGCTAGACATGGAAAAACCAGTCATAGTCAACATATAGGTCTTAAGAAACTCTTTCTGTAACTCTGGAGTCGGACTGGAGACAATACTTGAATAGAGGAGGTAAAAAGCGACAGGCATCCCAATCCCTAAAATAAATATGGGCCAACTACGCCATGTTTTAATCCATTCTATTTTTAGTAATGCTTTCATGACTTGTCCTCCCTTGTTGAATCAAATAGACTATCCAAAAGTGTTTTATTCTGAATCTCAATATCAGAAATCCCACAGCCCAAATCTTCCAAACATTTCCAGACTTTGTCAATATCTTTGGTCATGAAGCTAATGACATCCCGCTTTTCAGTAATATCATAAATGTCTGATAGTCCGTGAACAATACTCACAAATCTGCTTGGAAGAGTGACCTGCTTCTCTTTCTCTTCATGTCGCATAGCGTATGGCGTGGTATCTCTGATAAGTTTTCCTTGATGGAGGACTAGGATACGGTCAGCCGTATGCTCCACTTCTTCAATGTAATGAGAGGAATAGAGGATAGTTGTCCCAGCTTTTTTCAAATCATTGACAATTTCCCAGAAACGTTGACGAGTGGAAGTATCCATACCCGCTGTCGGTTCATCTAAAAAGAGAATTTTAGGTTTATCAATTAAACAAAGAACAAAAGCCAAAAGACGCCTCTGCCCACCAGAGAGCTTGTCCGCAAACTGCTGGTACTGGTCTTCTTTAAATTGTAGGAGTTCCTGAACCTCTTGATTGGTTAAGGAGTTGTCAGAAATAGTTTGGAAAAAAGCAATCAGTTCACTAACTTTCAAACTATTTGGAATCGTATTTTCCTGAAGGAGAACCGCAATTTGATTTTTGGCTTTGCCAGCCTTGCCTTCGATTAGGACTTGACCACTACTGTGTTTTTTATCACCAAGAATACAGGACATCAAGGTACTTTTACCCGCCCCATTTGGCCCAATCAGAGCAACACAATCTCCTTGATTTATCTCAAAACTAATATCCTCTAAGATTGTCTTTCCCTTAATACTTTTTCCTAGAGAAGAAACCTGAATAACCGCTTCAGTCATACGTGTCATATCCTTTCTTTGGGTGTCGCTTCATATTAGTGGACAAGATAAGTTCCGTAACAGATAGGCCCTAATACTCTACTGTCAACTCGATACATAAGAGACTTCCGTTCAGATGAAGCCTTGTTTGAACTTTCTCTAAATCAGATTCAAAATGATCCACCTTTATAGATGATAGGGGATGAGAGATTCCAGTGGTATCCATGACACAACTGATAAAACAAACTGCCAATAAGATTAGGAAGCAGGGCCAAGCATTAAAACGTCTCATAAGCTGGCCCCTCTCTAGCCAATGATTGCAATTTTCTAATCATTTTCACTACCAGTATAGCATTATTTGTAAACGCATTCAATATCTCTGTGATGTTAATGACCACAAAGATAGAGCTTTTGCTTTTTCAGAATGGAGATAGACTCCTTCAAGGACATCATAAAGTAAGAAGCTCTGTAAATGCATTTGAAATAATTCCTTATTTTGCGAGCAAAGTGATCATAGACCTTGACTTTCCACCGTGATAAAAACGCCTAAACTTCTTAAGTTTCAGGTGTTCGGAATTATTGAGACCTTAGACTCAATAATTCGTCATGGAATTTCGAAGAAGGTCGCTGACATCCGTTATCACTTAAGGAAAGTCTCAAAAGAAGGCTTTGTCTTCAAAAAAAGAGCTTTCGCTCTTTGATCATTTTCAATGTTTGATAGTCACCTGTCCAAAGGATACCGAACCTGTTAGATATACCGTAGTGCTGGACAAATCATGTTCACCGAAATCTTCCTCATACTTGACACCTATTATACTGACATGCAATCCATCTGTATCCACTTGCCAATCCTTAGGCACTCGAATGACAACCTGAGAAAAATTTGCCTGAACCACAATCTGAGGTCGATCCGTCATAAACTGAGCCTGACGCAAATCAAGGGTCAAACGCCCAAAATCAGCATTGGCATAGACAGTTTCGAGGTTTTGAGAAGTCACCACCTGAACAGATTCTGAAAAAAGACTCTTGGCAAAAATCTCACGTTCACGTCCTTTAGTCACTTTATAAGACATATTTTTCTTAAAACCTGGCTTGCTAAAACGGTCTACCGCAATGCCCAAGATAAGAATCCCTACAAAGAGGGTCCATTCCGAATAGTCCAAGCGAAAAAGGTCATGGATGTAGGTTGATAGAAAGGCCAGCCCCAAGAAAAAGAGAAACTTACCCTTAGACTGCCAACTCAAAAGCACAAAAAACAAGGCCAAAATCAACTTATAATTAAAAGCCAAATACAAATCTGGAATAAAAGCTGTCGCAATAAAATAGGCCGCAATGATTAATAAGGTAATAACACCTGAATTAAAGCGTTTCATAACAGGTCCCCCCTAAATTCTGTCCTTAAGTTTTTCCACAAAGAGGTAGGCCGCTGGACAAAAAAGCGTATTTTTGATGGTCAGATGATTGATCTGATAGATTTTCTTGCGATCCGTGTGCGGAAAAGCTGCGCAAGCCTTAGGACGGACATCATAGATATCACAGAGATTATCAGGCCCTAAGAATGGACAAGGCATGGACTTGAAGACCTTATCACCATCCTCATCTACCTGCAAGTACATCTCCTCGAAAGCAGGTAACTTCATGCGAAAATGCTTAGCAATGCGAGTGATGTCCTGCTCTGTAAAGTCAGGACCAAGTGTCTTACAGCAATTAGCACACTGGGTACAATCAATCTCCTGAAAGACTTCATTGTGCACCTCCTGAACAATCTTATCTAAATTTTTAGGAGCCTTCTTCTTAAGTTGTGCTAGAAACTTACGGTGCTCCCCCTGCTTTTGACGTGCCAATTCCTCGTAACGTTTGACATCAATAGTCTGTGACATGTGTTTTCTCCGATGATTTATAATTCTTTCATCTATTATAGCATAAAAGAAATAGAGCCTAGCATGAACTAGACTCTATGTCAATTACATCGTTACGATTCGACGATAGGAACGAGACGTTAGGGCAAAAACCAAGATATAGGCTAGGAAGAATACGCCACAAACAATGATAGTAACCACTAACATAAGACTTGGATTAAGAACTCCAATGATACGCACAATCAAACTGATCATATGATAGGCAAAGGCCAAGTGAATAAAGGCAAAAATCAAGGGGAGGAAGAAGACAGTAAGGACTTGCTTTCCAATGGTTTGCTTGACTTGGAGGTCGTCCAAGCCAATCTTTTGAAGAATAACAAAGCGCTCACGATCCTCATAACCCTCGGAAATCTGTTTATAGTAAATCACGAGAACTGTGCCAAGCATGAAGATGATGGATAGGAAAATGCCGATAAAGAAGGTTCCACCAACAAAGCCATTTACCATGCCTTCTGCATCATATCGGCTATTTGCAGTGAAGTAAGACTTAGGGAGGCCAGTAGTTTGTCCAGCTAACTGTTGTGTTTCTTTATCCGTGATTTTGTCTAGCAAATTTGAATTTTTCTTGGCATCATGTGAAGGGTCTTTGACATTAACACCAACATAGGTAGCTTGGGTGGTTGCTGTTCCTTTGATACTTTCTTGAAAATCATCCATATCAGGAACAACAAGGTAGCTATAATCAGAAACTATGACTGTAAAGAGGTTGGGTACTTTACCTTTAAGAAAGTCATTAAGGCTATCATGGATCTGGTAAGTTTGACTGTTGACAGACAAACTCTTTTGATCTTGTAATGTTTTATTTTTAGTAAATAAGCCAACTTGATTTGAAGTCAGATTGAGGTCTTTACCTGTTAATTGTTTATAAGTAGATTGTGAGAAGACAAGAAAAATTGACTTTGGAACAACTTTTCTTTCATTCTCAGAAAAGATGGTTAGCTTGTTTTTATCTTGTTCTTTGATACCAAAGTAGAGGTAACTTGCTTCCACTTTTCTATTTACCTGATTTCCCGTCTGTACTAAGAAATCATCCATAGCTTTCCGTGTACTTGTTAAATCTACATTCGTCCCTGTAACTGAGTAATCATGCGGAGCAGAACTCGCCAGATAGTCTTTTTTTCCAGCATAAATACTTGCAGCACCTACAAGTGTCACCAAAACCATACTTGAGAGAATGGCAATGGTCGCCAACCCAACCGCATTTTTCTTCATCCGAAAGACAAGGTTGGAAATGGAAATCATATTATTGGGCTTGTAATAGTAGCTCTTCTTCTTTTTCAAGAGTTGCAGAACTACTGTTGTCCCGGCATTAAAGAGAAGATAAGTCCCTAGAATAACTAGTAGAACAGCTAGGAAAAAACTCATAATAGCCGTTACTGGATTCTGAACAGAGAGAGCAAGATAGTAACCATACCCCATAGCACCAAGTCCCAAAAGGGTTTGAATAACTAGAAAACGTCCCTTTTTTTCACCCTTAAGGCCATCTTTAGTTAATTGTAAAGGATTAAGCCGTAGCAATCGGAAACCATTTACCAAAACCAACAAACCAAAAATACAAGCAAAGATGACAAGAACAATAGGAATTGTCATTACTTGAAAGGTTGAAACTAAACCAGTACTTTCACCGATAAGCCTTTGAAGAAAAGCATAAATGAGTTTATCGAAAAGTGCCCCCACACCTATACCTAGAAGCAAAGTCACAAAACTCATAATCACTGTTTAGAATCATACTAAAGAGGTGACGCTTCTCTAAGCCTAGCACACTATAGAGACCAAGCTCCCTTGAACGATTTTTCATAACAAAGCTATTGGCATAAAGAACAATAATTCCAGAGGATAGGGCGACAATTCCAAGTCCCATCCCCAAAACCATCTTGATAGCATCTGCCCCAGTCAAGTCATCCAGATGAGGATTAAGCGTTAAAGATGTAAAGATATAGGTAATGGCAATAGCCAGAATAGTTGCTAAAGCAAAAGGATAATAAAGCTTACGATTTTTGATGAGATTGGACAAAGCCAGTCTATTGGTTAGACGAAACATATTAGTTCACCTCACTTGCCATTGCAGTTAGTGTATCGGAAATTTCCTGGAACATTTGATGTTCAGACTTATCACCTTTGAAGATTTGATTATAAAGAATTCCATCCTTGATAACCAAAACACGCTCCGCACGACTGGCGGCAGCCGTCGAGTGAGTTACCATGAGAATGGTCTGACCGCTGGTATTGATGGCATCAAAGACATCCAAGAGTGCCGCTGAAGATTTGGAATCCAGAGCACCTGTTGGCTCATCTGCTAAGAGGATTTCTGGTTGAGTGATGATTGCACGCGCAACCGCAACCCTTTGCTTTTGGCCACCTGAAATTTCATAAGGGTACTTCTCCAGTAAGGAATGAATTCCCAGTTGACGACTGATTGCATCAACTTGTGTCATCATTTGCTTAAGTGGGCGACGAGAAAGAACCAAAGGTAGCAGGATATTATCTTTAACTGATAGGGTATCTAAAAGATTGAAATCTTGGAAAACAAACCCTAATCTTTCACGACGGAAGCTAGAAGCATCCTTGTTTTTGATGGTTGCTGTGTCCATACCATTCAGATAGACACGCCCTGCTGTTGGTTTATCAAGCATGGCAAGGATATTAAGCAAGGTTGATTTTCCTGACCCGGACTCACCCATGATTGCAACATAGTCACCTTTATCAACCGTAAAATGGATATCTTTAAGGGCTTCAACCTGATTTCCTTTGAATCGTGTTTTATAGATTTTTTTAACATGTTGAACATCTAGTAATGTCATAATAAGCTCCTTTATTTAATAGATTTGGAAGAGATTTTAGGAACCTCTTACTTAACTTCTGATACCATTTTATAGAAAAAGCAGGGCTACAACCATAACCCTTGCTTTCATTTCTGGTCTTATTTCTTACACTTTTGTAAGTTAGTAATCAATAGCCAACTTCTGCTTTTGAAAATGAATGGAAACGGTGGTTCCTTGTCCCACTTGAGAGCTAATACTAATCTCATGTCCAAGTTGATCAGCTATTTTCTTTGAAAGATAGAGACCTAACCCAGACGACTGCTGAGTCAAGCGGCCATTGTAACCTGAAAAACCACGCTCAAAGACACGTAAAATATCGCTATTTTTAATACCAATCCCTGTATCTTTAAGATAAAGCCTATTATCTTTGAAGTAAATATCAATACCACCACTCTTTGTGTACTTCAAACAATTTGACAAGACCTGCTCAATGATGACTAAGAGCCATTTTTCATCTGAAATAACCCTAACATCCAAGTCATGTAGATTAATCGTTAACCCTTTTTGAATAAAGAATAGACTATGCTTTTTAACAACTTCTTTAACCAAGGGCTCTAATGCGACTTGTTTCAACTGCAAATCATCATGAAAATTTTCCAAACGTAAATACTGCAAGACTAAATTGGTGTAGGCATCAATCTTGAAGACCTCTTGCTCCAAGAGAGCCTTGGTTTTACTATCCCTAACATCCTGAAGTAATAATTGACTGGCTGCTATTGGTGTCTTGATTTGGTGAACCCAGAGCGTATAGTAGTCCATCAAATCTGTATAGCGCTTGCGCTCCTCCTCAGTCTGAACCATCTGACTCTCCCTAGCATTTTCCAAGGCCTGGTCTAGGTAAAACTCCAAGGGGCTTAACGGAGTAATTTCTTCATAAAGATAAGCTGCTTTTGACGTTTTGAAGGATCTACTCAGGTCCCAAATAACCATGATAATAGTCACAAATGTCATTATGGTCAAGGCGTAATAAAGAATATCTGCCGCCTCTTCAAATAAAAAGGCAAACAAGACCAATATGATTCCATTAAAGGCGAACAAAAGATAGAAAGTCAGACGAGACCTAATATGGTATTTGATAAATTGACACTTACCCATCATGACGCAACCCGTAGCCAACACCTTTCTTGGTTTCAATAAAATCCTTCAAACCCACTGCCTCTAACTTCTTACGTAAACGAGCTACATTAACTGACAGCGTATTGTCATCAATAAAGAAGTCACTATTCCAAAGCTCCTTCATCAGGTCTTCCCGACTAACGATATTACCAGCATGATCGAAAAGAACTTGTAAAATCTGAAACTCATTCTTTGTCAAAGAAACGACCTCTCCCTGATAAACCAAATCCATAGCCTTAAGGTTCAAAATCACACCCATATATTCCAAGAGACTCTGATCCTTACCAAACTCATAAGAACGACGCAAAAGCCCTTGAATTTTTGCTAGGAGAACATTTTGGTCAAAAGGTTTAGTCACAAAGTCGTCCCCACCCATATTGATTGCCATAACGATATCCATAGCTTGATCTCTAGAGGATAAGAACATAATAGGTACCTTGGAAACCTTACGAATTTCCTGACACCAATGATAACCGTTAAATAGAGGTAAACCAATATCCATAAGAACTAAGTGAGGCTCCTCTTTAACAAAAATAGATAGGACTTCCATGAAATCTTCAACAAGAACAACTTCATAACCCCACTGTTCTAGCATTTTTTTGACTTGTTGACGGATAACCTCGTCGTCCTCCACTAATAAAATCTTATGCATAACTCTACCTCTTTCATTTCCCACTATTATAACAAAAATGACATAAGAATCCCCCTTTCTCAGCAAATCTTACAAAAATGTTAGATTGAATTTTCCAACTTTTTAAAGGGTACGTTTTCATAGGAAAAATCCTTTGAGTCTTCAAAGAAAATATAGTATTATAATAGAGTTGATGTTGGTTTATGATTAACCTACTACACCCTCATCGATAATTGAGAACTTTACTTATTTATATCACGGATTGGCGTGATGTTTCTACAAGGTGCCGTAACACCTAACAATGAGTAAGTCCCAAAACTCAGAAAAAGATTTTCTTATCTCTTTCTGGCTTTTAAGGCTTGCTTGGCAAGCTTTTTTCTATTCATCGATGGTCTTTGATGTTTTTTCGCTTCTCAAACAAAGTTCTAAAAGCACCAGAAACACATCATTGTTATTCACTTTATAGGAGGTAATATGAAATTACTGGAAGACCGCATTCTCAAAGATGGGAATGTCCTTGGGGAAAATATCCTCAAAGTTGACTCTTTCCTTACTCACCAAGTGGACTTTGACCTCATGCGTGAGATTGGAAAGGTCTTTGCTGAAAAGTTCAAGGATGCCGGCATCACTAAGGTGGTGACGATTGAGGCATCTGGTATTGCACCAGCCCTCTATGCTGCCGAAGCCTTGGATGTCCCTATGATTTTTGCTAAGAAGGCTAAAAATATCACTATGACCGAAGGAATCCTCACTGCTGAAGTCTATTCCTTCACTAAACAGGTGACAAGTACTGTCTCTATTGTAAGTAAGTTTCTCTCCCCTGAAGACAAGGTCCTCATCGTTGATGATTTCCTAGCCAACGGTCAAGCTGCCAAAGGCTTGATTCAAATCATTGAAGAGGCTGGCTCACACGTCGAAGCTGTCGGAATCGTTATTGAGAAATCTTTCCAAGATGGTCGTGCTCTTTTGGAAGAAGCTGGCTACCCAGTGGTTTCACTTGCTCGTTTGGATCGTTTCGAAAATGGTCAAGTCGTATTTAAGGAGGCAGATATCTAATGCAAAATAAAGAGAAACACTCGCAGGCGGCAATCTTAGGACTTCAACACCTACTCGCCATGTACTCAGGATCAATCCTGGTTCCAATCATGATTGCTGGAGCTTTGGGATATTCAGCCCATCAGTTAACCTACTTGATTTCAACTGATATCTTCATGTGTGGTGTGGCAACCTTCCTCCAACTTCAACTCAATAAATACTTCGGTATCGGTCTTCCAGTTGTGCTCGGGGTTGCCTTCCAGTCAGTGGCGCCTCTCATTATGATTGGTAAGAGTCATGGTAGCGGTGCTATGTTTGGTGCCCTTATCGTGTCAGGGATTTATGTTATCCTCGTTTCTGGTATCTTTTCAAAAGTGGCCAATCTCTTCCCTTCTATCGTTACAGGATCAGTCATCACAACCATTGGTTTGACCCTCATCCCTGTCGCTATCGGAAATATGGGAAATAACGTTGATAAACCAACTGGTCAAAGCCTCTTCCTTGCAGCTATCACTGTTCTTATCATCCTCTTGGTTAATATCTTCACTAAAGGATTTATCAAATCCATCTCAATCTTGATTGGTTTAATTGTCGGTACTGCTATCGCAGCAAGCATGGGCTTGGTTGACTTCTCACCAGTGGCTGCGGCACCTATTGTCCACGTGCCAACACCATTCTACTTCGGAATGCCTAAGTTTGAGTTATCATCAATCATCATGATGTGTATCATCGCTACTGTTTCTATGGTTGAATCAACTGGGGTTTACTTGGCCCTCTCTGATATCACTAAAGACCCAATCGATAGCACTCGCCTCCGTAACGGTTACCGTGCTGAAGGTATGGCTGTCCTCCTTGGTGGACTCTTCAATACCTTCCCATACACAGGTTTCTCTCAAAACGTTGGTCTTGTGAAGTTGTCAGGTATTAAGAAACGCTTGCCAATCTACTATGCCGCTGGCTTCCTTGTTCTTCTTGGACTCCTTCCTAAGTTTGGTGCCTTGGCACAAATCATCCCAAGTCCCGTACTTGGTGGTGCTATGCTTGTCATGTTTGGTTTTGTTTCTATCCAAGGTATGCAAATCTTGGCGCGTGTTGATTTCGCCAACAACGAACACAACTTCTTGATCGCTGCGGTTTCAATCGCTGCAGGGGTTGGTCTTAACAACAGCAACCTCTTCAACAGCCTACCAACCGCTTTCCAAATGTTCTTCTCAAACGGTATCGTGGTCGCAAGCTTGCTTGCCATCGTCCTCAATGCCATTTTGAACCATAACAAAAAAGAAAAATAACACAAGAACACCTGAGTCGCTTGACTTAGGTGTTTTCTTTGAAATTAAAATCTCCAAGTTTGTAAATCGAAAGAATAGACCAATCAACTACTCTGTCTAACTTCTACTGAAAGTAGCTCTTGCTATTTAATTCTTACGATTGACTTATTTTCAATTCTATAGACAGCATCGTAATCTTCCAGTTTGTAATGATGGGCAATTTCTATAATACTATTAGGTAATTGTTTCAAGACATTTCTAATTTCTCTCGAACTTGCTTCATCTAAAGACGCCATCATCTCATCCGCAAGTAAAACCTGCTTGCCTCTCAAAATAGCACGTGCAATCTCAAGTTTTATGATTTGACCACCTGAAAAGTTATCTCCAGTTAATTCATAGTCCAATTGATGACAACAAGCCTCCCATAGTCCAACCTTTTTTAGTGTTGAAATGAGCAATGAGTCAGAATAATCTTGATAAAGAGTTAGATTATGTCGCACACTTGTATGAAAGACATAGGGATTTTGATGAATAATTGCAATATTATCTAAATTTGGAGTCAGCTCCCTTCCATCAATGCTTTTAAAAATGATTTTCCCACTATATGCCTTATCTTGCCCTGATATTAACCTAAAAAGTGTTGTTTTTCCAATACCACTATCACCAACTATAAGATTATGCTGAGACAATGAAAAAGTAACCGTAACATCTCGAAAAATCTCTTGATTATCATAAGATTTAGTGACGTTTTTTAACTGAATTTCTTCTAAAGTATGTATGTGAAGCCCTTTTGAAGGAATTTCTGACTCACTTCCAAATGTCAATAATTTATCTTTTATCACTTGACTTGATTGAATACTTGCAATAGCCTCCAGAATCTGTTGTAAGGGGTTAATAAGATATGTTGAAGCAGACATCATAGCAATAAGTGTAGTAATTGAATTTTGTTTCATGACAAGACCAATCACAAATGGTCCAATCAAGCCGACAGCTTTCAGAGGTCCTGTCCAAAACATAACTAAATTCTGAAGTGTATAATACTTAAATTGTGTCGTCTCCATCTCACTAAGGGTTATGATAGTTTGCCTTACATTCTCTTTTTCTGCTTGGTTGCAAATAATCGTTTCAATCCCTTTACCAAAGTCTGTAATAGCTCTTAAATTCTTCTCTTTTGAACTACTTAGTAATTCTCCTGATTCTTTTAACTTTCTCTTAAATATAAACTGAGGCAAAATCATCAGAAAGGCACCTACAGTAAAAAGACTACCCACAAAAATATTTTGTTTGAGCAAATAAATAACAGATACTAGAATAGAGGCACCCCACACTGGCGAGATAAGAAAAGATTGGAGGAACTCCTGGTCTACAATTCCAAGATCTTGTGTCAAGAGTGAGCAAAGCTCAGAATCGGAGATGTTTTTAGGAAAGACAGCATGATTCTTTAAAATATTTTCTGATAGGCTCACATTAAACGCCCTAATAATAGATCGAAGTAGAATATTCTCTATATACATAAAAGCGTACACAGCCACCCAAAGAGAAATGCTCGATAATGTAAAAACTATTAAATCACGACTATTACCGCTATCTAAATGACCTGCCATCTGGATAATTACAGGAATAACAATTCCTTGACAGGAATAAAGAAGTGCAAAAATGGTATAAAGTATAATGTCCTTTT
>OBXX01000611.1_pt1 | contig 13759 bp, 6 predicted proteins | sample 1495441 | NCBI WGS metagenome assembly OBXX01 (sample SAMEA2580168, study PRJEB22360) | human gut metagenome | biome: human gut; feature: human-associated habitat; material: faeces | place: Denmark | collected 2008/2010 | reverse complement strand
GGCATATAGTTGAGTAGCGAACTTGGTTGAACTGCCCTCCCTCGTATGTTCGTCTGTTCAAAGGTAATGGTCAATTCTTGTTTAGGTCGAGTGATGGCCACATAGAATAAACGCTTTTCCTCGTCTTCACGACCTTCTGCAATGGCAAAGGGACTCGGGAAAGTTCCTTCGTTTAGCCCAGCCAAGAATACATGGTCAAACTCACTGCCCTTCGCTTGGTGAATGGTAATGATAGGAATGCGATCTTCATTTCGTACTTGCTGCGCAGGCTCACCCGCCGTAAGGGCCGCCATCTGTAAGATTTGATTTAATCGAGCCAAACCTGCAGGCCCTTCATAAGCCGCATCTAGTTTTTCCATGATGCGATACAAATCGCGTATATGCTCTACTTTAGCCGCTTCCCCATGAGATTTATAGTACTCTAAAACCCCCATTTGGTTCATGATATACGCCAATAATTTCGTTGGCATCTCCGTATAGGCTTTTCTACGCAATGTCGCCATTTGAGAGGCGATATCCGTGAAAGCTGCTTTATATTTATTTATAGCTACCATGCGATCCGTTGTGGTCGGTACGATTTTTTCTTTCACCGCATAAATTAAAAGCTGTGCAGTAGCCAAGATATCATCCATTGCATTATGTGTTGGCTCATGATGTATAGGGAACTTAGATGCTAGGAAGCCCAATTTATGATTTGGCAAATTAGGATAGAAACGACGGTAAATATCGAGGGTATCGTAAATAGCCTTGAACTCAGGATTGCCTAAGTTATGACGCGCCAATTCATTCGTAAAGATGGTCACATCATAGTTTACATTGTGACCTACAATAATAGCATTCTTGGAGAATTCCTTAAAGGCTTGTAGCACTATAGCTGGCTCTTCGCCGTGTTCTTGTAAATACGCATCGGAGAAGCCATGTACCTCTTCGGATTGACCAACAGGTACACCAGGATCGATAAAGCGTTCAAAGGCCTCTAAGACCTGTCCATTTTCATCGATGCGAATAGCTGCAATTTGAATGATGCGGTCTTGAGACGTATCTGTGCCGGTGCTCTCCACGTCATAAACAACTACTTCGTGCTGCTCTAAGCCACTGACAAGCTTTGCATAAGGCTCCGCCTCAAAGATAGGCATATCCATAAAATCTGTCAATTTTAAACCTACTTGGCGCGTCTCTGGGCTTTCAATCGCAGCGATACGAGCGTCACCAATACCAGCAACATATCGCTTGATAATGCGCTTCGCACTGACAGAGTCGTTTGGATTCATGAGCAGTTTGAAGTAGGCCATAACATCTTTAATTTCTTGACGTCTAAAGAATTTAAACTCGTCGATAATCATGAAGTGACGACGTTCCTCTTCAGGTCGTTCGCCGTTAAGACGTTCAAAAGAATCACTTAGCTGCTGTGCCTTTTTATTATCCCTCACGAGAACGCCGATATTAGCATCCTTCGGTAAGGCGCAGATAGCTTCGTAGATATAGCGGCCCTCAAGGTAGCTATTTTTACAACCTTTAATGAGAACAGGCTTACCCTTGCTTTCACTATTGGCACGAGGCAATTCAGTGTAGATAGACCCAACCAGGTCAGGAAACATATTTTGTAAGGTTTTGAAAGCCATCGTAAAGAGTGTCCAATTAGAACGATAGTTTTCGTAGAAGATAATTTTTAAAGGCTTGAAATCCGCATCAAATTGCTTGAGCAAGCGGAACGGATCAGAACCACGCCATTCGTAAATCGTTTGGAAATAGTCGCCACATAGTAGCACGTAATTACCTTCCCACAGCATTTCTAGAACCTTGTACTCCAGTACGCCTGTATCTTGCATTTCATCTACAGAGATATAGCTGTAACGACTGCGCCAGCGCTCGCGAACTACAGGGTCTTGGAATAGGCGATGAACACCGCAGATGAGGTCTGTAAAATCTAGGCCGTGCACGGAAGCTAAGCTTTCATCATACGCAGCAATCCATTCGTGACCATGGTTCAAGAAATCATGGAGTTCACTGTAGAGGACATTACCAAAGCTAGAGAAGAGCTGTTCAATGGCTTCGCGCTGTTCCTTCTGTAAGCGTTCAATTGTCCGCTTGTAGTCACCTACGAGATCATCAGAATAAAAGCCATATAAGGAACGATATTCTTTCACCATGGAGATAACATTAGCAAAGGACATTTCTCGCAATTTACCAGGACGGTACGGTTCAGAGAGTTCCTTGCAGTCTTCTTCGTCAAAGATGGTCACATCCGTGTACAAGGTTTCGTTGCGCTTGCCCTCTTGTTGGAGAATGAAAAAGCAAAAGCTGTGGAATGTACTAACCTCCACAGCCTTTGCAGGACTGCCCACGAGCGATTGAATGCGGCCTTTCATCTCGTTTGAGGCCTTGTTCGTAAAGGTCATGCACAAGATATTCTCCGCCTTCGCATAGCCACCCTCGATGAGATGAGCCACCCGATAAGCAAGTGTATTCGTTTTTCCCGTCCCAGCGGACGCTAACAAGAGGATATTCTGTTCCACTTCATCAATAACGCGTTGTTGTTCACGATTGATAAGCATAAAAACCTCCTGTTATTTAATGCCGTAATATATAGCAGCTAAGACCATAGGAATAGGGCCTAAAATTGCTGTTAATGCCCAAATACCCACCCCAATATCCATTGGAATATTAAGTATATGAACGCATACCCAGTAGGTTAACCCACCAATCACAACATTTATAGCCACCCGTTTAATGGTGAAAAATGCTACTTTGAAAGCAATGTAGGCTACAGCAATGGAAATAACCGCCGATATAATCGGTGATGCTAATAAAGCTCCCATACTATTATCCTTTCATTTCTTGGCGGTTCACTACGGCACCGCCTAGCGTTAATTCATCGGCATATTCGATATCGCCACCCACAGGAACACCGCGGGCAATGCGCGTTACCTTGATGCCACTTGGACTTAATAATCTCGCCAAATACAGAGCAGTTGCTTCCCCTTCGACATCCGGGTCTGTTGCGAGGATAACCTCTTGTACAACACCATCACGAAGGCGTGCAATCAATTCTTTTACGCGAATATCGTCAGCACCAATGCCCTCCATAGGGGACAAAGCGCCTTCCAATACATGATACAAGCCCTTATAATCACCACTGCGCTCGATAGCAATGACATCACGAGATGTTTCAACAACCATAATCGTCGTTTGGTCGCGATTTGGATTGCTACAGAATTCGCAAGGATCTTGAGCTGATAAGTTAAAGCAAATAGAACAGTGACGCGTAGCCCCCTTCGCTTCTAAGATAGTTTCCACGAGGCGGTCTACCTCTTCCTTCGGCATTTCTACCAAATGATAAGCCAAGCGTCTAGCCGACTTAGAACCGATGCCAGGTAAACGGCGCAGCTGTTCTACGAGCCGTTCTAAAGCGTTTGTCATTTAGAATAAACCTGTTGGCAAGTTAAGACCACCAGTTACTTTGCCCATTTCTTGAGCCAAGAGGTCGTCTACTTTTTTGCTAGCTTCATTTACCGCAGCCATTACTAAATCCTCTAACATTTCTACATCTTCAGGATCAACAGCTGTAGGATTCAATTTCAAAGATTCGATGATTTTTTCACCGTTCATCACAACGGTTACTGCACCGCCACCTACGGAAGCTTCTACAGTGCGAGTTTTTAACTCTTCTTGCATTTTCTTCATGTCTTCTTGCATTTTTTGAACTTTTTTCATCATGCCAGCCATGTTGCCCATACCTTTACCAAACATTGTATTTCCTCCTTTTAAGACATCGTCCTATACTAACATTCTAAGTCCACATCATTAACAATATATGACATAGATTTATAACATATGTGTCACCTAATAGCCCCAAGGCCAAAGGTTATTATCTAACAATTAATTTTTTATCTATTCTTCGATAACCTCGACTATGATGTCATGGTCTTCAGATAATTTTTCTAGCGTTTCCGCCAAGAGAGGATTGTTTCGTTCCTCTTCTGTCATATGCTCTGGATCCCAAGCGTATTCTCGAGCCACCGTAACACTATCGATAGCCTCTACTTCAATAGGTGCTGATGAAAGCATAGCTTTGTCATCACTTTGATGCGGGGTTTTCTCATGAGGTTCACCCCCATCAGACTTTGGGACAGCTTCCACCTCGATATGTGCACCGCTATCCATAGGGCGCTCTAACACTTCGCCATCCTCGCTGATAACAGTCACACTATCTAATGGATGTGGCGGCATATCATCTAAGGATGATACATAAGAACCCTCCATATCATCTACAGGCACATCATCAAAGGAATGAACTGGAATATCATCCCCTTCTATAGAACCTGCTAGAGACTCAATAGGAATTTCACCATCTGGCACCTGTGTCGCAGGACTACCATCAAAGGATGTAATTGGCACATCACCACCGGATGCTGGCTCTGTTTCTACGCCAGCTCCTAATGCAGTTTCTGATGCAGCTATTGTAGTTGTATTCGCACTATCACTAACTACCGTATTTGCAACGGCACCGCCGGTTTTCTTAGCTAAGAATGCCATCGCCGCAGCCTTAGCCGCGTCCACAGCTGCAGAATCAGGTTTACTCTCTTGCGAATCATTGGTTAAATCCATTTGTGTCGGTTCCGCACCGGAGGTCGTCTTTACGTCAACCATCGGTTCTTGTGGTCGTTGGGGTGCTTTTACTTGGCGTTGTGTGGTGCTACCAGCAGCCTTTTTATAGTCTTTATAAACTTGCGTGAGGGCATCCACGATTTCTACGTGTACTGCATAGCCCAGTGTATAAGTGAAAGCATCAGCTGCTTCCGCCAAATTCACTTCATTAGTCATCACATTGAGATGCAATGTATTTTTAAAGGCCATGACCGCCTTGCTTTGGTCTACATATACAAGTTGACCTTGACCAATAACGGTAGAGGTCATATTACGATTGCTATCCTTCAAGTATTTAATCACATTGGATTGTACATTGCGATACTCTTGAGCAGATAAGATTTGTTCACTAATAATGGCCTGTGTACTAACACCTTTTTTAGCACGACCTTTAGCTTGGTTTCTTGTAGGTTTTCGGGAAGCCATGTCCCCATTATTTGGCGGTGGCGCCATGCCAACCCCGCCCATCGGTGGCGGAGCCATACCCACTCCATTCATCGGAGGAGGTGTACTACCTGGTGCTCCCATCGGTGGAGGCGTCATACCTACACTCGCAGTCGGTGGAGTCATACCCACATTCGCAGGCGGTAGTGTCATGCCTACGCTGCTTGGAGGTGGCACAGTACCGACAGCAGTATTTTGAATACTACTCATGGAAGTATTCTGTACAGCAGCATTATCTACAGGAACAAAGCTGTTCGCATAGCCGCTAGGTGGACCAAATGCATTAGCACCATAAGCTGGTGTAGGAGCCGCTGGGCCTCGTTGTTCCAATTGAGCCATGCGGTTCAATAAATCATTTCGTTCAGATCGCTCAGCACTTTCTAGAGCATATATACGGTCTTCTAAGCTTTCATCAACAGAGCCTAATTTAGCACAAAGCACGAGTAGGCCCATTTCAATGATGGTTCGTGGATTATCCACTTGTTTCGCATCATTCATGATGGATTGAGCACTGCGCACATATTGGTTAAGTTCATTGAAATCAACGCTATTGGCCTGAGCTAGAAACTCATCCTTAAAGGCGTCGTATATCTTGAGTTCATCCGCATCAGGAGCCACCTTACCAACGAGCAAGGCGCGTACATGTTGAATGAGGGCTTCCATAATCTGCGTCGCATCGCGACCTTCTGCCAAAGCATCGTGAACGTAGGATAATACTTTAGGGCCATCGCCATTGCGCAAAGCATCTAGGAAGTGAATAATCCATTCCTTACTTACGAGACCGATTAACTCTTCCACCACTTGCGGTGTAATAGAGCCTGTTGCCATACCTGCACATTGGTCTAGAATACTCAAGGCATCACGCAAACCACCGTCTGCATGAACAGCGATAAGCTGAGCCGCCGCAGAATCAAGGCCAAAGCCTTCTTTTTCTGCTACGTAAGATAAACGTTGCGCGATGTCATCAGAAGTAATGCGTCTAAAGGTATAACGTTGACAACGAGACACGATAGTAACAGGCAATTTTTCAATTTCTGTAGTAGCAAAGATAAACATCACATGAGCAGGAGGTTCTTCTATGGTTTTTAAAAGCGCATTCCACGCCTCTGTAGTAAGCATGTGGGCTTCGTCTATGATAAAAACCTTTTTACGCCCCTCAACAGGCATAAATTTGACGCTTTCACGAAGAGCACGAACCTCATCGATACCACGATTTGATGCGGCGTCGATTTCAAGAACATCCATGGACTGTCCACTCAAAATCGATTTACAAGCACTACACTCGTTACAAGGGTGATCCGTTGGACCATGCTCGCAGTTGATAGCGCGCGCGAAAATCTTCGCCATACTCGTCTTACCAGTCCCCCGCGGACCGGCAAATAAATAGGCATGAGCTACCTTATCCTCCCGGATAGCTCGCATCAATGTATCAGACACCTGATGCTGACCAACTACATCGGTAAATGTCTGCGGACGATACTTACGATATAGCGCAATATATGCCATTGGAACACCCCCTTTTTCCGAAACTTACAATACTTTATTATACCATATTCAAGAAAATCTGACTCATTTTATAGAGTTTTATCAGTAATTTACACTAGTCATTTGAGCCCATCAATTAGACATAAAAAAAGCGGCCCCACAGGCCGCCTTGCAATATTCGATCACGACAGCCCCCGGGGTCCCCGTGGCACATGAAGGTTACCGCTTAGTGCTGCTACCTCTCAGTCCTGACACGATTCACAGGCCTCCATTGCACAGGCCCGAGAACTGCCATGATCCAATATTGCAATACAAATATTATACATGAAAAAGCCTCTATAGTCAAAGCTATAGAGGCTTTTCATATATCCTATCCAAACGATATTCAATCAAATTAAAAATTATTTTGCATATTTTTCTTTAAATGCAGCTAATTGAGCTTCCTCTAAGGACAAGCCTTGTTCTTTAAAGCGTTCAATAGCAGCTTGCATTTCCTCGTATGCTACAGGTACAACTTTTGTGAATCTGTTAACAAAGTTATTCCAGTTTTCAAGGATGTGACGGCCTTTAGCGGAGTTAGTATGCAATACATGTTGTTCTACTAGTTCTTTAATGCGTTTAAGGTCATCATTATTGGCAGGACGTAGTTCTACGAGACCTGGATTTACATAGCGTTCATCGCAATCGAGGATGTACGCATAGCCACCGGACATACCTGCTCCGAAGTTACGGCCGATTTTACCGAGTACGAGCACTTCGCCACCGGTCATGTATTCACAACCATGGTCGCCGACACCTTCCACAACAGCCGTGATACCACTGTTACGAACGGCAAAACGTTCACCAGCTACACCGTTGATGTAGGATGTACCAGAGGTTGCACCATAGAAGGCAACATTACCAATTAGGATGTTTTCGTCCGCTTCAAAGATAGATTTCTTAGGTGGGTACACCGTTATAGTACCGCCGGACAAGCCTTTACCGAGGTAATCATTTGCATCCCCTTCGAGTTCTAAGGTCATGCCTTTAGGGATGAAAGCACCAAAGGATTGGCCTGCAGAGCCTTCAAAGTTCAACTTGATTGTGTTATCTGGCAAACCGCTTTCACCATAACGACGAGTCACCTCAGAACCAACCAAGGTACCTACAACACGATTGATGTTAGTGATAGCCAATTTAGCGCGAATCGGTTTTTGGTCCTCAATAGCAGGACGGCACATACGCAAGAGCTTGGACATATCCAAGGTGCGTTCTAACTCGTGATCTTGGTCAACCATGTGCATATGCCCTACAGAGACGTCGATGTACGGACGGAACAATATACGTTTAAGGTCAACGCGAGACAACTTGAAGTTATCGTCTTGCGATTTTTGACGTACAAGATCGATACGCCCAACGAGTTCAGCTACGGAGCGAATACCTAGGCGAGCCATGATTTCACGCAATTCACGTGCGATAAAAATCATCAAGTTTTCAACATATTCAGGCTTACCTGTGAAACGAGCACGCAATTTTTCGTCTTGTGGGCATATGCCAAAGGGGAATTTATAAAGATAAAACACGGGAGCCATTTTACAGCCTACCGCAACGAGTGGCAATGTGCCAAAGCCGAATAACTCAGCACCGAGCATAGCTGCTACAGCCACATCGAAACCAGTCATCAATTTAGAGTCTACTTCTAATTGAACACGGTCACGCAATCTATTGAGCATCAAGGTTTGATGAGTTTCAGACAAACCTAATTCCCAAGGCACACCAGCGTGTTTAACAGATGTACGCCCTGCCGCACCAGTACCACCATCGTATCCGGAAATCAAGATATTATCCGCTTTCGCTTTCGCAACACCAGCAGCAATCGTGCCAACGCCTGCTTCAGATGTCAGTTTAACAGAAATACGCGCATCTTTATTGACGCATTTCAAGTCATAAATCAATTCAGCCAAGTCTTCGATGGAGTAAATATCGTGATGTGGTGGTGGAGATACGAGCTCAACGCCAGGAGTGGAGTGACGAGCTTTTGCAATTTCAGGATATACCTTTTTGCCTGGTAATTGACCACCTTCACCTGGTTTTGCGCCTTGAGCACATTTAATTTGCAACTCTTTTGCATTGATCAAATAATTCGCTGTTACCCCGAAACGACCAGATGCAATCTGTTTTACTTCGGAGTTCATGCTGTCGCCGTTTGGCAATGGTTTGAAACGATCTACGTCTTCGCCGCCTTCACCAGAGTTGGATGTAGAGCCTAAACGATTCATAGCGATAGCGATCGCTTCATGCGCTTCTTTACTGATGGCACCGTAACTCATAGCGCCCGCTTTAAAGCGTTTTACGATAGACTCTTCCGGTTCAACCTCTTCGATAGGAATACCACCGCCTACAGGATAATTCAATTCCATTAAAGAACGCAATGTAACATGGTAATCATTGCGAATCGCTTTGGAGTATTCTTTATATTTTGCATAATCCTTTCCGATAAGGGATTCTTGTAACAGGTCGATAGTCTTAGGGTTAAATAGATGCTCTTCCCCATCTTTTACTGGACCATACCAACCGCCTGGTTCGAGTACTGTTTCATCGGATTTGAAAGCACGTTCAAAACGAGCCAATGCTTCATGTGCTACCCCACCAAGACCAATACCGCCAATACGTGTTGGTGTATTTACGAAGAACTTGTTAATAAAGTTAGTATTCAAGCCCAACGCTTCAAAGATTTGTGCACCGTGGTAGGAACGAACTGTGGAAATACCCATTTTGGACATGACCTTCATAATGCCACCTACAGCGGCCTTGATATAGTTCTTTTCTGCTTGTTCTGGTGTAATATCGCCAAGACGTTTACGAGCTTGTAAATCGCGTACAGTTTCAAGCGCCAAGTATGGGTTGATAGCTGTTACACCATAGCCAATCAATGTACAGAAGTGATGTACTTCACGAGGTTCACCAGATTCAAGGATGAGACCAATTTCTGTACGCAATACTTTACTAATCAAGTGATTGTGAACGGCTGCTACAGCCAACAATGCTGGGATTGGCGCATGATGTTCATCGACACCACGGTCGGATAAAATCAATACATTTTGATCTGTACGAGCTGCTTCTTCTGCCTTAGCACACAATTCATCTAATGCATCACGCAAGCCTTCGGCACCCTTAGTTGGATCAAATAGGATTGGCAAGGTTACAGATTTCATGCGACGGCAATCAAGAGCTTTAATGGATGCCAATTCTTGGTTTGTAAGAATTGGGGTACGCATGGACAATGCATAGGTACCAGCTTTGTTAGGTTCTGTTAAATTACCAGAGTTACCAAGCATAACACGTGTAGATGTAACCATTTCTTCACGAATAGAATCAATTGGAGGATTCGTTACTTGCGCAAACATTTGCTTGAAATAGCTATATAACAATTGTGGTTTATCTGACAAGATAGCTAAAGGCGCGTCCGCCCCCATGGCACCAACAGGATCTTTACCATCTTTTGCCATAGGCACGATCATGCGCACAAGGTCTTCTTGGGTATAACCAAAAGCTTGTTGTTCTTTGAATAAATCATCTACTGTTGGAATTGTACTTTCATCGGCCTGCGTAATTTCAGACAAATGAATAACGTGTTCCTTTACCCATTCATTGTATGGTAATTCAGTAGCGACGCGATGTTTGATTTCTTCATCGGAGATGATACGTTGCTCCTCTGTATCAATGAGTAGCATTTTACCTGGTTCCAAACGGCCTTTAGCGCGGATGTTTTCAGCATTTTCGTTTACAACACCAACTTCAGAAGCCATGATAACGCGATCATCTGTTGTCACATAGTAACGAGCAGGACGCAAACCATTGCGGTCAAGAACACCGCCGATAACTGTACCATCAGTAAAGCCCATAGCAGCAGGGCCATCCCAAGGCTCCATCATAAAGCTATTGAACTCATAGAAATCATGTTTTTCTTGACTCATGAGATTATTGCGTTCCCAAGGCTCAGGAATCATCATCATAATCGCATGAGGCAAGGAGCGGCCTGTCATGTGCAAGAATTCCAATGTGTTATCAAACATAGCAGAGTCAGATCCGCTATCATCTACTACAGGGAATACCTTTTTGATATCTGGGAACAATGGGGATTCCGCTTTACCTTCACGAGCATTGATCCAGTTTACATTACCGCGGATGGTGTTGATTTCACCGTTGTGAACTAAGAAACGGTTAGGATGTGCCCGCGCCCAGCTTGGGAATGTATTCGTACTGAAACGGGAGTGAACCATTGCCAATGCAGAGGTAAAGTCAAGGTCGCTCAAATCAAGGTAAAAGTCGCGCAATTGACCAGGTGTTAACATACCTTTATATACGATTGTTTTAGAAGACAAGGAGGCAATATAAAAATCGCTAGACAATTCCTTGCTCAATGGAATAATGCGTTTTTCCGCCAATTTACGAATGATATATAATTTGCGTTCAAATTCCTTATTGTTAGTTACATCTGGGCCTTTGCCGATAAGGATTTGAATCATCCAAGGACGAATCGCCGCAGCCTCTTTACCAACCTTTGTACCATCTACCGGTACTTCACGCCAGCCGAGAACAACTTGCCCCTCTTCGCGTACGACCTCTTCGAGAATTCGTTTTTGCTCGTTACGGAGACTTTCATATTTATGGGCAAAGACCATACCTACGCCATATTCGCCAGCTGCAGGTAGATTAATACCAAGCACTTCACACTCGCGCTTGAAGAACTCATGTGGGATTTGTACTAAAATACCGGCACCATCCCCAGTATCCTTGTCGGCACCGGCACCGCCACGATGTTCCAAGCGCTCTAAAATGCGTAAACCATCGTCGATAATATCATGAGATTTTTTCCCCTTAATATTAACAACGAAGCCCATGCCACACGCATCCTTTTCAAATTGGCTACTGTACATACCATTGGCTTCAAGTCTAGCTTGATCTAGACGTTGTTGCTCTATTGTGCTTTGCTTCATATCCATAACGTGCACTCCTTCATATCACTTGATCATTCCAAGCACTGCGGCATCGTTCCGTTCGGTCTTGGTAAAAGTATAACTAACAAACTATTTCTCTATAAAATTATCAATTTAACATTCTATAGAATTTTATGTCTATACACAGTATACTCCTGTCCACTGTGAATTGAAAATATAAAAAAAACATAGTCTATGCTTTTCATGCATAGACTATGAGTTTTTATCACTATTGTTTTTTGTATACAAGGATACAGGGATAATAAGCTTCTCATCCAATAAATACGATAGTCTTATTATTTAGAGTGAAAAAACCAACAGTTATTTTTCTCGACCAAAATTATCCCCTACTTCACAGGTAATCGTAATAGCTTCGTCTTTACCATACGGCACGAAAGTTAGCTCTGATGCGTGCAAACATTGGCGTGTATAGGGCTTATTGCGCGTACCATACATAGCATCACCAATAATAGGGTGACCAATATGTTCCATGTGAACCCGAATTTGATGAGTTCTGCCAGTCAACAACTTAAAACGTAACAGAGTGTTGTCTCCTTCATGACCGAGAACGGTATATTCCGTTTGAGCCGACTGACCAAACTCATCGATAACACGGCGATTATCAAATACTGGATCTACCCCGATAGGCGCATCTACCATGCCATCCGCATCAATGCGACCTTCTACAAGACCTGTATAAATGCGGTCGATACGACCTGCTTGTAGCTCATCAGTATAGTATTGTTGTGCTTCCTTTGTTTTACCAAATAGAATACAACCCGATGTATCTCGGTCGAGGCGGTGCACAGGTCGAACCTTATGGACTACGTTTTTCTTCGCATAATACCCTGCCACATAGTTACTCAATGTACAAGACTTCGTTTGCCCTGCAGGATGAACGAGCATAAAAGGAGCTTTATTCACAACTAGAGTATGAGCATCTTCATAGAGAACGGTAATCGGCCCCTTTTCTACGTCTACTCCATAATCCTTATCTTGTGGTAATTCTAAGGTTAATACATCACCCTTTTTAAGTGCTCGCTGCGAATGAGCCACACGGCTATTAACTTTTACCCGTTTCTTGCGAAACATCATTTGGATATCCCGAGCGGATAGGGAAAATCGTTCCTTTACATATTTAGAGACCGTCAACTCTGTCGGTTCTTTCACCGTATATGTTTTCCAGCTCATATTACCACCATTCGTTAATATATGTTTTTTGTTCAGGATAGAGAATATCGAAATAGTCTAACCATTCTTCGCTTACTGAAAGTTTCCCTTCAAACGCAAGGTCTCGAGCCGTAAGTGTGCCCATTAATAACTGGCTCAACGCACCGACCTCAATGGTAATATCTGTTTCATCCTCTATCGTATCAGAAATCTTTTTAACGGATGGAGTTAATGCACTGCCATATTGTACTTCATAGCGACCTTCGTTCCAACTGCAAAGCCCATCTTTTACAGCAAAGATCATTGTTATAGGCATCATCAATGCCTCTTGATTGACAGGAATTGCTTCAAAAGCAGCTTTTACATCTACAATACGACTCATCATATATGGCATGGTAGCGTGGCCAGTTCTACCATCAGGATAGAAGCGATAATATGTATCGTGAAGGCCTTCATTCCAACGGATAGACGTACCTTGAGAACGGTGATTATAGAAATAATTTAATAATGCACGTTGTGCACGGCGTGTCGTGTAAACCAGCTCAGTAACAGGAATTTCAGGCTGACCTAAACGATACACTGCATAGCCTTCAATGACATGGTCATCGTTGCGCACTACAGCAACATTTACACCTTCTGCAAAGAAGCTGCCTAACAAACGTTTCCATTCCTTTTCGCCACGTTCTGCGTAGCCAGAAAGACGAGCCGTATATGTTTTATATACTGGATCTAACAAAGTCCATTGATCTACGCTATTTAGTAAGCCAAAGCTCAACGTTTTATCTGTCATAGGGCGCAAGTCTTCTAGCGACATGGTGTTCACCCATTGATGAGCATAGAGTTCCCAACCATATTGTTGATAGAATGCCGCCTTGGATGGCATCAAAATCGTCATAGCTTGGCCGCGTTTACGAAGCTCATCTAGTGCAGAGGTCAATAATGCACCGCCTACTCCACCACGGCGGGCTGCTGGATGCGTTGCAACGCCTACCATATAGCTCGTAGGCAATACGGCACCACGTACTACGCTGTGA
>OBXX01000606.1_pt1 | contig 13855 bp, 10 predicted proteins | sample 1495441 | NCBI WGS metagenome assembly OBXX01 (sample SAMEA2580168, study PRJEB22360) | human gut metagenome | biome: human gut; feature: human-associated habitat; material: faeces | place: Denmark | collected 2008/2010 | reverse complement strand
TCTGAGTTAATCCCTACAGGACAAAAAATTAATGTAGATGGAACACATTATGACTTCCGAAAGACAACTGACTTGCTCCCTCGAATTGAAGCAAATCAAGGTTTCGATGATGCTTTTGTAGTAGGTGGCGAAACTTGTGACCATGTGAAAGAAGTAGCTGTTCTCCATGATAAAGAGAGTGGAGATGGTATTGAAATCTTCTCAAACAGAAATGGTTTAGTCATTTTTACGATGGATGATATCGAAGATAATATTTACTTTGCAAGAGATAAAGGTAAGATAGCAAAAGGGCGTGAAGCTATTGCTATGGAAGCCCAAACCCTTCCAGATGCCGTTAATCACAAAGGTTTTGGAGATATTATCTTAGAGAAGGGTCATAGTGTAAACTATGAAATTGGCTTCCAATACTTTAATTCATCAAAATAATCATGTATTAGTAAAAGTTTAGTAAAAAATCACTAAATCTATTGACAATTTAAGCTAATACTTGTATAATGTAAGCGTATTCAAAATAATAACAGGAGGTTTTCATAATGGGAAAATCTAACGGTCAGATGAAGTCTCGTCTATCCTATACAGCTGGTGCTTTTGGTAACGACGTCTTCTATGCAACGTTGTCAACATACTTTATCATGTTTGTGACAACTCACTTGTTTAACACAGGTGATCCAAAGCAAAATAGTCACTACGTACTATTAATTACTAACATCATCGCTATTTTGCGTATCTTGGAAGTATTTATCGATCCATTGATTGGTAACATGATTGATAACACTCATACTAAGTATGGTAAATTCAAACCATGGGTAGTTGGTGGTGGTATCATCAGTTCTATCGCCTTGTTGCTTCTCTTCACCGATTTAGGTGGTTTGAATAAAACAAATCCATTCTTGTACCTTGTACTTTTCGGAATTATCTACCTTGTAATGGATGTCTTCTACTCAATTAAAGATATCGGTTTCTGGTCTATGATTCCTGCCTTGTCTCTTGACAGTCACGAACGTGAAAAAATGGCAACTTTTGCTCGTATCGGTTCTACAATCGGTGCTAACATTGTCGGTGTTGCCATCATGCCAATTGTTTTGTTCTTCTCAATGACTAAAACTGGTGGTTCAGGAGATAAAACTGGTTGGTTCTGGTTTGCCTTCATCGTTGCTCTTATTGGTGTGATCACATCAATCGCTGTTGGTATTGGTACTCGTGAAGTTGAATCTAAACTTCGTGATAATAAAGAAAAAACTGGCCTTAAACAAGTCTTTAAGGTTCTTGGTAAAAACGACCAATTGATGTGGTTGTCTCTCGGATATTGGTTCTACGGTCTTGGTATTAACTCACTTAATGCCCTTCAACTTTACTATTTCACATTCATCCTTGGTGATTCAGGTAAATATTCAATCCTTTACGGATTAAACACTATTGTTGGTTTGGTTTCAGTTTCACTCTTCCCTAGCCTTGCTAGTAAATTTAACCGTAAACGTTTGTTCTACGGATGTATTGCAGTAATGCTCGGTGGTATCGGAATCTTTAGTATTGCAGGTACATCACTTCCAATGATTTTGACTGCAGCTGAACTCTTCTTCATTCCACAACCACTTGTGTTCCTTGTTATCCTTATGATTATCTCTGACTCAGTAGAATATGGTCAATGGAAATTAGGACACCGTGATGAATCTCTTACTTTGTCAGTTCGTCCACTTGTTGATAAACTTGGTGGAGCAATGTCAAACTGGCTTGTATCTTTGATTGCCGTAGCCGCAGGTATGACAACTGGTGCTAAAGCAGCTGATATTACAAGTCATCAACAAATGGTCTTTAAACTTAGCATGTTTGCTTTCCCAGCAGCAGCTATGCTCATCGCTACCTTCATTATTGCTCGTAAAATCACTTTGACTGAAGCACGTCACGCTGAAATCGTCGAAGAATTGGAACATCGCTTTAGCGCAGCAACTTCTGAAAATGAAGTTAAAGCTAACGTCGTATCTCTTGTAAACCCTACAACTGGTAATTTGGTTGACCTCTCAAGTGTTAATGATGAACATTTCTCTTCAGGTAACATGGGTAAAGGTTTTGCCATTAAACCTACTGATGGAGCAGTCTTTGCACCAATTAGTGGTACCATTCGTCAAGTTCTTCCTACTCGTCATGCAGTTGGTATTGAAAGTGAAGATGGTGTCGTTGTTCTTATCCACGTTGGTATCGGAACAGTTAAACTTAAAGGTGAAGGATTCATTAGTTACGTAGAACAAGGTCAACATGTTGAAGTTGGAGACAAACTCCTTGAGTTCTGGCCACCAATTATCGAGAAAAATGGTCTTGATGACACAGTACTTGTCACTGTAACTAATTCTGAAAAATTCAGTGCTTTCCATCTTGAAAAAGAAGTTGGAGAAAAGGTAGAAGCTTTGTCTGAAGTTATTACTTTCAAAAAAGGAGAGTAATCTATGAACACAACTGAAAAAATTCAAACTTACTTAAACGATCCAAAGATTGTTAGCGTTAATACTGTTGACGCTCACTCAGATCATAAGTATTTTGAATCTCTTGCAGAATTTTCTGAAGGGGAGATGAAGTTAAGACAATCTCTTAATGGAAAATGGAAAATTCACTATGCTCAGAATACAAATCAGGTTTTAAAAGACTTTTATAAAACAGAGTTTGATGAAACTGATTTGAATTTCATCAATGTACCAGGTCATTTAGAGCTTCAAGGTTTTGGTTCTCCACAATATGTGAATACCCAATATCCTTGGGATGGTAAAGAATTCCTTCGTCCACCTCAAGTTCCTCAAGAATCAAATGCTGTTGCATCATACGTAAAACATTTTACCTTGAATGATGCATTAAAAGATAAAAAAGTATTTATCTCATTCCAAGGGGTTGCTACTTCCATCTTTGTATGGGTCAATGGTAACTTCGTAGGATACAGTGAAGATTCATTTACACCTAGTGAATTTGAAATTAGTGATTACCTTGTTGAAGGTGATAACAAGTTGGCAGTAGCCGTTTATCGCTACTCTACAGCAAGCTGGTTGGAAGACCAAGACTTCTGGAGACTGTACGGTATTTTCAGAGATGTTTACTTGTATGCAATTCCAAAAGTTCACGTTCAAGATCTCTTTGTTAAGGGAGATTATGATTACCAAACAAAAGCAGGTCAATTGGATATTGATTTGAAGACTGTTGGTGATTACGAAGATAAGAAGATTAAATATGTTCTTTCAGATTATGAAGGCATCGTTACAGAAGGTGATGCATCTGTTAATGGTGACGGTGAACTATCTGTAAGTCTTGAAAATCTTCAAATCAAACCTTGGAGTGCTGAAAGTCCTAAACTTTACAATTTGACCCTTCATGTTTTGGATGATGACCAAGTTGTTGAAGTCGTTCCAGTTAAAGTTGGATTTAGACACTTCGAAATTAAAGATAAACTCCTGCTTTTGAATGGTAAGAGAATTGTCTTTAAAGGGGTTAACAGACACGAATTTAACGCTAGAACAGGACGTTGTATCACTGAAGAAGATATGCTTTGGGATATCAAAGTGATGAAACAACATAACATCAATGCTGTTCGTACGTCTCACTATCCTAACCAAACACGTTGGTATGAATTGTGTGATGAATATGGACTTTATGTTATCGATGAAGCCAACCTTGAAACACACGGTACATGGCAAAAACTTGGTCTAAGCGAACCTTCATGGAATATCCCAGCTAGTGAACCAGAATGGTTGCCTGCTTGTTTGGATCGTGCCAATAACATGTTCCAACGTGATAAGAACCATGCTAGTGTTATCATTTGGTCTTGTGGTAATGAATCATATGCTGGTAAAGATATTGCTGACATGGCTGATTACTTCCGTAGTGTTGACAATACTCGTCCAGTTCACTATGAAGGTGTTACATGGTGTCGTGAGTTTGATTACATTACAGACATCGAAAGTCGTATGTATGCGAAACCAGCTGATATCGAAGAATACCTCACTAACAATCCTCAAAAACCTTATATTTCATGTGAATACATGCACACAATGGGTAACTCTGGTGGTGGATTGAAACTCTACACTGACTTAGAGAAATATCCAGAATACCAAGGTGGATTTATTTGGGACTTCATTGACCAAGCTATTTACAAACCACTTCCAGATGGTAGCGAATTCCTATCATATGGCGGTGACTGGCATGATAGACCTTCTGACTACGAATTTTGTGGAAATGGTATTGTCTTCGCAGATCGTACCCTAACTCCAAAACTTCAAACAGTTAAACATCTTTACTCTAATATTAAGATTGCTGTTGATGAAAAATCAGTAACTATCAAGAATGATAATGTCTTTGAAGATCTTTCTGCATATACTTTCCTAGCTAGAGTTTACGAAGATGGTAGAAAAGTTAGTGAAAGCGAATATCACTTTGATGTTAAACCAGGTGAAGAAGCAACATTCCCAGTTGAATTCGAAGTAGGAGCTTCAAATGCTGAAAGAATTTATGAAGTTGCTTGTGTCCAGAATGAAGCAACTGAATGGGCTCCTAAAGGTCATGAAATTGTTCGTGGTCAATATGTTGCTGAAAAGATTAGCACTGAAACACCAGTTAAGGCTCCTTTGAATGTTGTTGAAGGCGACTTCAACATCGGAATTCAAGGACAAAACTTCTCAATCTTGCTTTCACGTGCACAAAATACTCTAGTATCTGCTAAGTATAACGGTGTTGAATTCATTGAGAAAGGTCCTAAACTTAACTTTACTCGTGCTTACACTGACAACGATCGTGGTGCTGGATATCCATTCGAAATGGCAGGCTGGAAAGTTGCTGGAAACTATAGTAAGGTTACAGATACTCAAATTCAAATCGAAGATGACTCTGTTAAAGTGACTTATGTTCATGAATTGCCAGGCTTGTCAGATGTCGAAGTTAAGGTAACTTACCAAGTTGACTACAAGGGTAGAATCTTTGTTACTGCAAACTACAATGGTAAAGCAGGTTTGCCAAACTTCCCTGAATTTGGTTTAGAATTTGCTATTGGTTCACAATTTACAAACCTTAGCTATTATGGATACGGTGCAGAAGAAAGTTACCTTGATAAACTTCCTGGTGCCTATCTTGGTCGATATGAAACTTCTGTTGAAAAGACATTTGCTCCATATCTAATGCCACAAGAATCTGGTAATCACTATGGTACTCGTGAATTTACAGTATCTGATGATAACCATAATGGTCTTAAATTCACCGCACTTAATAAGGCGTTCGAATTCAGTGCTTTGCGTAACAGTACTGAACAAATTGAAAATGCTCGTCATCAATATGAGTTGCAACAATCTGATGCTACATGGATTAAAGTTCTTGCTGCTCAGATGGGTGTCGGTGGTGACGACTCATGGGGTGCTCCAGTTCATGACGAATTCTTGCTTAGCTCAGCAGATAGCTATCAATTGAGCTTCATGATTGAACCACTCAACTAAAGTATTATTGGATTTTGCCTCCAACGATATATTTGATAAAGGAAACTCGAAAGGGTTTCCTTTTGTCATGGTTTGAAGTAAGAAAAAAGGAAACAGACCTCTGTTTCCTTTTAAAATATAACTCAGTTTTCAATTCCCTTAAAAATGGGAGTGGTCTAGTAAAATTATGAAAAAGTGAGTTAAAGTTATTGATTAAGAAAAGGGACTAAACCACTCCCAAGATGTTAATGATTTTTTGTAGCTTTAAGTGAAACTTGAAGATTATGCCTTGACGTTAATCGTCCAATGGCACTCTATCTAATATAAGTATACAACTTTGAATTTAGATGGATTATTATCAGTATTGTGATTGGCGACTATTTTTGTCAATAACAATTTAAGAGGTTGTTGATTTCACTTAGAATATAGTAATGTTCTATGAAAACGTGTACAATAGTAGTTAGAGAAATAAACATAGATTGGAGAAGATTGATGACATCATCTTTTGAAGACTTCACAAAAAAAGCAGAAGCATTCTTAGAAGAACATATTACAGAGTATCTCAGTGTGGACATGGCTCTTGAAGATTTTGCAAGACAATACAACCAAGGGCTTTTTGATGAGATCACTTCCCCTGATTCAAAGCAGGAGAGAGCCTGGAAACTCATTGAAGAGGCTTATCATTATTATGAGGACGATCCTTCAAGAAGTCAGGAATTTTTGACAGAAGCTTTAAAACTAGATCCTGAAAATCTTGATGCTAAGCAGATGCTCTTGACTTTTCAAAGTCCACTTGAACATCTAAAAGGCCTAATTGATTTAGAAAAAGAGCAAAGGTCCAAGTGGGAGCAAGGTCCAAAAATGGGCTGGGTTAATCTTGACGAGCGTCCTTATTTATCTTTGAAGTATAATCTTGCTAAATTTTATTTAAGCAACAGTATGAATCGGTTTGCTGTTAAGGAATTTGAAGAGATTCTAGAGATAGATGTTCAAGATCACATGGGAGTCCGTTACGAATTGATGGCAACCTATTGTAATCTGGAGGAGTTTGATAAGGCTAAAAGCTTTTTCGAATGTGAGCAAATGGAATATCACGAAGAAGATTTGATGATAGTACCTATGATGACGGTCTCTCTAATGACAGGACATATTGAGGATGCGGATTTCTATTTTGAACTACTTTATGCAAAAAATCCAGAGTTCGAAAATTATTTAAAAATGATTGAACAAGGTGATGAAGAGCGTCTAGTTGCCGAAACGCTTAAAGTCAACCCTATCTTATTTGAAGCCAATAGTATGCAAAGTCTTTTGATGGTTTTTAATCAAGTCGTTGATCTGTCCCAGTCAGAATATTATTTTACTTGGTTAATCGAAAAATATCGTGCGAAACGTCCACAAAGACATGTTGCGAAAAAGAAAAATCCAGAATTGCACAAATTAATTAGAGAATTGGAAAAAAGTATAGAACCGAGTAAAGCCCTCCAAGGTCTTTCAATAAGTGTGGAGCGTATACTTCGTCAACATGGCTTAATAGAATTTAAAGATTTTAAAAAGAAAACGGAAGAGGAAGTAGCAGCGATTAGAGGAGTTGGAAAGGTGAGCATGCAAATCCTTAAAGAAAATGGTGTTGTCTTTAAAAAGAAGCGGAAAAAGAAGTAAGGAACTATTCATCATACTAGCCGTAGCAAATCTTTGCATTTTTGACTTATCTTTTTTAAGATAGTACTATTTTAAAAAAAGAAAAGGAGAAAATCATGGAAACATATACACTTTCAAATGGGGTTACGATTCCTAAAATTGGTTTTGGAACTTGGCAAATTGCAGAAGGGAAAGAAGCCTATAAAAGCGTTAGCTTTGCACTTAAGGTGGGTTATACGCATATTGATACAGCACAAATTTATGGAAATGAGGTTTCAGTAGGTAAGGCAATTGCTGATAGTGATGTGGCTCGTGAGGATATTTTCCTAACAACCAAACTTTGGAATGACAAGCATGATTATGACTTGGCTAAGGCCTCTATCAATGAGTCTCTTGAAAGACTTGGTGTGGATTATTTGGATCTGTTACTCATCCACTGGCCAAATCCAAAGGCACTTCGTGAGAATGATGCTTGGAAGGCTGGCAATGCAGGCGCTTGGAAGGCTATGGAAGAAGCCTACAAAGACGGTAAGGTTCGTGCTATCGGTGTGTCAAACTTTATGCAACATCACCTTGAAGCTCTCCTTGAAACGGCTGAAATTGTTCCACATGTTAACCAAATTCTATTGGCTCCAGGTTGTGCCCAAGAAGAGTTGGTTGCCTATTGCCAAGAGCGTGATATTCTTCTTGAAGCCTATAGCCCACTAGGTACTGGTAGCATTTTTGGGAATGAAGATGTTGAAGCAGTGGCTGAACGTAACGGAAAATCTGTTGCTCAAGTTGCTCTGCGTTGGAGTCTTCAAAAAGGTTTCTTACCATTACCTAAGTCTGTGACACCCAAAAATATTGAAGGCAACCTAGATATCTTTGACTTTGATTTGTCAGCGGAAGACATGGCAGTCTTGGATAAGATTCAAGGTATCAAGACGCAGGATGACCCCGATTCAGTTAATTTTTAATAGGATTGCAAGCAACTCGTGAGGGTTGTTTTTTGCTTGTTTCTTTTGATTTGCTATAATGAAACTGTCATTTTTTTATTTATAGATGGGAGTTACGTAATGGAGTCTCGAAATCTTTTGTCTCAGAATACACGTATGATGGCCAATTTGCTCAGTTTTTCAGGGGGAGCTTTGGATGTCTTTTGTCATATGTATTACCATAGTTTGGTTGCCACTCAGACAGGGAATATTCTCCTGTTAGTTGCTGACTGGCGTAGTAGTAGCATGTACCATAATATGTTACGATGCTTTTCCATCCTTTTCTTTTCCTTAGGTTTTCTTTTTGGCACGTGGTTTAAAGATCATCGTAAGAATGCTTACTGGCGTGTTTATGGTCTACTTCCTCTGTGTGTGATGACTGCCATTTTACCATTCTTAACACCAAATGCTCTATTAGAACTTCCGATTATTGCTTTTTCTGCAGGTGTCATGATGAAGACTTTTACCGGTAGTCAGATTGAAAATCACCCCTTTGTGATTTTTATGACTTCAGGCAATTATCGAAGGATGCTGACGGCACTTTACTATGTTATTCAGGGGAGCGAGGGTCAGAAGGGATATCGTCGCCAGGCGGTCAATTATGGCTTTGTCGTAGGTAGTTTTGTGGTTGGTGCAGTTGTATCAGCTCTTCTGATGCATTTTATTCATATCAAGTCCATCTGGCTAATCACGATTAGCTTGATTACGATTATGGTTTACTATTCATCAGAGGTGAAACGTCTGGGACTCAAGGAAACTAATCTTTAGGCATTTTTGTAGTAATTATTTTTGATAAAAATAGACTTGTGTTATAATCTTGGTTATATTAATTTTTTTTAACCCTGAATAAAGGAGAATTAAGATGCCTGTAGTAAGTAATGATTTTTCAGATATTGTATATAACCGTCGTTCCATTCGTAAATTTGATACTTCTGTCAAGATTCCACGAGAAGAATTGTTGGAAATCTTAGATAAAACTGTTACAGCCCCATCATCAGTGAACATGCAGCCTTGGCGTTTTGTCGTTGTTGATAGTGAGGAAGGCAAGGAAAAATTGGAACCCTTTGTCAGCTACAATGGTGTGCAAAATGAAACGTCATCAGCCATGGTCCTTATTTTTGCGGATTTGAAGAGCCAAGAAAGAGCTGAAGAAATCTACGGTAAGGCTGTTGCGCAAGGAAAAATGCCTGAAGAGGTCAAAGAAAAACAACTATCAAGCATTGTACCAATGTATGAAAATGCTCCTCGTGAAATGATGAATGAAATTGTTCATATTGATGCTAGTCTGGCTGCCATGCAGTTGATGTTGGTCGCACGTTCTTATGGTTACGATACTAATGCCATTGGTGGCTATAAAAAAGAAGGTCTCGCCAAAGCCTTCGGACTTGACGCTGATCGTCATGTACCAATCTTGCTCATTGCCCTTGGTAAGTCCAATGAAGAAGGTTTCGAGTCAGTTCGTTTGAATGCTTCTGATGTGACGACTTTTGCTTAATAAATAATTGACCGTAAGTCTCGGAAGTGGAGGCTCACGGTTTTTTATTTTTCCTTTTATGCTATCAATAACTCATAATGCACCTTGTCATTAATTTGGCTTTTTGTTAAGATGAAAGAAAAAGTGATCGTATACAATTGGTAGTATCATTGGAGGATTAAGACATGGCACGTATTTTACAGATTGAAGACAATGAGGATATCCAGAATATTCTTTTTAACTTGTTTTCTGGAGAACATGATATTATCCAAGCCTACTCTGGGACTGAAGGAGAGCTTTTGTTTCAAAGTCAAGAGATTGATTTGGTTCTCTTAGATATCATGTTGCCAGGTAAGGGTGGTGAAGAAGTGCTTAAGTTTATCAGACAAAGAAGCTCTGTTCCTGTCATTATGTTGACAGCCTTGGGTGACAAGCACTTGATTAGCCAGTACTTACTTGATGGTGCAAATGATTATATCGTTAAGCCCTTTGATCTTGAAGAAGTTTATGCGCGTGTCTCGGTTCAACTACGTGAACACAGCAAGGGAAGTGGTAGGCCTGATAACATCTATCAAGTCAAAAATATCACGATAAACCCAGACAGTTTTGAAGTCTCCTGTCAGGGCAAAGTCATTCGTTTGGGTAAGAAAGAGTTTCAAATTTTCCACACACTCCTTCAAAATCCAAAGAAAATTTTTACTAAAGAGGACCTTTATGAGACGGTTTGGGAAGCCCCTTATCTATCAGGTGATAATACATTAAATGCACAGTTGAGTAATCTACGAAAGAAACTAGCACAAGTGGATGAAAGTTCAGAGTATATCGAAACGATTTGGGGCTTAGGAGTGCGACTTAAAGGAGATGACTTATGAGAGGACTACTTATTGCATTGACAGTACTCCTACTGGGTGTGACTATTTATCTAGTCCGTTACTATTTGGCTGTTAAGTCTCTCTCAAAGCAGATTGAAGAAAAGCTAGTTGAAGAAAGCCATCGACGAATTACTATGAAAAATCAGCCAAAATCTTTAGTTATCCTGACGAATCAGATTGAGTCTCTCTTTAACCATGTTGAAAAGACTAATCTTGTCGCTCTTCAAGAAAAGAAAACCATGGACATGGCTATCAGTAATATTGCCCATGATATACGAACACCACTGACAGTAGCGAGCGGATATGCTCAGCAAAGTCTTCGAAGTAGTAGTGAAGATGACATGGCTATGGAGAAGATTTCTAAGAATCTACTGACTGTTTCAAAGCGTTTGGAAGCCTTGTTGGAATATCGACGATTAACAGAGGGGGCCATCCAACCACAATTTCAAGATGTGGACTTTTCTCAACTTGTGGTTAAGTCTATCCTGCCTTACTATGACATGTTTCAGGAGACAGGGATTACACTAGATATTCAAGTAGCCCCTGACATCCGATGTGAAATGGATGCTGATATTTTTGAACGTTTATTTCAGAATATTATCAGTAATGTTCTAAAACATGGTAAGACTCAAGCTCAACTGACACTGCAGAAAAAGGACGATGGCATTTATTTGTCAGTTGAAATTGTGGGTTATTAGAGAAAAGCGCCCACCAGCCGATACAGCATCTGGACCAACTAACGACCCGCTTTTATTCTGAAAACCTGTCAGATACCGAGGATTCCTCTGGACTTGGACTTTATATCACCGAACACTTAGTTCAAGTCTTATCGGGTGAGTTGCATATGGCCTATGAGAATGAATGGTTCTATTTAACAGTGAGGTTAAAATAATTTCGGAAAACAACTCAACCACCGATTTGATTTAGCAAAAAATCTTTGATTCTAGAATTCTTTTAAAATATAGAAAGTAACATTATTCATACTGCTTTTCTTGATTCTATTTGCTTTCAGTGATAGAATAAAAATATTGAGAGGATATCGTAGGATGACTGGTAACAGAGCGTTCAAAGGTGCCAGCTTTTGGTGCTACCTTCAGCTTCAGGCTGTAAAGAACCCTTACTGACATTGGTCCTCTTTTTTAGTTGTCGTCAACTTTTGTTGGTGACTTTTTTATATTTTAGATTTTGAAAGAATCCATAAATTTATACAAACTCTCGTAAATAAAATAGATATCTTCAAAGTAAACAAACACTTCTACATCAAAAATATGAATTGTTTCGCACCTCCGGAGAGAAACGGATTTGAAGTCACAGAACAAAAATAACATCGCGCGCGTGCACGATGTTATTTTTGTTCTCATAAATCTTGTTTTTTAAAGGTAATCAAGCCCAAAGCTGTAAATGCTAGGATAAATGCTACTGCCACTATCGCAGTATTTTGAATGATAGTTTTATCTGCAATCATGCCGTAATTAAAGTTGAGTGACAAGTATTTCAAAATTTCTACTTTAGGGAAGATTGCTGTTGGTACGGTTAAAGCTACCAAACCAAGGGTGTAGGTCACAAAGGTTGTCACGATAGAATGTGTGAGGTAGAGGGCAACCGTGGTCAGACTTACCCAAGCTAGATTACACAAGAGTTGGAGAAGGAAAGTTAAGGCAAAGTTTCTAACAAAGTGATCAGGTACAGTTCCAAGACCGTGGCAAAGAGTACCTAGAACAAAGGCAAGGCCGTAAGACAGGAAGAGTTGTCCTAAAGTAATCGCTACAATGACGGTTGCCTTGGCGAAGAAGAACCCGCTCCGTGAAATACCAGAGGTGAGATTATTCTTGTACAATTTTTGTGCTAAATCAACACCCAAAATGATAGAGACCACAATTAAAGTGAAGAGGACTGTTATGGAGATACTACTAGAGTAATTAATCAGTGATCCGACACCAGTCCACGAAGAGGCGCTTTTAACGGCTTGTTTTGCCCCAGTTTCTACGCCTACATGCCCTGTGACTCCCAATAGAACACCAGAAATAATGTTTAGGGCTAGGATAATTTCAGAAATCCAAAATCCTTTAGAACGGAAGAGTCGATAGAAATCGGCGTGAATAGTGTGTAACATGGCTCTACCTCCTTTCTGAATCTACTAGTTGTGTGAAGTAGTTTTCTAAGTTTTGACGTTTGTAGTAAATTTCATCGATGTCAACTTCTTGTTTAACTAGCTCTTTGACAATTGTCTTTATAACATGGGATTTGTCAAAAATATGAATTTCATTGTCGCTGTTAACCACTTTGAAGTGTTGATGGAGTTGGTCTTGGAGAATGCGACTAGCCAGGGCTAATTGGTTAGTTTTAAGAACGATATAGTCTTCGCTGAGATGTACGAATTCGTCCTTAGTGATTTCACGGATGATGTGACCGTGATCAATAATGCCAAAGCGGGTTGAAACTTGATAGAGTTCAGACAAGATATGGCTAGAGATGAGAACTGTCATACCTTGCTCTTCGCTCAATTTTTTAATCATTTGGCGGAATTCTTTGATAGCAACTGGGTCGAGACCATTAATCGGTTCATCTAAAATAAGTAGGTCTGGTTTTGTAATCAGTGCAATAGCGATACCTAGACGTTGCTTCATACCCAGTGAGAAACTACGAAATTTTTTCTTGCCAGTGTGTCCAAGTCCAACTGTATCAAGGATTTCATTAATGACCTTGTCAGGATTTGGAACGTGATGAATCTTGCAGTAGTAACGTAGGTTTTGACGTGCATTGAGATGATTCAGGGCAACTGGTGTTTCAATCACAGAACCAACACGTTTCAGTGCGTGAGTCCACTCTGATTTGGAGGTAGAGTGGAAGAGGGAAACACTGCCTTGGCTAGGGCGGATGAGTTTAGTGATGACTTTAATCAGTGTTGTCTTACCTGCCCCGTTTCTTCCGATAAGGCCATAGACTTCACCCTTTTCTAAGGTCAGGTTTACATTGTCGAGTGCTAGGTTTTGGCCGTAACGTTTAGTTAGATGTCTGACCTCGAGTACCTTTTTCATGATAAGCCTCCTTTCGCTTATTTGATACCGCTTTCTTTTCATCTTTATTGTAGTATAAAGTCATTAAATAAACATCAAGAAATTCTCAAATATTTCTTAAATTTTTCAAGAAATCATGAAAATGGTGGTGACTAAATTCTGAGAGTGTTTGCTTTAACCCACGGTTAAGGTAAGTCCTTTTCCTTTGTGCTATAATGATAGTGAATGTTTAATACAGGCCCGAGTATGGCCATTTTCTAGGAGTCTTTTATGACAAACTATTTGATCCGAAGTTTTCTCTGGTTTCGTGAGCGTGGTTTTGTTCAAATTACGCAGAAAACTTTGGTTTCGCTTTTTCCCTTTTTCCTATTTTCAGGGATTATTCGGGTGATTTCACTATCTGTTTTTTCGGAGATGGGTTATATTAACCAACTTTTTT
>OBXX01000604.1_pt1 | contig 13920 bp, 8 predicted proteins | sample 1495441 | NCBI WGS metagenome assembly OBXX01 (sample SAMEA2580168, study PRJEB22360) | human gut metagenome | biome: human gut; feature: human-associated habitat; material: faeces | place: Denmark | collected 2008/2010 | reverse complement strand
ATCCGTAATTTTCATCACAAGATTAGAATTTTTATCATCAAAGACGAGCTGTTTCAATTTTCGAAAACTAATCAAGTGATAAGTCAAAATGTTGATAGATTGAGATTAGTTCTTCCTTTTTTTAGGAAGGGCTTTTTTTATTGATAGAAGAAAGGGAAGAAATCTTGGTAGCACCTAAAAAAATTGTGAGAAATGCTTCTGTATTGTTTGGTTTCTGCCTCAGAAAGTTGTATACTTAGATTGGAATTATTCTATATTACATGCATTTTCACACTTTTTGGAAAAGTTCACTTGAATTTTCTTTTAGTTTCGTAGATAAAAGGAGTCATCGCTAATGGAAATGAACAATTCAGGTAAGCTTGTTTCTTTGTGTGGAGGCAAATCAGGGAGGAAATAATATGTTTGATATTGTAACATTGGCGAGAATCCAATTTGCGATGACAACAGTTTTCCACTTTTTCTTCGTACCGTTTTCAATAGGATTAGCACTTGTTGTAGCAATTATGGAAACAATGTACGTTGTGAAAAAAGAGGAACGTTATCGTAAAATGGCCAAGTTTTGGGGAAATATATTCCTATTAAGCTTCGCTGTTGGGGTTGTAACCGGGATTATTCAAGAATTTCAGTTTGGGATGAACTGGTCTGATTATTCTCGATTCGTCGGAGATATTTTTGGGGCACCGTTGGCGGTAGAAGCGCTCTTAGCTTTCTTCTTAGAGTCAACATTCTTAGGTTTATGGATCTTCACTTGGGATAAAATGAATCCGAAAGTTCACGTAACCTTTATCTGGTTAGTCGTATTCGGTTCAATGATGTCTGCTTTCTGGATTCTAGTTGCCAATAGTTTTATGCAACATCCAGTAGGTTATGTCATCAATAATGGCCGTGCTGAAATGGTGGACTTTGTAGCTGTCATCAGCAATCCAAAAGTTTGGTATGAATTTTCACACGTTATCATGGGCGCCTTTACATTGGGCGGCATGGCAGTAGCTGGTATGGCTGCTTTCCAATTGTTGAAAAAACGGGATATTTCATTCCACAAAGCATCTATGCGCATTGGCTTATGGGTTACTTTGTTCGGTTCAATCGGCGTTTTATTAGCTGGCGACTTGCAAATGAAAGCTCTAATTGAAGGACAACCAATGAAATTTGCGGCGATGGAGGGGGCCTATGAAGACTCTGATGATCCTGCTGCTTGGACATTGATTGCTTGGGCAGATGAACGAGAACATAAACAAGTTTTTGGTATCGATATTCCGTATATGCTAAGTATTTTATCGTATAATAAATTATCAGGTTCGGTTGATGGGATGGATACAGTCAACAAGCGCTTGGTAGAAAAATATGGGGATGATAAAAATTATTATCCACCAGTTAACACTTTATTCTGGAGCTTCCGTATCATGGCTGGTTTTGGTGCCTTAATGTTATTGGTTGCTGCCTTAGGACTATTCTTTACAAGGAAGAAAAAACCATCGCTGTACGAGAAGAAATGGATGCTGTGGATTGTTGCTTTATGTACATTCGCACCATTCCTTGCCAATACAACAGGTTGGTTAGTCACTGAATTAGGTCGTTATCCGTGGACTGTCTATGGATTATTTACGATTGAACAAAGTGTTTCACCAAATGTATCGGTTGCTTCATTAATTACGTCAAATGTCATTTATTTCTTATTATTTGCTGGTTTAGGTAGTGTCATGGTTTACTTGGTTATTTTAGAATTACGTAAAGGACCAGACTATGAAGCGAAAAAATTAGCGAAAGAAAATGAACCAGCGTTGGATCCATTTGATAAGGGGGTATTTGGCGAATGAGTACACTACAATTATTATGGTTTGTCCTTATCGGCGTCTTGTTCTCAGGTTTCTTCTTCTTAGAAGGATTTGACTTTGGTGTTGGAATGGCCGTTCAAACGTTGGCACACAATGACGACGAAAAAGATCAAGTCGTTGCAACAATTGGACCTGTTTGGGACGGAAACGAAGTTTGGCTATTAACAGCGGGCGGCGCAATGTTTGCCTCTTTCCCATATTGGTATGCTTCATTATTTAGTGGCTACTATTTAATTCTATTTACGATTTTATTTGGCTTAATTATTCGCGGAGTTTCCTTTGAATTCCGCCATAACATGCCGGAAGGTAAACGTCGTCGGATGTGGAACTGGACGCTATCAATTGGTAGTTTCCTTGTACCGTTCTTCTTTGGTATTTTGTTTATCAGCTTAGTCCAAGGAATGCCTTTAGATGCAAACGGCAATATGCATGCGCAATTTACGGATTATTTTAATCTGTTTTCAATTGTTGGTGGAGTAGCCTTAACATTACTTTGCTACTTACACGGCATGAACTATATTGCTTTAAAAACAGAAGGCCCAATTCGTGAACGTGCTCGAAATTATGCAGAAATCTTATATGGCGTTTTATATGTCGGTTTAGTTGTTTTTGCAGTGTTGATGTACTTCAAAACGGACTTTTATGAAAAGAACTTTGCGGTCACTTTAATTTTAACGTTAGCAATTGTGGTCTTAACGGTCATTGCTAATGTTGGGGTGTTTAAACGCAAAGAGATGTTAGCTTTTCTAGCGAGTGGTTTAACATTAGTTGTACTAGTTGCTCTCTTGTTCAGTGGCTTGTTCCCACGTGTTATGATTGGTAGTGAAGGTTTTGATTTGTTGATTAAAGATGCAACAAGCACACCATATACACTAAAAATTATGACGTGGATTTCTTTAAGCATTTTACCATTCGTGTTAGCTTATACTGCTTGGTCCTATTATATTTTCAGAAAACGTATTTCACAGACAGCCGTACCAGAGGGGTATTAAATCTATGATTGATAAAGACATCTTACAGATGCCTAAAATCAAAAAAATTCTTGTCTTGCTTGCAGGTTTTTCTTTCCTGCAAGCAGTCTTTATAATTGGGCAAGCTTTTTTTCTTTCAAAAGCCATTGTCGGCCTTTGGAGTGGCGGGCATCTTAACCAACAACTACAGAGTATTTTACTCTTTTTTATTTTTTATCTTGGTCGACATGTTATTACGTATTTTCGTGAGAGAATGCTCGATACATTTAGTTATGAACGCTCGAAAGAATTACGCGAACAATTATTAACCAAAATTTTCCGTTTGGGGCCAAATGTTGTTCAAAAAAATGGGACTGGAAATATGGTTACCATGGCTTTAGAAGGCATCAGTCAAACCGAAAATTATTTACAATTGATTTTGACAAAAATGATGAATATGATGATTATTCCTTGGATTATTTTGGCCTTTGTTTTTACACAAGATATTCGTTCAGGCGTAACATTGCTGATTGTTTTTCCGATTATTATTATTTTTATGATTGTGTTAGGTTATGCAGCACAAAGTAAAGCGGACAAGCAATATGCGGCGTTTCAAATGCTTTCCAATCATTTTATTGATTCCTTGCGAGGAATTGACACACTGAAACTGTTTGGGTTGAGTAAAAAATATGCTGGGAGTATTTATCATACAAGTGAACGATTCAGAAAAGCGACCATGAGTACATTGAAAATTGCTATTTTATCAACCTTTGCGTTAGACTTTTTTACGACATTATCGGTAGCTGTTGTGGCAGTTTTCCTTGGATTAAGTTTATTAAACGGCACGATTTTATTATTTCCTGCCTTGGTTACTTTAATTTTAGCACCCGAGTTCTTTTTACCGATTCGTGATTTTTCAAGTGATTATCACGCAACCTTAGATGGAAAAAACTCTTTTCAAGCGATCCAAGCGGTATTAGCATTGCCAGAAGCAGAACAGACCGATGTGCTCACGTTAGATGATTGGCATCAAGAAAGTCAGTTGTCAGTCACCGCGTTAAATTTTTCCTATGAAGATGCAACGCAAGAAGCGATTCAATCGTTGCAATTCTCTGTTGATGGTCGCAAAAAGATTGGAATTATTGGGGCGAGTGGTTCTGGTAAGTCAACGTTAATTAATTTATTAAGTGGCTTTTTATTGCCAACAGAAGAAACGAGTCAATTGGCGATAAATGGCCAAACGATTCCACATTTTTTACAAAAAGACTGGCAAAAACAAATCCTTTATATTCCGCAAGCACCATATATTTTCCAAGATACTTTGGCAAACAATATTCGCTTTTATACACCTGAAGCAACAGATGAGGCGATTCAGCAAGCGATTCAGTTAGTTGGCTTAGACGAGCTGGTTAAAGATCTTCCCGAAGGAATTCAAACCTTGATTGGGGAAAGTGGTCGAATGTTAAGTGGGGGACAAGCGCAACGAGTAGCGTTGGCCCGCGCCTTTGTCGATCAAAAACGCCACGTCTTGCTGTTTGATGAGCCGACAGCGCATTTGGATATTGAAACAGAAGTTGAAATGAAAGAGCGCATGTTGCCATTAATGAACAATCATCTTGTCTTCTTTGCGACACATCGTCTGCATTGGATGGAAGAAATGGATTACATTTTAGTGATGGAAAAAGGTCAATTAGTGGAACAAGGAACGCTAGCAGAGTTGATTGAAAAAGATGGCTACTATGTTCAATTAATGAAGCAAATGAGGGGAGGACGCCAATGATGGAAAAACAGCCGACAACGAAAGACGTTTGGAAAAACGATCAATGGGTTCGTCCTTTCTTAAAACGCTATAAAAAAACCTTGTATTTTGCCTTACTTTTAGGCTTCTTGACGTTCTTTAGCGCAGGGGCATTAATGTTTACGTCTGGTTACTTAATCAGTCGTGCGGCTTCCTTACCAGAGAATATTTTATTAATTTATATTCCCATTGTTTTAACAAGAGCATTCGGGATTGGCCGTCCTGTTTTTCGTTATGTGGAGCGTCTAACGAGTCATAACTGGGTGTTAAAAATGACCTCTGATCTGCGCTTGAAACTTTATAATGTGCTAGAAAAAGATGCGATTTTCTTTAAGACAAAATATCGCACTGGTGATATCTTAGGTTTGCTTTCGGAGGATATTAATCATATCCAAAACTTATATTTACGAACGATTTTCCCAACCGTTATTGCTTGGATTTTGTATATCTTTTTAGTGATTGCGTTAGGTTTCTTTTCTTGGTGGTTTGCTTTATGTATGTTACTGATGTTAGGAGTGGTTGTTTTTCTATTACCACTTGTTTCAGTTCTAGTGAATGGTGCGCGTCAAGAAAAACATAAATATGCCAAAAATGAGTTATATCAAACACTAACCGACAATATTCTAGGTGTGTCTGATTGGGTATTTAGTCAACGAGGCTCTGAATTCGTTGCTCGTTATGAAACAGATGAAGCAAACGTTCGTGCATTAGATGAAAAAATGAAGCAATTTAACCGTGGACGAGACTTTGTTTTACAACTTCTGTTTGGTGTGATTGCGATTGCTGTCTTAGCTTGGACTAGTGTGCGGTTTCCAGGTAATCATGGGGGCGCAGCCAATTGGATTGGTGCCTTTGTTTTAACCGTTTTTCCGTTAATTGATGCCTTTGCTCCGCTACCTGCTGCAGCACAGGAAACAACGATTTATAAGGATTCCATTCGTCGTTTTAATGAGCTTCCTGAAGGGGAAGATGACTCAACAGAAGCGCCTGTTCAGCCAAATGGCACCAGTTTATCGATAGAACATTTGTCTTTTGCATATGAAAATCAAGAGAAAAAGGTATTAAATGACTTATCGTTAACAATTCCTGAAAAACAAAAATTAGCGATTTTAGGGCGCAGTGGTTCCGGAAAGAGTACGTTGGCTTCGCTCATTCGTGGTGATTTACGGCCTACTTCGGGAGAAATCCTTTTAGGAAATATCCCAACTGAGGCATTTGGTGAGACGATGACTGAATATATTGGGGTTATGCATCAAGCACCGTACCTATTTCGAACAACCATTTTAAATAATATTCGGATTGGTAGAGAAGAAGCAAGCGAAGCAGAAGTTTGGGCGGTTTTAGAAAAAGTTGGCTTAAAAGAAATGGTTGCCCAATTACCAGAAGGTTTACAAACAATGGTGGATGAAGCAGGTTTACGTTTTTCTGGTGGCGAACGACATCGCTTGGCGCTAGCGCGGATTCTTTTGCAAGATACACCGATTGTGTTATTAGACGAACCAACTACTGGTTTAGATCCAATTACAGAACAGCAATTGCTGGAAACCTTTTTTGAGGCATTAAAAGATAAAACCGTCATCTGGATTACCCACCATTTGCAAGGCGTAACTTTGATGGATCAAGTGATCTTTATTGAAGATGGCCAATTAGAGATGAGTGGTACGCCAGAGGAATTACTTGCAACCAATGCGCATTATCAAAAACTTTACCGAATTGATCGTGGCATTAGTTCTTTCGAGGAATAAAAAAACGACTGGTTGTTGATTAAAGCAAACAATCAGTCGTTTTTCTATTTCAATTAATGGCAATTCTTCCATAAAACGTTTAAAATGAACGATGTAATAAGAGCTCAGTTAAGGAAAGCAAGGTTTCTTTTGCTGTGCCATCAGGCAATTGTTGAATATCAGTGATTGCTTTGTTGGTTACTTTTTTAGCAAAAGCTTGTGCTTCTGTAACGCCATGATAGTCATTGACTAGCGCCGCAACTTCAGCTGCCTCTTCTAAGGTAATGGCGCGTCCTTTATCCAAATAAGGGCTGAATACGTCAGGTGCTGCTTGATAAGCGAAGGGGTAACGTATAAACACCTTGTGACAAGTCTTCTAAAGCGGGCTTTTTCAAGGTTTCCGTGTCGGCAGTATAATCTAAAATATCGTCATAGACTTGAAAAGCAATGCCAATATGACGGCCAATTCGTTTAGCTAAACGTTGAACTTCTTTTGAACTATGACCGAAATAGGCCCCTTCAAGACAGCTTAGTGAAAAAAGTTCGGCTGTTTTGCCGTTGACACTTCTTAAATAAGCAGGAATCGACATGCGGCGGTCAAATCGATGACTCATTTGATCGAGTTCACCAAGTAATAACCGTTTCATTCCTTGTGCATTGATTTTCATAAATTCAGAGCCATTCATGGCATCTGCAATCAAAGTAAAGAATTCAGTGAATAGTAAATCACCTGTGTAAACAGCCACGTCTTTACCATATTGTGATTGAATAGTCACAGCGCCTCGGCGCAATGGAGAATCGTCAATAATGTCATCGTGAATCAACGTAGCCATATGTAGGATTTCCAAAGATGCAGCTATTTTTAATAATTGTTGTTTCTCTTGTTTTTCTTCATCACCCAGTTGAGCAAAAAGAAAGAAAAAAGCGGGGCGTAATAATTTGCCGCCAGAACGAGCCAAAGTTACTAAGGCTTCTTCAATGTCTTCGTTGCGTGTATGCAACGTTTGTTCAATTAATTCACATGTTTCCGTTAAAGAACGTTCAACGTCAGGAAACGACTTCCAAAATGTGTTCATAAATATACTACGATCCTTTCAGTGGTTCAATACTATTTGATTGTATACGAATTGGCGACAGAAATACAGTAATTAAGTTTTAAAAGTAACAAAGTTTGTAAAAAAGTAGCGGAGGGATAGTTTGAATCGAGAAATATTTTTTGAATTAGTAGAATTAAAAGCAAAAACAGCGAGTGTTTTGCCATTTTTGTTAGGAATTTGTTTTAGTTGGTACCAATATGGGCGGCTCCATGTTGGTTATGTTTTAATTTTTTTCATTGCGATGTTTATTTTTAATATGGCGGTCGATATTTTAGATAATTATAATGATTACCATCATGCCACAGAAGTTCATGATTATAAGGAAAAAACGAATATTATCGGTCGAGAAAATTTATCTTTGCCATTAATACGCAAAATGATTTTTTGGATGATTCTCGTTTCTGCTTTAATGGGGATTGGGTTGTCATTTATTGTCGGCTGGCCGTTATTAATTATGGGTCTTTATTGTTACTTAATTGGTATTTTTTATTCATCAGGACCGAAACCTTTATCCAGTCTACCATTAGGGGAAGTTTTCTCAGGATTTACAATGGGGTTCATGATTACCCTTATTTGTGTCTACATTAATACGTTTGAAGTTTTCAATTGGTCAGCAGCTAATTTATGGGGGATTTTCTTAGTCGCCTTACCTAACACTTGTTACATTGCTAACTTAATGTTAGCAAATAATATCTGTGACTTAGAGGAAGATGAAAATAACAAGAGATATACATTAGTTCATTACCTTGGCAAAGCAAGTTCTTTGAAATTATTCGTCGGATTAAATACAATAGCAATGTTAGCCATTTTGTTAGCTGTCGGTTTAGGATTGACGCCGCCAACAATGTTACTCATGCTTTTAACTTTACCTTTTGTACGGAAACAAACCCAAGCCTTACTGAAGGAACAAGTGAAGAGTAAAACATTTGTTTGTGCTGTGAAGATCTTAGCTGTGGGAGCAACTGCACAAGTGCTATTTTTTGCCATAGGTTTGTGGTGGCTGTAAATTTTTTATAGAGTGGAAGGGAATCAAAATGAATAAGAAACATGTTGTTATTTTAGGTGCTGGTTACGCAGGCTTAAAAACATTACGCGAATTACAAAAAGGCGCCAAAGACGTCGAAATTACTTTAGTGGATCGTAACAACTATCACTACGAAGCAACGGATTTGCATGAAGTTGCTGCTGGAACACAACCAGCTGAAAAAATCACATACAATATTATGGATGTTGTCGATGAAAAAATGACCACCTTTATCCAAGGAACAGTTAAAACAATTGATGCTGCAACACAAACAGTTGCTTTAGAAGATGGCCAAACAATCAATTATGATTACTTAGTTGTTTCTCTTGGGTTTGAATCAGAATCATTTGGTATCCCTGGTGTGCAAGAACATGCTCTACAAATGGTAGATGTGAAAACGGCTTTAAACGTGTATGAACATATCCAAGAACAAATGCGTCAATACAAAGCAACTCAAAACGAAGAATTCTTAAAAATTGTTGTCTGCGGAGCAGGCTTTACAGGGATTGAATTATTAGGTTCTCTTGTTGAAAACAAACCAAAATTTGCTGAAATCGCAGGTGTCTCAGCAGATCAAATCCAAATTTATTGTGTCGAAGCAGTTACTCGCCTATTGCCGATGTTTAACGAAAAACTTGCGAACTATGGTGTGCAATTATTAAAAGATTCAGCTATTCATTTATTATTAGGTAAACCGATTAAAGAAATCAAACCAGGCACAGTTGTTTATCAAGATAACGAAGCAGGCGACTTGGCAGAACTTTCTGCTAAAACAATTATTTGGACAACGGGTGTTAGTGGAAGCCACGTTGTAGGCGATTCTGGATTTGAAGCTCGTCGTGGTCGTGTCATGGTTCAACCAGATTTAACAGATGCGAACCATAGCAACGTCTATATTATTGGTGACTGCTCAGCAGTTATGGATACAGAAACTAATCGACCTTACCCAACGACAGCACAAATCGCCTTGAAAATGGGGGCGCATGCTGCTAAAAATATTCAAGCACAATTGAAAGGGGAAGCAACTAAACCTTTCAGCTTTAAATCACAAGGTTCTGTTTGTTCTGTCGGAAATACACGTGCTTTAGGAATTGTTGGTAAAACAGACATTAAAGGGTACCCAGCTTCATTCATGAAAAAAATTATCATGAACAAAGCGCTCTTTGAAACAGGTGGTACCAAAGAAATGATGGCTAAAGGTCGTTTCGACTTATACCATTAAGAATCAGCAAAATAAGAAATAATGAGGTCGGGACAGAACCGTTTAGCTCCGAGAAATAAGAAGAAATTTCCGAAAATTGCTTTTTAATTTTTGGATAATTTCGGCTTATTTCCGAAGGAGTTGGTTCTGTTCCCGCCGTTTATCAGTTTTTGAGCGTGGAGCAAAAATCCAAAGTGATTTTTGTCCCACGCTCATTTTTCTTAAATGAAAGTTTTAAAAAAATTTCCATGATTTTTCAAGTAAAATGAGGTGGGCACTTTTGTTCGATTCCATTTTTATGTATAATGAGAAGTGATGGAAAGAGGGAAGTTAAATGGCACAAAAAAGATCAACAAATAAGAAAAAAAGTACGACAAAGAAAAAGACCAAAAAACAACAGCAACAACAAGAACGTTTAAATTATATGTTTCTTGGCCTGATTTTTATTTTATTCGGTGTCTTTGGACTCTTTCGCTTAGGGTTTTTAGGCACGTTATTAGCGAATTGTTTACGCTTAGTTGTAGGTAATACCTTTCCATTTGCAGCGATTTTACTAATCCTGTATGGCTTATTAGTCATGATTTATGGAAAAGATTTTCCGTTAAAAAGAGGGCGCCCTATTTTTGGGGCTGTTCTGATTTATATTAGTGTTTTGTTATTTTTCCATGCCTTTATGTTTCGAAATGTTAGTGGCAGTCAACCAGATATTTTAGGTAACACTTGGGAATTTTTGCAAAGCGATTTAAAAGCCAACCAGGTGACGCAAAACGTAGGGGGCGGTATGATTGGCGCGCTGCTTTATCAAGGAACGTACTTTTTGGTGGCACAATTTGGGAGCTATTTAATTGCCACCTTGCTACTGTTAGCGGGTATTTTCTTGATGAGTATGTGGGATTTTCAGCAAATTGTTGATCATTTCCAAAGTATTCAAGATCGCCTAAGTCATGTTTCGGCAAAATCACAGGCGCGACAAGAAGAAAAAGAGGCGAAGCGAGCAGCGAAGAAAGAAGCTAAGGCTGCAGAACGCCAAGCAAAAATTGAAGCCGCTGCCCAACAAAAATTACAAGAGCGGGAACGTATGGACCAAGCGGCAGCCGATCGCTTAACAAAAACACCAGTTGAAACCCACCAACCAATGGTGGAAGAACCGGCCGCACCAACGCCTGTTCAAATTGATTCGTTTCAACAGCAAAATCAGGCGATGCCTGTACCACCAATTGCAGCAACAAAACCGCAACGAGAGCAGGAAGAAGAGGCGGCAGATGAAGCTGGTGTTCTCGAATTTGAAATTTCTGAAGAAGCGGAAGATCGTGATTATCAACTACCACCAACTGATTTGTTAGATACAATTCAAGCAACGGATCAAAGTGGTGAATATGAAAAAATCGAAAAAAACATTGGCGTCTTAGAACAAACCTTCAAGAGTTTTGGCGTTGATGCTAAAGTGGTCAAAGCTAGTTTAGGACCATCTGTCACAAAATTTGAAGTTCAACCCGCTGTTGGGGTAAAAGTTAGCAAAATTGTTAACTTGACGGATGACATTGCTTTAGCACTTGCGGCCAAAGACGTTCGTATGGAGGCCCCAATACCTGGCAAATCACTAATCGGGATTGAAGTTCCTAATAGTGCAATTAGTACAGTATCCTTTAGAGATATTGTTGAGGCACAACCAAGTCATCCAGATAAACTATTAGAAGTACCTTTAGGTCGAGATATTTCAGGGATGGTTCAAACTGCGGATCTATCAAAAATGCCGCATTTATTAATTGCGGGATCGACAGGGAGTGGGAAATCGGTTGCTATCAATGGCATCATCACAGGTATTTTGATGCAAGCGAAACCTCATGAAGTAAAATTAATGATGATTGACCCGAAAATGGTGGAATTGAATGTGTATAACGGGATTCCTCATTTATTAACGCCAGTGGTTACTAATCCGAGAAAAGCAGCACAAGCCCTACAAAAAGTAGTTCAAGAAATGGAATTTCGTTATGAAAAATTTGCAGCAACAGGCGTCCGAAATATTACTGGTTACAATCAACTAATTCAACAGAAAAATGCGGAAGATGGCGAAAATCGTCCGATTCTGCCATTTATTGTTGTCATTGTTGATGAGTTAGCTGATTTAATGATGGTGGCAAGTAATGAAGTAGAAGATGCGATTATCCGCTTAGCCCAAATGGCACGGGCAGCAGGTATTCATATGATTTTAGCGACACAACGGCCAAGTGTGGATGTCATTACAGGAATCATCAAAGCAAATGTCCCTTCTCGAATGGCTTTTGCAGTCTCAAGTGGGACAGACTCGCGTACCATTATTGATACCAACGGGGCGGAGAAACTATTAGGTCGAGGCGATATGCTCTTCTTACCAATGGGAGAAAATAAACCAATTCGTATCCAAGGGGCCTTTATCTCTGATCAAGAAGTCGAACGAGTGGTTGCGTTTGTAACGGACCAACAAGAAGCTGAATATCAAGAAAGCATGATGCCAACAGATGAACCGACCACTTCAGGCGGTGGCGAAGCTCCTCAAGATGAGTTGTTTGAAGAAGCGAAAAACTTGGTGGTTGAAATGCAAACAGCTAGTATTTCATTGCTACAAAGACGTTTTAGAATTGGCTATAATCGTGCGGCTCGCTTAGTAGATGAATTGGAAGCACACGGAGTTATTGGACCATCAGAAGGTAGCAAACCAAGAAAAGTCTTTCTACAAGCGGAATCAGAAGAGGCAGCACCTGAAACACCAGAACAATAAATAAATTTATCTATTTTTGTTCTTTTTTTATAATTTCAGCAAAGCATCATGTTATAATCATCATTTTCTGGTAAAATAGAAAGGAATAGTGCGGTTGGGAGGGAGCGTATCATGAGAAGAAAGAGCGTGCTTTATTTAGAAGTAGCAGATCAGATTAAAGAAGATATTTTGAGTGGCAAGTATCCAGTAGGAACGTTTTTACCAACAGAAACAGAATTGGAAGAGCTGTTTAACGTTAGTAAAATTACGATTCGGCGGGCAATCGAAATGTTAGCAACAGAAGAATTTGTTGAGAAAAAAAGTGGCCGAGGCACAACTGTGTTAAGCAATCGTCCCTATAATAAACTATCAAAAGCAGGGACATTCACTGAATTTTTGAATGAATCAGGTCAGAAAGTAACTAAAAAAGTTTTACAAGTTGAAAACTTGACGTTGTCAAAAGAGATGCCGGCTTATCAATTTTTAGGAGAAGAAGTGGTTCACCTTTCACGGTTATATCTAATCGATGAACAACCCTATATTTATTTTAATTACTATTTGCCAGCTGCCATGAAAGACGTATCATTGACTGAATACAAAGAAGAATCCTTGTATCGTTTGATGGATCGACATGCCATTGAAATTTATAAATTTGAAGACCGTTTTGAAGTTGCAACTTTGACAGAAGCAGAGCAAAAGATGTTGCAAACAACTGAAACAACGGGCTTAAAAAGAATTCGGCGTTCGTTAAGCCCAACAGGTCGTTGCGTAGAATATTCAGAAGCTATTTATAATACGAAGATTCATCCTTATGTGATTGAATATGAAGCATAACTTTTAAAAGAATAACAGTGCACTTACAGTAATGTAAGTTCATTGTTATTCTTTTCTATTGTCGTTTTTTTTCGTTTTCGATACACTAAATGAGTGAGAAGAATAGGAGTGGAAAATATGTTAGAAGTACAAAATTTAAAAAAAGTTTACGGAAACGAAATTAAATATGAAGCCTTAAAAGGGATTAATTTAACTGTCCAAGATGGTGAATTTATTGGTATTATGGGACCTTCTGGAAGTGGGAAAAGTACACTTTTAAATTTATTGGCAACAATCGATAGTCCAACAGACGGTGAAATACTTTTAAATGGAAAAAATCCAAACAATTTGAATCAAGAACAAATTGCTAAATTCCGTCGTACAGAATTAGGATTTGTTTTTCAAAGCTTTAATTTAATGCCAACATTAACTGTTGAAGAAAATATTATTTTGCCATTGACGCTTGATGGAGAAAAAGTCTCTGTAATGAAACGACAATTAGCAGAATTAAGTGAGCGTTTAGGTATCAATCATCTGTTGAAAAAACGAATTGCAGAAATTTCTGGTGGACAAGCACAACGGGTCGCCGTTGCTCGGGCAATGATTCATCATCCACAATTATTATTGGCTGATGAACCAACAGGAAACTTAGATACGAAATCATCTAAGGATGTGATGGGCTTGTTACAACAATTAAACGAAGAAGAAGCGGCGACTATTTTAATGGTGACCCATGATCCG
>OBXX01000602.1_pt1 | contig 13978 bp, 13 predicted proteins | sample 1495441 | NCBI WGS metagenome assembly OBXX01 (sample SAMEA2580168, study PRJEB22360) | human gut metagenome | biome: human gut; feature: human-associated habitat; material: faeces | place: Denmark | collected 2008/2010 | reverse complement strand
AAGGCTATTGCTGATGAACTTGGTGTGAAAGTCAAATTCTCTGAAATGTCCTTTGACAATGTCCTAGCCAGCGTTCAGTCTGGTAAAGCAGATATTGCCATTTCTGGTATTTCGGCAACGAAAGAACGTCAGAAAACCTTCGATTTCTCAGATACTTACTATGAGTCTGAAACAGTTCTTGTCGTTAAAAAAGACGACGCAGGAGCTTATAAACAAACCAGCGACTTTGCTAAGAAATCTGTAGCTGTTCAAAAAGGTTCTATCCAAGAAAAAATTGCTAAATCTAATTTGTCAGATGCTAATGTCGTCGCTTTGTCACAACCTGGCGAAGCCATCAATGAATTGAAGTCTGGTCAAGTTAATGGTGTCGTTCTTGAAAAAGCTATCGCTCAAGGTTACGTGGAACAAAATAGTGACTTGGCTGTGTCAGACATTAAGCTCAAGTCAGATTCAAATGATGCTTATGCTGTAGCCATGCCTAAGGGAAGCGATAAACTAAAAGCTAAAGTCAATAAGGTGATTACTAAACTCAAAAAAGAAGGTAAAATTGATAGCTTTGTACAAGACGCTTACGCTCTCTCGCTAAAGAGTCCTACTAAATAAGGAGTAAACAATGAAGAAATTTTGGTTTGTACTCACGGCCTTAGTCGCAACTTGCGTCCTGGTCGCCTGTAGCGGAAGTCAGGGGGTGAAACCTCAAACGATTAAGGACAAGAAGAAAATTGTTGTCGCCACTGAATCAGAGTTTGCGCCTTTTGAATTCAAAACGCTCATTAATGGCAAGGACACTTTGGTCGGAGCAGATATCGAGTTGGCCAAGGCTATCGGAAAGAAATTAGGTGTCAAGGTCGAATTTTCCGTTATGTCTTTTGACAATGTTCTAGCTAGTGTGCAAAGTGGCAAGGCAGATATTGCCATTGCAGGAATCTCGGTAACAAACGAGCGTAAGAAAGTCTATGATTTTTCTGATAGCTATTACACCGCTGAAAATGTGGTTATTGTCAAGAAAGATAAGGTCAATGACTTTACAAGCACTGATAGTCTAGCTAAACAAACCGTCGGTACTCAAAAAGGATCTGTTCAAGAAACAGTCGCTAAGAAACAAATTCCGAAAGCTAGCGTGGTTTCACTGGCTTCAAATGGTGAAATGATTAATGAACTCAAGTCAGGACAAATTCAGGCCGTTGTACTTGAAAAGGCTATTGCTGAGGGGTATATCTCTCAAAATGATGATTTGACCCTTGCCAACTTTAACCTCAAGTCAGACGGTTCAGATGCCTATGCAGTTGCAACACGTAAAGGCTCAGATGACTTACTTAAAGAAATTAACGCCGTCATCAAAGAGACTAAAAACTCAGGCAAATTTGACCAATGGCTAAAAGAAGCATCGACTTACAAACAAAGTAAGTAAAATGAAAAGAGTTTCTATGATGAATTGAATAAAAGTTCTTTTAGAAACTTTCCTTAGGTGATGCCGGACGTCAGCGAACTTCTTTGAAATTCCATGACTAGGTTTTGTACCTAAGATCTCAAAATTTCCAAGCACCTGAAACGAACACGTTTCAGGTGCTTTCATCACGGCGGAAAGTCTCATTTGATGCTTACTTTGCTAACTTAAGAGAGTTTTCAAAAATATTCTTAAATCTAAAATGGGGAATACCCCATTTTTTATTGAATTCTATGTTAAAAACAGGTATTATCAATGTAAGTCTGTCATAAATGACAATAAATAATGTAGTAAAGCAGAGCTTGAGATTAGCAAGGAGAGATAATGAAGCTACCACGTTTTGGTGTTGAAGAATGGCTTAATGTCCATGAAAAATCCGCCATTTATGATATTGCAGGTGTTTCGATTAAGGCCCTAACCCTAGAGGAATTATTTGACCTCTCAGGTATTGATAAGGACACTTTTTTTAACCAACTTTTAAGGAAAAAGATGGATTACGGCTGGATTGAAGGGTCACCAGAATTTAAGGCTCAGGTGTCAAGTTTGTACAAGAATATGCCAGTTGACAATATCCTCCAAACCAATGGGGCTACAGGTGCGACTATGCTTGCCCTCTATGCTCTGATTGAGCCAGAAGACCACGTTATCTCCATGTATCCCACCTATCAGCAGCTTTATGATATTCCTAAATCCCTAGGAGCAGAAGTGGATTTCTGGGAAGTTCAGGAGGATAAGGGCTGGTTGCCTGATTTGGATCAACTGCGTCGGCTGATTCGTCCTAATACCAAGATGATTTGTATTAACAATGCTAATAATCCTACCGGTGCCCTTATGGATGCTTCCTATCTCAAGGAGTTGGTGGCCATTGCTAAGGAAGTGGGTGCCTATATTTTCTCAGATGAGGTTTATCGCAATTTTGATCATCCTGCTCCTTCCATCGTTGACTTGTATGACAAAGGCATTACCGTCAATAGTCTGTCGAAAACCTATTCAATCCCTGGCATCCGAGTAGGCTGGGTAGCTTCTAATGCAGAGGTGGCTTCTATTCTGCGAGATTATCGTGATTACACAATGATTTGTGCCGGTGTTTTTGATGACATGGTGGCGACCCTTGTCCTCAAAAATAAGGAAGCCATCTTGGAGCGTAACCGTAAGATTGTGACGGAAAATATAGCTCTTATGGATGCTTGGATTGCTGATGAGCCTAAGGCTTCCTGGATTCGCCCAGCTAGTGTGTCGACTTCCTTTGTCAAGTTAGAGGTTACTCGTCCCATTGAAGACTTTGCTCTTGAACTCCTTCAGGACTATGGCGTTCTCGTTGTTCCAGGTAACCGTTTTGACAAGGAATCCCATGTCCGCATCGGCTATTGTTGTGACAAGGAAGTTCTCCAGAAGGGTTTGGAAAAACTTTCGCAATTTTTGCATAAATGTTGACATTATCACTAATTTCAAGTAAAATAACAAGCGAAAAATTATATTTATACAGGAGTTTCTTATGAAAATGAAAAAACTTTTCCTTGGGGCTATGGCTCTCCTTGCTACTGTGACTTTAGTAGCTTGTGGGTCAAAAAAGGATGCTTACGAATCCATTAAAGAAAATAAAAAGCTTGTTGTAGCTGTGAGCCCAGACTACGCACCATTTGAGTTCAAAACTTTGATTGATGGCAAGGACCAAGTGGTTGGTTCAGATATCAAATTGGCACAAGCTATCGCCGATGAACTCGGGGTTAAACTTGAAGTGGCAACAATGAGTTTTGACAATGTCCTCTCTAGTCTTCAAGCTGGTAAGGCTGATATTGCCATTTCAGGTATCTCAGTGACAGCTGAACGTAAGAAAACCTTTGATTTCTCAGATCCTTACTACGAAACACAAAATGCTATCATCGTACGTAAAGATCAAGCCGCTGATTACTCAAGCTTAGATGCTTTCAAAGGTAAAAAAGTAGCCGTTCAAAAAGGAACTATTGAAGAAGGCCTTGCTAAGAAACAATTGAAAGATTCAACAGTCGTATCACTGACAGCTATGGGTGAAGCTATTAACGAAGTCAAATCTGGCCAAGTTGATGCTGTTGACCTTGAAAAACCAGTAGCAGAAGGCTATGTTGCCCAAAATTCAGATTTAACTTTGGCAAGCGTTGCTCTTAAAGTTGATGATGGCGATGCGAAAGCTGTTGCCATGGCTAAAGGTAATGACAAGTTGAAAAAAGCTGTTAATAAAGTTATCAAGAAATTGAAAGATAATGGTACTTACGACGAGTACATCAAGGATGCTTCTAAATACACAGCAGTTGACTAAAATAGGAACTGGAGATCATATCTCTAGTTAGCTTGAAGACCAAGTCTTCTTTTTGAGACTTTCCTTAGATGAAGTTGGAACTTATCCTTTCCTAAGGAGGTTTAAAACCTAGAATCTCAAAACTATCAGGCGCCTGAGACTATAGAAGTTTCAGGCGTTTTATCGTGGCAGAAAGTTATGTCAATAATCTCCTTGTTGGAGAAAGGAGTACACCAAGGTGTTTGAAGTGATACTTAGGTCATCTCACTATTTAAAATGCTCTGTATATGTATTGACTAGAGAAATTTTTATTATGCCTAAGGAAGTAAAAACCTATCTAGAATTTCAAAAGGTGGAAACCTAAAAGATATTTCTTGACAGACAAAGATGAGTTTTGTATACTTGAATAGAACGTGTAAAATGTTACATTATCTTGAGGAGGTGAATTCAATGTCAAAAACAGTTGTTCGTAAAAACGAATCACTTGACGACGCTCTTCGTCGTTTCAAACGTTCTGTGACTAAAGCTGGTACTCTTCAAGAGGCTCGTAAACGTGAACATTACGAAAAACCTTCTGTAAAACGTAAACGTAAATCAGAAGCAGCTCGCAAACGTAAAAAATTCTAATTAAGAATGATTCTATAGCAAAAAAGCTTGAGTATATTCTCAAGTTTTTTTCTGTTTTAGCGAATAGATAAGACAGTTGGTTTTACTAAAACGAAAAAGATGTCTAATAATTATCAGACATCTTAGTTTCATATGCTTTTAGTTAAACAAATAGAGATTATTTGTTTGCAAGAAGGTCGCGGATTTCAGCGAGCAATTCTTCTTGTGATGGACCTGCTTCTTCAGCAGCTTCTTCCTCTTGTTTTTTACCAAGAGCTGTTGCTTTACTTGCAGCTTTAACAACGAAGAAGAGAGTAGTACCAACGATGATGAAGTTGATGACTGCGCTCAAGAAGCTACCGTATGCGATACCGTTCCATGACAATTTAGAAAGGTTTTCAACGTTAGCAGCCTTAACAACTGGGTTAAGGATAAGTGGTGTGATGATATCACCAACAAGTGAAGTAATGATAGCGTTGAAAGCAGCCCCCATAACAACGGCTACAGCAAGGTCAAGGACATTCCCCTTGAACAAAAAGTCTTTAAGTTCTTTAATCATTTTGACAATGATTCCTTTCTTTTATTTACTTTTAATAGTTTATCCGATTTTGTATACCTTGACAAGGGATTTGCTCAGAAAAATCATTTTTATTTTACTTTCATTTTTCATCATGCTATAATTAAGGGTAATGCAATTATGGTAAGATAGGGGGCGAGTATATGGCAATTGATAAAGCTTTAATAGAAGATATTAAGAGCAGTACCAATATCGTTGACGTGATTGGTGAAGTTGTCAGTCTAAATCGAGCAGGTCGCAATTACCTCGGACTTTGTCCCTTTCATAAGGAGAAAACCCCCTCTTTTAACGTTATTGAGGACAGGCAGTTTTACCATTGCTTTGGTTGTGGAAAGTCTGGGGATGTCTTTAAATTTTTAGAAGAATACCGTCAGATTTCTTTCCAAGAAAGTGTCAAGGTTCTGGCAGATCGCTTAGGTATCGCAGTTACGATAGATGCGCCAAGGCAAGCCCAACAGCAGCATTCTCCAAATCAAGCTTTTTACGATCTTCATGAGGATGCTCTTAAATTTTATCATGCCGTACTGATGACGACTAAGATAGGAGAGACGGCGCGTGCTTATCTTTATGAGCGTGGCATGACTGACGATTTACTTAAGGCCTTTCAGATTGGTCTATCCCCTGACGAACCAGATTATCTCTATCAGTCTGTTTCCAAAAAATACGACGAAGAGGTGCTGACAGAATCAGGTCTTTTTAATCTTTCTGAAAGTAATCGTCTTTTCGATACCTTTAAAAATCGAATCATGTTTCCGCTCAAAAATGAATTCGGTAAGACAATAGGTTTTTCAGGTCGTGTTTGGACTAAGGAAGCTATTGAACAAGGGCAAGCTAAGTACAAAAATACCAGAGCTACTCGCATTTTCAATAAATCCTATGAACTCTACCACTTAGATCAGGCTAAGCCAGTGATTCAGAAGACTCATGAAGTCTATTTGATGGAGGGCTTCATGGATGTTATTGCTGCTTATAGGGCTGGGCAGGTCAATGCGGTAGCTTCTATGGGAACGGCTCTGACGCCCGAACATGTCAATCGTCTGCGCAAACTAACCAAGAAGATTGTTCTGACTTATGATGGTGATAAGGCTGGGCAAAATGCTATCGCCAAGTCTCTGGAGCTTTTGTCGGACTTTCAGGTCGATATTGTTAAAATACCAGACAATATGGATCCTGATGAGTACCTTCAAAAAACATCTGAAGAGGCTTTGGGCAAACTGTTGGTCGAGTCTCGCATCTCAGATGTGGAATTTTGGATTGGCCAACTTAAGCCTGCTAATGTAGATAATCTTCAAGCAGAGATTGCTTATGTTGAGCAGATTGCAAAGATTATTGCCAAGTCACCATCTGTGACGGCGCAGAATTCTTACATTTCTAAGGTGGCTGACTTACTGCCTGACTTTGACTTTTTCCAAGTTGAGCAAGCAGTTAACAACGAGCGCCTGACCTTGAGAAATCAGCAGACGGCTCAATTATCGGCTGCCGGCAATAGTAGTTATGAGTCTTCTGCGTCAGGATTTAGAGGAACGGTTAAGCTACCATCTACGCCTAAGATTACAGGCCTCCGTCGGGCGGAAAATCAACTTTTCCATCGCATGCTGAACCATCCTATGATCTTGAATGATTACCGGATGCGGGATGATTTTTTCTTCCAGACAGCCGAGCTAGAGGAGCTTTATCAGGTTCTTAAGCAGGACGGCCAGATTGACACGGTAGCTTTGTCTGTGCTTCCTCAAGAGGTACAAACAGCCTATTATCAGGTTTTAGAGGAGATTTTGCCACCTGAAACCAGTTTAGAAGAAGTTCAGGCTATTGAAGAGCGTAGAAATCATTTTCTGAGGGAACTGGACTTTCGTAAGCAAAGTAAACAAATAAGAGAATCAAGTAACCATGGTGATGTGGATGCAGCGGTGGAAGCCCTGCAGATGCTTATCGCCCAAAAACGAGATATGGAGTAACACATGGCAAAGAAAAAACAAAATACAGCATTTAACGTTCAAGTCGCTGATTTCATTCGTAACCACAAAAAAGCAGGTACAGCAATTGATGATGAAGTCACAGAAAAACTGGTTATCCCATTTGTTCTTGATGCTGACGGTATTGATGACCTTTTGGAACGTTTGACAGACGGTGGTATCTCTATCACTGATAAGGATGGAAACCCTTCATCTAAATATGTTGTTGAAGCACCAAAACCAGAGGAATTGACAGACGAGGAGCTTCTTGGTTCAAACTCAGCTAAGGTCAATGACCCTGTTCGTATGTACCTCAAAGAAATTGGGGTAGTCCCTCTTTTGAGTAATGAAGAGGAAAAAGAATTGGCTATCGCTGTCGAAAATGGTGACTTGGAAGCTAAACAACGTTTGGCAGAAGCCAACCTTCGTTTGGTCGTCTCAATCGCTAAACGCTATGTGGGACGTGGTATGCAATTCTTGGACTTGATTCAAGAAGGTAACATGGGGCTTATGAAAGCCGTTGATAAATTTGATTACTCTAAAGGCTTCAAATTCTCAACTTATGCGACATGGTGGATCCGTCAAGCTATCACACGTGCCATCGCAGACCAAGCACGTACCATCCGTATCCCAGTTCACATGGTTGAAACCATCAATAAATTGGTCCGTGAGCAACGTAACCTCTTGCAAGAATTAGGCCAGGACCCAACACCTGAACAAATTGCAGCGCGCATGGATATGACACCAGATAAGGTCCGTGAAATTCTCAAGATTGCTCAAGAACCAGTCTCACTTGAAACACCTATTGGTGAAGAAGATGACAGTCATTTGGGTGACTTTATCGAAGATGAAGTTATTGAAAATCCAGTCGATTACACGACTCGTGTCGTTCTTCGTGAACAATTGGATGAAGTCCTTGATACTTTGACAGACCGTGAAGAAAACGTTCTTCGTCTCCGTTTTGGTCTTGATGATGGGAAAATGCGTACTTTAGAAGATGTTGGTAAAGTCTTCAACGTTACTCGTGAACGTATTCGTCAGATTGAAGCGAAAGCCCTTCGTAAATTGCGCCATCCAAGCCGCAGTAAACAGCTTAAGGACTTTATTGAAGACTAAGAGAGTAAAATGGAGTAGGGCCTGATGTAGGGCCCTGATTTTGGAGGAAAAGCTATGTCTGAAGTGACCTATACTGAAGCAGAAATTGAAAAAATCAAAGACCGTATCTTGGAAGCCCTGGAAATGGTTATCGACCCAGAACTAGGGATTGATATTGTTAACTTAGGCCTCATTTACGACATCCGTTTTGAGCAGGATGGTTCCACTGAGATTGATATGACCTTGACAACGATAGGTTGTCCCTTGGCAGATCTTTTAACAGACCAAATTCATGATGCCATGAAAGAGGTGCCAGAAGTCACTAAGACTGAAGTGAAGTTGGTCTGGACACCAGCTTGGTCTGTAGAAAAAATGAGCCGTTATGCCCGTATCGCTCTAGGTATTCGTTAGGAGAACGTTTATGAAAACACTGGCTATCGTTGTCCCTTGTTATAATGAAGAAGAGACTATTCATCCATTTTTAGAAGCTTGTCAATCTGTTGAAAAGCAGATAGCCAATCAACTAGCGTTTAACTATTACTTTGTGAATGATGGTTCTAAAGATAAAACTTTAGAGGTGTTGAGACAGGTTTCAAAGCAATTTGAAAATGTTCACTATCTATCTTTCTCACGTAATTTTGGTAAGGAAGCTGGCTTGCTTGCAGGCCTTGAAGCAGCTCAGGGAGATTATGTGACAGTTATGGATGCTGACCTTCAGGATCCGCCTGAACTGCTTATTGAGATGTATGCCAAGATTCAAGAAGGTTATGATGTTGTTGGGACTCGTCGTGCTGACCGTAAGGGAGAGCCTCCGATTCGTTCCATCTTTGCCAAGACTTTCTATTGGCTAATTAACAAAGTTTCTGATACCGAGATGGTTGATGGCGCACGTGATTTTCGTTTGATGACTCGCCAGGTTGTTGATGCTATCCTAGAACTCAAAGAGGTCAATCGTTTTTCAAAGGGACTCTTTTCTTGGGTCGGTTTTGATGTGGCCTATGTTTCTTATGAAAATCGTGAACGTGTGGCTGGAGAAACCTCTTGGTCTTTCTGGAAACTATTGAATTACTCTTTAGATGGTTTTATCAACTTTTCAGAAGTTCCTTTGAAACTAGCTACATGGGCAGGAACCTTCTCATTCTTGATTTCTTTGGTTGGAATTGTTTTCGTCATTATCAGAAAGTTGACCATTGGTGGAAGCGTAGCTGGTTGGGCGAGTCTTGTCTCTATTATCCTCTTTATCGGAGGTATTCAGCTCTTAGCGCTTGGTATCATCGGTCACTACATTTCCAAGATTTTCTTAGAAACTAAGAAACGACCAGTGTATATAGTTAAGGAGAAGGGTTGAAAATGATTGAAGAGTTTTTAGGAGTATTTAATAATTTAAAGAACTATATTAAGAAAAATAAATTTGTTTTATCTCTTATCTTAGGTTTTTACCTCTTGGTTAATATCAACATCAGTTTAGCAGAGTTCCCGTATATTGATGATATAGGTCGACAACTTTTGGGATATACTGGATTTTCTCAACACTATTCTAGATATTTGAGTGAAGTCTCAGCACGACTTATCCAGGGAGGGGCTCATTTAACTGATCCAGGTCTAACTACAAATATTATCTCAGCCTTTATACTAACGTTTGCAAGCACTATATTGTTGTTTGTATTGTTTCCATCGAAAAAGGTTACTCCTGTTTTAGCCTTAGCATCAACTGTTATTGGAATAAATCCTTGGTTTTTAGAGCCTTTGAGCTTTAGGTTTGACAACCCATTTATGTCACTGAGTATCTTAGTGTCAATGTTTCCTTTTATCTTTTGGGAGTCTAGGAAACTATTTAGTTTATGTTCGGTTGTATGTATTTATCTCATGTGTAATTCATACCAAGCATCATCGGGAATTTATATTCTCATGACGCTAACACTTCTCTTTTTAGAAGTAGTCTACGGTGGTAAATTGAATATAAAGAGTTTAGTATGTTCAATTTTATCCTATGTTGGGGGTATGATTTTATATAAAATACAAATTACTATCAAGCCACCGATTTTTGCTGACCAAGGAAGTATCCCAAGTTTATTACATCTTCCTAGTATTATGTTAGCGAATACTAAAGGCTACCTAAAAAATATATATCTTCAAAGTTCAAAAATTTGGATTCTACTATTTCTAATAGTTATAGTTTTATTGGTATTCAATATTATAAGTACTAGTAAGCAAAAGAAACTATTAACATTTGCTTTAACAATTGCTTGGCTTGTTTTGGGAAGTATTTTTAGTTACGGAAGTTACCTAATACTTTCGGAACGATTTTATCTATTGAGACCTAGGTATGAATACGGGTTGGGAATATTTTCTTCTATCGTTTTAGTAGTTGCTCTGGGAATAACCAATAGAAAACAATTTATTAATATTTTAAAATCAGTACTTTCAAGTTTAATTATTTTTTACTTCCTTGCTTTTTCATTTATTTATGTTAGCAACTTAAAGCAACAGAATAGTACATTCACAGTACAAAGCACTATGCTAGGGAACAGCTTGAATAAGTATTTAGCTGATAAAAATAATCGTTTTGTTGCTAATTCACCTATTTATGAAAATGCAACTTCAGTTTATCCAATGATAAGTAGTTTGATAATGCCTAATACTAATGTTTCTTGGGATATGACAATGAGGTTTAATGCGATTACTAAATTAGATGTTGACTTTAAACCCTTTGATGCGACTACCTTAAATTCAGAATATAAACAATTAGAAACGACCAAATTGTACGATATTTATAGGAAAGATAATCAACTTTTTGTCGTGATGAAGTGATTAAAATTTATTATACGAGAGCAGATTTTTTCTGCTTTTTTTGTTAAAATGAAACTAATATTATTTAATTACAAGGAGAAAAATATGATTCTAGTAACAGGTGCAAATGGCCAACTCGGAACTGAACTTCGTCACCTTCTTGACGAACGCAACGAAGAATATGTAGCAGTAGACGTAGCTGAGATGGACATTACAAATGCTGAGAAAGTAGACGAAGTGTTCGCAGAAGTGAAGCCAAGTTTGGTCTACCACTGTGCAGCTTATACTGCAGTAGATGCTGCTGAAGATGAAGGCAAAGAACTTGACTATGCCATTAACGTGACAGGAACTGAAAATGTCGCTAAAGCTTCAGAAAAGTATGGTGCAACGCTTGTTTATATTTCAACAGACTACGTTTTTGATGGTAAAAAACCAGTTGGACAAGAATGGGAAGTTGATGACAAACCAGATCCACAGACAGAGTATGGTCGTACAAAACGCATGGGTGAAGAACTTGTTGAAAAACATGTTTCTAACTTCTACATCATTCGTACTGCGTGGGTATTTGGTAACTATGGTAAGAACTTCGTTTTCACTATGCAAAACCTTGCTAAGACTCACAAGACACTTACAGTCGTTAATGACCAACATGGTCGTCCAACTTGGACACGTACTTTGGCAGAGTTTATGACCTATTTAGCTGAGAACCGTAAGGAATATGGTTATTATCACTTGTCTAACGATGCGGCTGAAGATACAACTTGGTATGACTTTGCGGTTGAAATCCTAAAAGATACTGATGTTGAGGTGAAACCTGTAGATTCAAGCCAATTCCCAGCTAAAGCTAAACGTCCACTTAACTCAACAATGAGCTTGGCAAAAGCTAAGGCTACCGGATTTGTCATTCCAACATGGCAAGATGCTTTGAAAGAGTTTTACAAACAGGAAGTGAAATAAACTCAAATATTTTTTGATTTCAACAGAGAGAACAGGTGTAATAATGCTGTTCTCTCTTTTTTCATTGAGAATATGATATAATTAGTGGAATATATGTGTCGAAAGAGAGTGAAAATAGTTGAAAAAAGTATCTGCCCAAAAGGTTTTCTTTTGGAATATTTTAGGAAGTATGTCTTCAGCAGCTGTTTCTGTTATACTTCTTTTTATTGTTACACGCGCCTTGAATAGTGTCTCGGCAGATATTTATAGTTTTGCCTATGCGATTGCAAACCTATTTGTTATTGTTGCTAGTTTTCAAGTCAGAGACTTTCAAGCAACAGATATAAGAGAAAAGTATTCTTTTGATACCTATTTTGTTACGAGGATCATTTCTAATATTGCAATGGTTCTTCTTCTAGTGGCTTATCTAATCTTTAATCCAAACACGCATTCGAATGTTGGAATCATATTTTGGGTTTCTTTCTTCCGAGTTAGTGAAGCTTTATCAGATGTTTTTCAAGGATTGTTTCAGCAGCAGGAACGTTTGGATATTGCTGGGAAGTCTCTTTTCCTGAGAAATACCATCTCAACAATTGTATTTACTTTAACTTTAGTTATCTCTAAAAATCTATTGTGGTCAGTGATTGCACAAACAATCAGTTCATTCGTATTTATCGCTCTATTTGACTACCCTAATTCAAAAGTTTTCCATAGATTGAATCCTTTAAGTGTTAAGCCTGGTAATATCATTAGTGTATTGAAAGATTGTTTGCCTTTATTTATTAATGCTTTTTTGCTGGTTTCAATTTATAACCAACCTAAATATGCATTGAATGATATTTTTAACCAAGGACTAATTGGTAACGGTGTTCAGAGGGATTTTAGTATTTTATTCACACCCATTTTTGCCATGAATCTGATGATTGTGTTTCTAAGACCAATGATTACCCAACTTGCAGTTTTCTTGGAAGAAAAGAAGATTTCGCATTTTATAACTTACAAGAATAATCTCTTCAAGATTCTACTTGGTACGTGTACCTTCATTTTTCTTGTTGGTGCTTTTATAGCGATTCCAGTACTGGATATTGTATATGGAACTCATCTAAAACAGTACCAAACTAGTTTTGTAGTTTTGTTATTAGGTGGGATTGCAAGTACCTTTTCAACCGTATGTGATAATATCTTGACGATATTTAGAAAGCAGCATTTTTTAGTGATTTCATTTGTCGTAGGTTACACTGTATCACTCTTAACGGCTAAGCCTTTAGTTTCTAAATTTGAGATTTTTGGGGCATCCCTATCATTTCTTTGTGCGATGATAGCATGGTTACTAACATCTCTAGTAATTTATTTTATAACGAATCCATATACAATTTTTAGAAGGAAAAATAATTGACATGAAATTTTCTGTTATTATCCCTGCTTACAATGTTTCAAGCTATTTGGAGAGCTGTGTTCAGAGCATACTAAAACAGACGTTTGAAAATTACGAGATAATCATTGTAGATGATGGTTCAACAGATAATACAGGTATTATCGCAGATGAGCTTTCTCAAAATTATCATCAAGTGGCAGTAATCCATCAGAGTAATGGTGGTGCATCAAAGGCGCGTAATACTGGAATAAGTAATTCTTCTGGTGACTATATTTTATTTCTAGATGGAGATGATTTTTGGAGCGATACGCAGTTTTTAGATGCGATTGCTACCAAAATTAAAGCAAAGGCTGTTGATGTAGTTATCTTCGGTTACAGTTATTATTACGACAAGGAAATAAAGGAAATTCCTATTTCTAGTCAGAACAACTTGCTTACAGCAACTAATTTTGGTTTGTTTAACGGTCCAAATTGGAATAAGTGTATTTCTAAAAAGTTGATAAATAACGGTCTGTGTTTTCCGGAGGACTTGGTATCAGAAGATAGTTTATATTGTTCCTACATACTAAAGCTAGTGGAGAGTTTTTCAGTCCTAACAAGCACACAATATATGTACCGTCAAAACAGAGCAGGAAGCTTAACGAATATAGTAAAAGAAGCAAATGTGTTGGATACATTGAGAGGAATAGAGCGTGGCTTGTTTGATGTATCTGAATTGCCAGATACAAAACAAAAAGCTTTGACGACCTATTTTGCAATTTCTTATATTTCAATTATTCCTTATGCTAAATCCTATCTCTCAAATATAGAGATAAAGGAATTGTTACGAAAATATAAATACTTGTTAAAGGCTTCGAACCGTATTGATAATAAGGTTTTTAAGTTGACTGGTATTTTTACTAATATTTTTGGAATCTATATCTCG
>OBXX01000600.1_pt1 | contig 14020 bp, 9 predicted proteins | sample 1495441 | NCBI WGS metagenome assembly OBXX01 (sample SAMEA2580168, study PRJEB22360) | human gut metagenome | biome: human gut; feature: human-associated habitat; material: faeces | place: Denmark | collected 2008/2010 | reverse complement strand
AAGCTCGCACGTTATCACATTGCCAGCCAAGATGTACGCTCAATCTCTGCCAGACAACACATTGTTCCAACAGATAGACTTGCTTGTAATTCAGTTCCTTGTGAGCTTCGCCATACTGTTTGACATACTCTAAGGATAACGCCACATCTGAAATCTGGTCGGCACTCATGCGTGAGCTTGCGTCAGCTCTGGTCTTGTAACCATTTTTGAAATCTGTATTGATGTCAATACAATAGGCAGTTTCGCCCTCAACTTTCATCATGCCCTCATTGAATGTAGAACCGATAGAACCGTCATTCATTACTTTTTCAATGATACCGACACGCTCTGCACTTTCCGTCCAGTATTGCTTACTTTCTGCATGAACGGGTGTACTCGGTAAAGCAGTAACGACAGTTGCAAGAGCTAAGAAGCCCGTACACAATCGCTTTAATATCTTTTTCATAAGTCTAATGCTCCTTTCGTTTTGAGTAATAAAATAGCCGTCCAATAAGAACGGCTGGAAATAGAAAAGGAACGTCATGTTAGGCGTTCCATAGTCTATGAAATATTAAATTTTTCTTGTTTCAATACTGATGTGCTGTACCATATCTTTGCATATCTAAGAAAACTAGCGTATCAAGGCTCATTCGTTAGTAGTAAATAAGTAGTAAATTGATGTGTTTGTTTCCTTGAAAATGCTGATAGATACTGTGTTTTAGCGGATAATCAGATTTTTATTGTGTTTTTAATTTAAAAATCTTTCTCTCACACCCTGTATTTTACCCCTCCATCTTTTGTATATGTAAGAGGGTTTGTAGATTAGAGCAAGATCCACCCATGTTTAACAGTATTGCCATTTGGCATCCTGTCATCCTATGGGATTTATCTTGATGGGGATCTCCCCATACCCTCTCAATAACAGACGCTTCACTTGTCTGTTGGTTCCACCTAAAGGTGTTCACAGCACTATTTCTAATATCGGAAGGGACAGCCGATATTGAAATACGTGGACTCCCAGTGGGAGGAATAATCGTAGCGAAAGGAGGAATATGAGAACAGAAAACAAAGATAAAGAACTGAATCACAGACATTTTATAGGATTACGTCTTACCGATGTCGAACTGGATTTATTAGACCAAGGCGCTGCTTGTTTATCTGTTAGCCGATCAGAATATCTGAGGAAACTTCTATTGGAAAAGCAAATCCATCATCAGATTGAAGTTGTTGCAGACATGAACGATCTCAGAAAACTGGTCAGTGAATATGGAAAAATCGGATCGAATCTCAATCAGATCGCCAAGCATTTTAACAGTGGTGGCAGTCAGTCTCGTGCTATAGAAAATGAAATCCATCAGTGCATCACGGACTTATTTCAGCTGAGAAAAGAGGTACTGAAACTGGCAGGTGGTATGAATGGCAATCGTAAAACACATTAAAAGCAGAAATGCAAATTACTCAGCCGCCATCAATTACCTTCTGTTTGAACACGATGAGAAAACTGGAAAAAAGATTGTAGATGAATCCGGTCGAAGCATCCTGCGAAAAAAGTTTTATATGGATGGACTGAACTGTGATCCGATGTCTTTTGACAAGGAATGCGAACTGACAAATGCTCATTTTCACAAAAATAAGAAACGTGAAGATATCAAAAGTCACCACTACATTATCAGCTATGATCCAGCCGATGTTGATTAATACGGAAAAAAGAGGTACAATGAAATAGACTTCGTTTGTGTTGCTAGAAAGAGTAGATTAGGAGGAATTTTATGATGGATAATAATAAGATGATATGTTATTGTGATCAGGTTACAAAAGGAGAGATTATTGAGGCTATGGAAAAGGGAGCCAAAACACTCGCAGATATAAAAAGAATGACAGGAGCTTGTTGTAGTTGCAAGTGTGCAGAATTAAATCCAAGCGGGAAGTGTTGTGCACAAGACATTGCACTTGTGATGAAAGAGTATTTATCAAATAAAAATAGTTAAGATATTTCTATGGAGATTGGGGTCGTGGGTGATACAGAGAGGTGTGTTGCCCAATGTCATTAAGTTAATTTAAAAATTAAAAAAAGCAGAATGCAAGTAGGTAAAATCTCACTTGTATTTTGCTTTTTTCATTTTGTTATCTGTTTTTTTGCACGGCAAACAGACAGATGGATTGTACATCTGTCTAGCCTCATATGTGATTTCTGTCCGTCGGACCAAGAGTTTGCTTACAGCTTCCTTCAGATTCTACCTTACGATAGACACCCTTGCTGTTCAGCTATACACTTCCTTGTCGCCTAGGCGTGTTCGGGACTTTCACCCGTTAGAGCGCGCCCATGGCGCGCAAACTAAAATATCGCCAGCCATAGCATGGCTGACGATACAAAAATTTATTATTTTTTATTGTCCTCTTGACGGGGAGCATACCATTATTATAGTGGTTTATTTTTTTATTCCAATGCAACAAACATGTAAAATGTCTGATGTATTTTTGCAAGTTTTGTTCCATAGCAGTGTTTATCTTATTTTCCGTCTTCTTCTGAAAAACAGAATCATGATAATACTTATGGCAAATAGTAACCATACATGCCTGCTTGTTCTCAGACGAACCCCTGTTTCCGGTATTAATTGTGTGTTTTCGTTTGTGATTTTTAACTCAATCACGTCTCCTCGTGCAGCCTCAATCCGCTGTTTCATGACAGCTGTATTTCCATTCGATGTTGCCTGCACTGGATTTGAATACTTATCATTCTCTTCTTTTTTAGAAATCGAAACAGCGTATTTTGATGTATCAACAGTTTCTGTTATTATGATATCCGAAGATATATCTACATTTTTTAATGTAACTTTATCTCCATGTTTCAAAGAAGTTCTAATTGTCTTGCTACGCAGCTTTTGACCATCTTCCCAATAGAGAATTTCCATATCAAATGGCTTCTTGCGGTTTCCAAGTGGACCAGTGACTTCCTTTGTAATCTCAACCGTCACCCCGCCTTTTTGCGGATGATTGACGATATGTCTGTCCGAAACAGCTCTCCAGGTATTTGTCATCGGTGATTTCTCATATAGGAATAAAATATCGGATTCTACATCGACCATATATAAATTAAAGTTATCCTGATACTGTGTTTTGGTTTTATCTGCTTTGTCCTTTTTGTTTGGAGTAACAGATTCTACCATCCAGTATCGTCCGTTCTCAAAGTCCTCCGGTAATTGAAGCATTCCATTTTCATCTGTTTCTAAGGAACGATACGTCGTACACGTTTTTCCATCCTTTTTCAGAACGATATCGTCCTTGCTCTGTGTATTGTCATAATCTACTGTATATCCTGTATCATCCGCATATTTTTTCGTAACATCATCATACGGTACTTTGTAGAACAGAAAACCTGCACCAGCAAGTCGGTTTCTTGGAAGATCATCCGTCTTTAAGAAACTTCGTTCAGCAAGATTGAAATGCAGATTCTGCACTTCCAGTTCCATCTTGGAAACATCCTTGAACTCATTCTCATCCTTCGGGAATATTTGTTGTCCATTTGAATCGAAATACTGAATCTCTGGATAAATAACTTCATAATATAGGAAACCATCCCCGTATTCCAAAGAATAATGTGTCTTTCCTATCTCAATTTCTTCCACCTTATATTCCACCGGATTTCTGTCCTGGAATAGTGGAACATTGTCGACTGTGTGTTCCCATCCGTTCTCTTCATTCAGCAGGAATTCCTGTCCTGTAGAAATTCCATTCTGATACAATCTGATTTTCACCTGTTTTTCCGTCAGTGCATCATTTGGATTTTCCCATGTCTTTTTGATATGCAGAGTGCCTGTTTTAGCAAAATTTCGGATATTAAGGCTGGTATCTCCTCGCTGAAGCAGAACAGATTTTCCGTCTATCTTACCATCAACTGGTGCCTTAACAGCCTCCTGATTTTCGTTAGCCTCCCTATCCACCAGTTTTGCATCAGTGATTTTGAATGCTCCATTGGCAATCTCAACTGTGATCTGTATATCTCCTGTGTCTACATATCCCGTCGGTAAGTTTGTCTCTCGCAACAAATACGTCTCAGTTGCTGTTCTGTTCTGTTTGTTTTCATCTTGTAACGGAATGTGAAGTTGTGCGATTCCGTATTTATCAGTTGTTACCGTTCCCTCCTCAACACCGTTCTTACTGACAGCAAAATTGATCTTCTCCATTCCCTGTCCGGTAGACTCATCAAATTTGTTCAGTGTGAGTATTCCCTCTTTCTGATAACGGTTCTCCAATTCAATAGTAAGAGTCTCACCACCGCGTCCAATTCCACGTCCTGTGAATTGAATTCCACTTTCTGGATATGCTTCCCATGAATTTACATTATCTCCTTGTTCATGAGAATTGCGAACATTGTACCAACCTGAAAATTTCACATTCGAATCTTTTGGCTTATAGTTGTACTCTTTTAATGTGTATTTCCAGAATGAGTCCGCCTTAACGATCCACGTACAGCTTGTATGTGTATCATCTGTCCATGTACCTACAACTTCTATTGGAGCATCCTCCGCTTGCGGAGCTTCTGCATCCGGTTTCTGGCTATCTTCTGAAGGAAGCACAAGTTTCATATGCTCATGAAATGCAGGTGGCTGAGGTTTTCCATCTAAAAGCTTTTCATCCATATCTACCTGGATATAATAATCTTTCTTGACTTCCTCTATTGCTTCCGGCATTCCGACAAAATCTTTCTTTACTGTCAGGTAACCATTTTTTGCTACAATACGTCCGTCAATATGCCACCCATCGGACATTTCACTTTTGAAAGAATACCAATAAATGGTGAAGAATTCGGTATCTAATTTCGATGGCGGAATCTCCCTGTCTCCGATACGAATCATACGTCCGCTTTCACGAATTGTCTGGAATACCTCTTCATCGGAAGGAATTCTATCTATCTTGTAGATATAGTCTCCATTTCCAATATATCCCTCATCTGGTTTAGTTCCCTGCAAAAGTTCTTGCACTCTCTTATTTCCATCCGCATACTGTTCCCACGTAGATGGATTCTTATTTCCAAGAACTGGAACATCATGCAATATACTTGCCTTCACATTACAGTTTGCCACGGCAACCGCACTTGTATAATCGTCTACATTCGTGGTTGGTAATGCTACCGAACCATCTTCCGGCATCGCTGACTTACAGATATAAAACTGTACCTGTTTTCGATTTTGGTTACTCACCTTACGCCACGCTGCATAGAGGGTGATTGGCTGTCTTGCATTATTATTTATAAGATCAGAAATAGAATCCCCTGCACCGCATTCCTGCCACTTTCCGTCTTTGTTTCTGTAATCCCAATGATCGAATTCATACTGTTCCAACTCTTTGCTGTCATTATCTTCATGATCATAAACCAGAGGATATGGTGACTTAACGTTATGTTTTCCAGCTTCTATTTCATTCTCATAATCATCTGTATGTCTTGTCTTATTCTCAACCTGAGGGGTCAACTTAGCTTCCTTAGGAAGTTTCTTCATATAACGAGTTGTATTATAGATAACCCTGACTGCCCCAGACTCCAGCGGTTTGTCTGCGATCACCTCATAAGATGAGTTAACATTCGGAATTTCAAATTTTACCTTATCATCTCCGGACGGTTCCGGAAGAACCTCATTTTCGTCCCTGTCATTAGATGTACAACTCCAGACAATCTCCTTGCCATAATACTCACCTTCTAAACTTGCCCTCTTTGGTACTTCCACAGTATATGCTTCCCCATGGCCTACATACTGTCTCTTAATCGCCTCTCTTTTGGTCAGGTTCAGTGGATCCAACACTTCAATCAGATGAAAACTTCCCTCTACACTGAAATGTCTTCCTGCCAGCCCAACCTGAGAAGAAAGTCCTGTCAAACGATCAAAATAATTTTCGATTCTGTCAGGATTCAGTGGGTTTGGCTGTGAGAAATAATAGACAGATACATCTTTCCCGTTTTTCAGGACAGGAATATACCATGTACCATCATTGTCCTTATATGGATGCTGTACAAATACACGGCTGTCTGTCGCATAACCAAACAGAATCTTCTCTTTCTGATCTGCGCCGGGCTCCAGTTTGCTTGGAGTGAAACCAAACTCACTGTAAATTTTAGAAATCGTATCATCTGGTGTAGCTCGCAAATAATAACGACTGGCTCGGCCACTGTTTGCTTTGATTATGTAATGCTGCTCAGCATTAATATTTTTTATCAGCTTATAATGTCCATCGATAAATACATAAAAACTAATATTTGCTTCTTTTGTTGCTGCCGGTTTTTCTGTATTCTCAGGAACAATCACATATGGACGTACTGCATCATCTGGCTGAATAGTAAAGCTCATGGTATGCTCTGCTTTATTTTTGCTCCATGTAACTGCTGAAAGAGTACCATCTTCCTTTCTGCATTCCCAGTTTATATCCTGCGTTTGTTCTTCTACACGCGGCTTTGTACTAACTGTTCTTGTAAGTGTTGACTTTCTTGCAACAAAATCAATTGCCGGAAGATCACGCAAAGCTGTTTGGCTGTAAACCTGTCCATCTTCATCCTGTACTGTCACACTGTAAAAACCGTTATATCTATCATCGTCGTGTTCGAATAAGGTCTTTGCACTCATGGTATCAATTTTTTCTCCATTTGGCAGGTAATACACATCCATCGGCTCTCCGGACTTTCCTATATAAATACATTCATGACCTTCTATCGTGTATTTCCCTGCATTATGGATTGTATCGTAATCTCTCTTGGAATAATAAAAACGCTCTTTTGCTCCATTTTGAATAGAACCATCGTAATGAAATTTTTCAAAATGCTTTTTTAACTCATCATTAGAAATATAATAATAAACTGTTCCCGGCTTTGTTGTAGTATCTTTTATAACAGGAATTTCTTCGTTTAGAACATTATATCTCTCATTATTTACAAAAGTATAGAATTTAATGTTCAAGGTTGCTGGTGCAAAAGTGTTGCATGCAACCGTATATGGTTGCTCTATCTTTCCAATAGAAAAGGTTAGTTTATCGCCCTGTTTCACCGGAGAAATTGTTTTATTTTCATCCTCACTGGCACAAAGCCAGTCGCTTTCCTTCGTATCTCCAGGATCAACGGAAATTGTGACCGCAGAATCTTTCTTATAGTAACTCACAGTTCGATTTCCATCCGGATTGATCACTGTAACCGAATAGAAACTGTTCTTATTCTGCTTAATCTGGTCTGAATTATTATCCGGAATTTTTTCGCCATCAGATGCTCCTTTTGGCATATAATAAACGTCTGTTGGTACAGTTGCTTCCTGCTTGTCCAGGTTATAAGATACATATTGCTGTCCTTTATAAGTTACCACTGTCGCCTGTGCTAATGTCTTCTCACCACGGACTGTATATGGAAAATAATTTCCGGACTGTGTTTCCTCTGCATTCAAGCCGAACTCTCTATAAATCTCAGCAAGATCACTGACAGATAAATAGCATCTGCCCTGACGGTTCCATTTATACACCTTTTTCAGAGAATCAGCCGGCAGCTTTCGAACCTCATTGTCTGCATATATATAAAACTGAATGTCAAAGGCTGTCTGATCCGCTCTCTGGATCACATAAGACTGTGTGATCTTTCCGATTGTGAACCTCGTCTGGTTCCCTGATTCCCGTATACCATCTATCACCTTATCATCTGTTCCCATACAGGTCCATTCGATCTGGTCTGTCTGGTCCGACAATTGGGGATTAAAATCAGCCACAGCTTCTTCCACTACAGTTCCTGTTAATGCATAACGAATCCGATCCTGCCCTTCTCCCTTTACCTCTACGGAATAAAACGAGTTGTCCTTTTTTACAGAATCTTTTAAATTTAATGCAAGGCCTTTTCCATTTGGAAGGTAGTAAACATCTATCGCTTCCCCTTGTTTATTCTGTCCATAATTGTAAGAAACATATGTCTTTCCGGATTCTGTGTCTGTATAAACTTTTCCGTATTCTATCCCGCTTTTTCCCCGGTATGCAGATACAAACTTATTATTTGCATCCGGATTCTGATTCTCACCATTTTTCACAAATCCAAATTCTTCATATATCAGGAGCAGGTCCTCAATGGAAACACCATAGTAGGTAGTTCTTCCGTCTTTCCATGTTGCAATGCCGGTAATGTCATTATGCTGAAGCTTTACCTTGTTTCCATCAATAATGACATAGAAATCAATATCAAATCCTTCGGAAATCTCCTGAAGTTTCGGTGATTCCTCTTGTGCAATCTGCTCCTCGAAGGCTTTTTCTTCTTCTGAAAGCTCTCCCTGGGATGGAGTAATTTCTTCCTCCGGAATCTCTTCTAATGGCGGGGTGATTTTCTCTCCAGGAGTCTCTTCTAATGGCGGGGTGATTTTCTCTCCAGGAGTCTCTTCTAATGGCGGGGTGATTTTCTCTCCAGGAGTCTCTTCTGATGGCGAAGTATTTTCTTCTTTCGACGTCTCTTCCGACAATGATGTACTTTCCTCCGGAATAAAATCTTCTGTGTGCATTTCACCCTCTTGAGTACTATTTATATTTGGAATATTCTCTTCTTCCACTGAAACTGCCAAAACTGTCGTTCCTGCGCTATTCATGCACAAAACCAATAAAAGTGTCCAGGCTATCCATCTTAGCCATCTCTTTTTCCTCTTCACACAAATTCCTCCTAAAAACATATTTTCCTTTTCTCATCTATCTGCCTTTTTTATCCATTCCTTCTGCATTGCCGCTGCTATAAAGCACTGCAATAGTTTTTTTGAAAATACACCACATTCACCGTTGGCAATCATTCTTATGGCTTCTTCATGCTTTAATTTTCTTTTATAGGGGCGTACACTGACCAATGCATCATAAGCATCCACAAGGCCTACTACCTGAGCACAAAGTGGTATTTCATCACCTTTTAGTCCATCCGGGTAACCAGAACCATCATATCTTTCATGGTGATATCTGCATATTTCATAGCTATTTGATGGCAATCACGCCATCAGTGCTGTAATATACAGTGTCATTATATTTTCCGATATAGACACAATCTTTCCCATTTACTCTTGCACTCTTGAATTCATAGTTTTTCCCGGAACCACTAATCGTAAGTTCTTTGTGGTCTTCGATATTTCCAAGCTCAATCGTAGTCGGAGCACCGTCAATTGCTTTTCCGTTCGCATCAACATATTCTACACGATCTGTCGTCTGTTCATCACCATTCGCAACACTTCTCTGCATTGCGATATTCAAACTCTGTACAGATATCGTATCTGGAAGCTGCTCATCACTTGCCTGTTCTGTAGATTTTTCATTGTCAATAATCTGCTCTGAAGACTTCTCTGATATTTCTGTTTCAGATTCTGTAGTTTCTGTAGTTTCTGTTTCCTGCTCCGGGTCTTCTGTCTTCGATATTTCTGACTCTTTTTCCTTTTCTTTCAATGCATAAGTCATAGTCAGTTTTTGCCCATCTGTAAACTTATTGGCATTGATATTATCGGAACTCCAATAAACCGTATCTTTATATACTCCTATAAAGGAACAGTCTGCATCATTTACTTTTGCACTCTTAAATTCATAATCTTTGTCAGAAATATTTAACTCTGAATGATCTGATATTTTTCCAAGCTCAATGGTCTCTGGTGCTCCTTCAATCGCATTGCCGGATTCATCTACATATTCCACCAATTTTGTGGTCGGTACCTGACCATTTGAAGTTGCTTCCTGTATTTCTTTCTCCAGCTTCTCCACTTCTATGCTATCCGGAATCTGTTCCTCAGTTTCTGTTTCTGATGTGAATTGCTCCGAAGTTTGCTCGGTTTCTGTCTGTTGTGCATCTGTCTCACTTGTAAATGCTTCTGTATCTTGTGTTTCTTCCTGCTCTGTAACCACTGATGTTTCATCTTCTGATGCACTTACGGTTTCCAGATTCATAAAACAAATAGAAAAGATTAGAAGCCAGGAACATGCTATTTTCAAATATGTTTTCCAATTCTTATGCCTCATTTTTCGCATCTTCCTTCCTGTTCTTCTGCTTCTCCATGAGTAATCCGCAAAGGCAGATAACTGAGCCAAAGAATAAGAACAAATAGCCTGCAACCGGACTATCATCGCCTGTCTTTACCGGCGAACCATTATGAATAATATCCTTTGATCTTGGGGAAGATGGAACCGGGTTTTGATTTTTACCAGTTTGACCGGTATATGAGTTTTTAAATGAAACCTTCGATACTTTATCTCCATTTTCATTTTTGACCACTGTTACCGCCATCAGTTCATTATTGGAATCAAAGAATCCTTCAATCGTTACATCATAGGTTTTTGAATCATATGTATAATTTTCTTTATTCTCTGTTGCCTGGTACAGCTTGTAATGATATTCTCCTGCCTGTCCGACATTCATAATCAGCTCTGTAGAAGAATTGCCACTCATATTCCAGGTAAATGTTCTTCCATTGCTTCCATCCGGCATTGGATTTTGTATCTGATCTGCTATTAAAACATAAGAGCCTGTTTTGTCAGCATCTACAGAATTGTTCGCTTCAAATATCTGTTCCACTGGTATTTTCACTGTTGTGTTTCTTTCAGCTGCCAGTACTGGTCTTTGAACACCCAGAAAGAATATCATGAACAGGAATATAACCATGGCTATTTTGGTCATACGTGTTGTTCTCATGCTTCTCCCTCTCCTTCTTTCTTTTTGTTTCGTTTCTTTTGTATCTGTCTTGCTATCAGAATCAGTACAAGGACAATCAGGATAAACCATACAATAACTGGCACTTTTTCTACTGCATTTTTCAGTTCATCAATTCCCGTACCTACGTTTTTGGCTTTTTCTTTTTCCGGATATATCTGATCTGTTAAGCGTCCCACCAGGATATTTCTTCCATTTGTCATATCCGATGTACAGGTGGTCAGCAAAACCAGATGATCATCTTCCGTTATATTCATATCTCTTTTATATAAAACATTGTTCTCGATTTCCTGCAGATACTCCTGTTTCGCTTCTGGAGTGTCCAGACACACATTGAAAATCGTTTCATTATAGGCATCTACCTGCATCAATGCATAGAATTCGATTCCATGATCTTTTCCGTCAAAGAACAGATTTCCATATGGATGTTCGTTGAAATACTGTTCTTTTGTAAATTCACCGATATCTCCAAACATCATGTGTTTTTCCATATGGTGGCCATATATAATATTATCAAAATCCGAAAAATCCGGCTTATTTGCACAATGTAAAAAGATTGCTCCGCTTAAGGAATAGTTTCCTTCCGCATCTGTATTCATATAAGTATCATCATTGTCCGTCTGCACCAATGGATAATTGATATTTGTGTCATTCACTCGTATCCATCCAATCACATCCGGATTGATTTTCTGTAATTCTTCAAAAGATTTCGTACTCTTTTCAGTAGGAATATATGCTTCATAATTTTTTGCATCTGCAGTCTGATATACCTGATGGGAATCCCACAGCATATAACCGGAGAGAAACATAGCTGCAAGAATCAGTGATAATGCTATAAAATTTACAATATGGTCTAATCCTCTGATAATTCCTTTCAGCACTTTCTTCATCCGAAGCATATGTACAAGTTCCTTTCACCATTTCTGTTTCTTTTATATTTATCAAAACTGATTCATCTGACCAATTTGCTCGCAAAATTAGCAAAAAGGGATGCGGCGGAGCAACGCCGCACACATCCCCTTTCCTGGTTGCTATATTTTATTATTTCTGTAATCTTCTGCGTTTGAATCCTACAAAAGCGATCAGTGCTACACCGCAAAGTGCAATCATCAGAACGTATGGAAGAGTGTTCATGATGATACCAGTTACAGGTACATCGTTGTATGTATTGGTTACATCAACGATATTCTGTTTCTGACCTAATTTCTGACTTCTTACTGCTGTAAGTTCTGTGTTGTATGATGTTTCAGCAACAGAAGTCAGCTTAGTACCATTGATAGTGATTTCAGCACTACCTTTATAGTTTTTAGCTGCAGACTCTTTTACAGTAATTGTTGTTCCTACTGGAACACCAGTGAACTTCATGTTTTCATTTGCTTTCAAATTGAATGTGTATGTTCCGCCCTCAGCAAGTATAACAGCATCTTCATTAGCATCTTTGATTCCTTTGATTCCGCCAAGTGTGTTTGCATCTGTTCCAGTCGGGAATGCAAATGTTGCTGTGAAAGCGAACTCATCGTCAGGAGTTGTTGCTGTACCATTTGCATTAACAATCTTTTTAGACACATTCAAAGAGCCAAACTGATTATAAATCGGATCTGGATTTGTAGGATCTGTACCTGTACCAGCTTCCTGTACATAAGTGTTAGTAAAGTTGAATCTATTAGTATCGGTATTTCCAATATCTACTTTACCAGTTGCTGTCTGACCTGCATCATCTTTCACTTTATTTACAACGATATTAGAAATTTCTGTACCAGTTGCACCATCTGTAACATATACATCCATTGTATACTCAGCCTGTGACATGATCATTTTTTCATGCTCACTGTTTGCTACTATTGGATCTGCTGTCTGTGTCTCTGTTACAGTATACTCATACTTTCCTGCTTCTGGATATGTCGGAAATGTAATCTGACTTCTCTTAGAAATTTTTCCTGTTTCAGTATTGGTAAATGATATCTCCGGCATAGTAACCGCTGCATCTGTTGTAATGATACCAGTTCCTGTCTTGACCTGCTCTGCTGTAAAGCTAAACTTCTCAGCCTTTCCGACCTCTGTGTTGTAGGTCTTAGTAATCCAAGCCTCGGTTGTCTTGCCCTCATCTGCCGCAAATGTTGGCATTGCCATTCCCATCGTCATGGCACCAGCAGCAACAACTGCGAGCACTTTTTTGAACATTTTATTTATGCTCATAATGATTCCTCCCTTGTAAATAATATTGTTTGTTTTTATTTGATTAACGGAGGAGGGGATTAGAGTCCTCTGGTCCGAATAACCGCAATCGCTTTTCCTTTGACGTCTTTAATATTAATACAGCCATAGATTCTGCTGTCTGACGCTTCCGGTCTGTTATCACCCAGTACAAATATCTGACCTTCGCCAACAGTGATTGGAAAGTCAACTCCATTTTGAAACTGTGTGGTGTCAAAATAAATATCCTGTGAAATCTGCGTAGCACCGTTAATCATCAAACCGTCTTTTGTTATATCTACGGTATCACCTGCGACTGCTACGACCCTGCCTGTGGTTGTTCTGCCATCTTTCTTAAATACTGCAATATCACCGGACACAAAACGCTTGTCCAGTCGATAATACATGACCAGATCACCATCTTTTATTGCTGGTTTCATAGATACGTCATTGATTCTCGCCATCCCGTACATAAATGTAAAAACAAGGATGACCGCCAAAATGATAAGAACAATCTTCAATAACAGTTGAAAGATATCTTCTCCCAGTGTCGTTTCCTGTCTGGGAAGCTGTTTCTCATTATTCTGTTCTTTCTCAACCTGTTTCTTTTTCATGTTTCATTCCTGCTTCATATCAACTTAGATAATCAAGGTATCCTTTTATGTACTGGTTAAAGTATAGCACTTGTTTTTTGCAAAAATAATACAGAGAATAGGAAGATATTTTCACGTTTTGCTACAAAAAATTTGTAGTTATCGGTTTTTCGCAAAAAAAGAAACCATACCATAGAGATATAGTTTCTCTTTGAATTACAGTGTTTCTGCCATTTTGAATAAAACGATTCCATTTCTAACAGCCAGCATCTCAGCAGAATTCTTGAAATCAATGCCGGAAATATCTTTTATTTTTTTCAATCGCCCTGAAAGAGTACGATAATTTACATAGAGTTTTTAACAAACTTGCCGAAGCAGAAAATTAATAATATATTTGGTGGCTACACCCCCAAGCCCCTGTGGAATCAACAACACCGGTACTGGATATCAAAATCCCGCACCGGTGTTATTGATTGTAATTAGCTTACTTTGATAAAATGATAGATTGTCAGCTTTGCAAACTTGAATTGAACAAAATCGCTGCGCGATGGCCTGCCAAGGCTGTGGCATAGCGATTTTC
>OBXX01000599.1_pt1 | contig 14021 bp, 15 predicted proteins | sample 1495441 | NCBI WGS metagenome assembly OBXX01 (sample SAMEA2580168, study PRJEB22360) | human gut metagenome | biome: human gut; feature: human-associated habitat; material: faeces | place: Denmark | collected 2008/2010 | reverse complement strand
TGATAAAGTTTTGACAGCAGATGGTCATCAATGGCTCTCATATGTAACAGCAAGCGGTGCCCGTCGTTACGTTGATATTGCAGCAGCCAAGGCTGAAGCAAGTCAACCAACTGCGAAACCAAGTCTCCCAGAATCAGGCCGTTATACCTTTACAGGCCGTGCGTCAATTAAGGCAGAAGCTAAGGTTTCAAGCCCAGAATTGGCCTACTATGATAAGGGTATGAGCGTTAACTACGATAAGGTTTTGACAGCCGATGGTCATCAATGGCTTTCATACATGACAGCAAGCGGTGCCCGTCGTTACGTTGATATTGCAACAGTTAAAGCTACAGAAACTAAACCAGAAGCCAAACCAGTTGCTAAACCAGCGGACCAACCAAGTCTTCCAGCGACAGGAACTTATACTTTCACAGGTCGTGCGTCAATCAAGGCAGAAGCCAAGGTTTCAAGCCCAGAATTGGCCTACTATGATAAGGGTATGAGCGTTAACTACGATAAGGTTTTGACAGCCGATGGTCACACATGGCTCTCATACATGACAGCAAGTGGTGCTCGTCGTTACGTCGATATTGCTTAATGAGATAAAGAATCAGGTTGGACAACGTGTCCAGCCTTTTTTGATAGCCTCTCTTTATCAGGAGATTGAATTTTTCAATTTTTGTGACGTCTTTTGGAGTGCTATAATGGTTAATATAGAATCGAGGTTACTATGAAAATCGCATTGGTACAGATGGATGTTGCTCACGGACAGCCTGCTGAAAATGTAAAACACGTGAAAGAGATGTTGAAAAGGGCGCTTGATGACAATCCCGATGTTATTGTGCTTCCTGAAATGTGGAATACAGGCTATGCCTTAGATGAACTTGACGGTATTGCGGATAAGGATGGACTGGAATCTCAAGCTCTCTTATCTCATTTTGCCAGAGAACATGCTGTGGCTATTCTCGGAGGGTCTGTTGCCATTGAGAAAGATGGCAAATTCTACAATACAACCTATGTCTACAATAAGTCTGGGGACTTAATCAATACCTACAGTAAGGTCCATCTTTTTGGATTGATGGCGGAGGATCAGTATATGTCGGCTGGGGCTACGGAGTCTGTTTTTGAGCTTGATGGTGTGACAGCGGCTAGTGTCATTTGTTACGACATTCGTTTTCCTGAATGGGTGCGAACACAGATGGCGCAAGGTGTCAAGGTGCTTTTTGTGGTAGCTCAGTGGCCTGAGCCTCGTGTGCAACAATGGGAGATTTTACTCAAGGCGCGTGCGGTTGAAAACCAAGCCTTTGTGGTAGCTGTTAACCGTGTCGGAGCAGGACCAGACGATGTCTTTTCGGGACATTCCATGGTTATAGATCCTCTAGGAAATGTAGTCTTGCAGGCCAAGGAACATGAGGAGGGCATTTTTACGGCTGATATTAATCTTGAAGAGGTGGACCGAGTTCGAGGTCAAATTCCCGTTTTTGAGGACCGTCGCACGGACTTGTATCATTAAGGAGTGTTTATGTTATTTGAAGAATCTGATTTATTGAAAGAATTGCCAAAACAGTTTTTTGCAGGGTTGGTAGCCAAGGTGAATGCCAAGATAGCTGAAGGCGCAGATGTGATCAATCTTGGACAGGGAAATCCAGACCAGCCGACTTATGACCATATTGTTGAGGCCTTATGTACCTCAGCCCATAATCCAGCTAGCCACAAGTATTCTCAGTTTCGTAGCAATCGTCCCTTCAAGGAAGCAGCTACGAGTTTTTACAAGAAACATTATGGGATTGATTTGGATGCGGAGCGTGAGATTTGTGTCACAGGTGGGGCTAAGATTGGTCTTGTGGAATTGCCTTTAGCCTTGATGAATCCTGGTGACCTTTTGCTCCTGCCTGACCCAGGTTACCCTGACTACTTGTCGGGAGTGAGTCTGGGCCGTGTAACCTATGAGACCTTTCCTTTGACGGCTGAAAATGATTTTTTGCCAGATTTGGAAGCTATTCCTGAGGAGACAGCTCGCCGTGCTAAGTTTATCTATATCAATTACCCTAATAATCCTACGGGGGCTGTAGCGACAAAGGCCTTTTATGAAAAATTGGTTGCCTGGGCTAAGACCTACGAGGTAGGAGTGGTGAGTGATTTGGCCTACGGGGCTTTGGGTTATCAAGGGTATGAGAATCCTAGCTTTTTATCGGTACCCGGCGCCAAGGATGTGGGAATTGAGTTTTATACCTTCTCAAAAACCTTTAATATGGCAGGGTGGGGCTTGGCTTTTGCGGCCGGAAATGCTGAGATGGTTGAAGCCTTAAACCTCATTCAAGACCACCTTTTTGTGGGAATTTTTCCCGCTTTGCAGGATGCTGGGATTGCTGCCCTCTTAGATTCTAAATCTGAGGAGGCAGTGGCCAAACTAAATGCGGTTTATGATAGCCGTCGAGATGCTTTTACGCAAGCAGCAGCTAAGATTGGCTGGCAGGCCTTTCCATCTAAAGGTTCCTTCTATGCTTGGATGCCTGTACCTGAGGGCTATACCAGTGAAAGTTTTGCAGACCTCTTGCTTGAGAAGGCCCACGTTGCTGTGGCACCAGGCAAAGGATTTGGACTAGCGGGAGATGCTTATGTTCGTATCGGACTGCTAGTAGAGCCTGAACGTCTTGTCGAGGCCGTCAATCGTATTGCAGATTTGCATTTATTTGATTATTAAATAGCATTTATGAAACAAGTAGTTGGAAAATACTGCTTGTTTTTTCATATTTTTGCATTTTTCTCTTGACAAATGAATAAAAATACAATAAACTAATCACATATTTATTCAAAAGGAGTGCATAAATGAAAATTTCAATCGTTGGTATCACTGGTTATAGTGGTTTAGAGTTAGTTAAAATTTTGAATAATCATAAAAAAGCAGAACTTGTTTCTATTCACGCAACCAAGGAAGTAGGCCGACGATTGTCTGAAGTGTATCCCTATTTGACAGGTGTTTGTGATTTAGAAATAGAAGCTTTCGATGCCCAAAAGATTATGGAAAAGGCAGACTTAGTCTTCTTTGCCACACCTTCTGGTGTTGCCAGTTCATTGGCAGAAGAGTTTGTTCAGGCTGGCTTTCCTATTATTGATTTATCTGGAGATCATCGCTTGCCGGCTTCCATTTATGAAAAATGGTATAAAAAATCACCTGCTAAGGAAATGATTTTGAATAAATTTACATATGCATTGTCAGAATATACAGATGTAAAGGATAAAAAATTTATTGCCAACCCTGGATGTTACGCGACGGCGACAGAATTGGCCTTGATTCCTTTGGTTGCTGCTGGTTTGATTGAGACGGATAGCGTCATCGTGGATGCTAAGTCTGGTTTGACTGGTGCTGGTAAGGCGCTGAGTGAGTCTAGCCATTTTGTCAATGTTCACGATAATTATGTGACCTATAAGCTCAATCATCATCAACATATTCCAGAGATTGTCCAGACTTTGAGGGCTTTTGATGCTGATATGCCGGAGATTCAGTTTTCAACGTCGCTTTTACCGGTTAATCGTGGGATTATGGCTACCGTTTATTGCAAATTGAAGAAGGGCGTAGCTATCTCTGATGTCGCTTCAGCCTTTGCAAAAGCTTATGATGATAAACCTTTTGTACGTGTGCAAGATAATTTACCAGAGCTCCATAATGTCATTGGATCGAATTTTACAGATATTGGCTTTGCCTATAATGAGAAAACCAATGTTCTGACGGTTATTTCAGTGATTGATAATTTGATTAAGGGGGCTGCTGGCCAAGCGGTTCAAAATCTCAACCTCATGCAGGGGTGGGATGAGACAGAAGGTTTGCTTATGACACCGTCATACTTGTAGATGTAAGCATAGAGCTAGGAGAAAAAAATATGAAAGTCATAGATGGAACGATTGCCAGTCCGCTTGGTTTTTCAGCTGATGGGCTACATGCAGGATTTAAAAAGAGAAAAATGGATTTTGGTTGGATTGTCTCTGAAAAGCCAGCCAGTGTGGCAGGGGTTTACACGACTAATAAGGTTATTGCGGCTCCTTTGATTGTGACCAAGACCTCGGTAAAAAAGGCTGGGAAAATGAAGGCTATCGTCGTCAACTCAGGTGTGGCTAATTCTTGTACAGGGACCCAAGGATTGGAGGATGCTTACACCATGCAGGAGTGGACTGCTGAAAAGTTAGGTGTTGAACCAGATTTGGTTGGTGTGGCTTCTACAGGGATTATCGGTGAGTTGCTACCAATGGATACCTTGAAAAATGGTCTTTCCAAGATAGTGGTTAATGGGAATGCTGATGATTTCGCCAAGGCAATTTTGACGACAGATACAGCGACTAAGACCATTGCTGTGACGGAGACTTTTGGACGTGATGTTGTGACTATGGCTGGTGTTGCTAAGGGCTCAGGTATGATTCACCCTAATATGGCGACCATGCTCGGTTTTATTACTTGTGATGCCAATATTTCCAGTGAGACTCTCCAATTAGCCTTGAGTCAAAATGTAGAAAAGACTTTTAATCAGATTACGGTTGACGGAGATACTTCGACTAATGATATGGTGCTTGTCATGTCAAATGGTTGCACGCTCAACGAAGAGATTCTGCCAGATACACCTGAGTTCGATAAATTTTCAAAAATGCTGAATTTTGTGATGCAAGAACTGGCTAAAAAGATTGCCAAGGACGGTGAAGGTGCCAATAAGCTCATCCAGGTTGATGTGGTTAATGCTCCGAATGCCCTTGATGCCCGTATGATGGCAAAATCTGTTGTCGGTTCCAGTCTGGTCAAAACAGCCATTTTTGGTGAAGATCCTAACTGGGGACGTATTTTAGCTGCTGTTGGCTATGCTGGTGTGGATGTGCCTGTGGATAATGTAGATATTATGATTGGCGGACTGCCAGTTATGCTAGCTTCTAGTCCTGTTTCCTTTGATGATGAGGAAATGAAAGACATCATGCATGTTGATGAAGTCACCATTACGGTAGATCTTCATTCTGGACATGAAAAAGGAACCGCATGGGGTTGTGATCTTTCTTACGATTACGTTAAGATTAATGCCCTCTATCACACTTAGACTGTCTAAGGAAAAGGAGTTAACTGATGACTACTGAATATATTGTAATTAAGATTGGTGGAGTAGCCAGTAAGCAGCTAACTCCCGAGATATTGGCTAAACTGTCGGAATGGCAGCAGGCTGGTCAAAAAATAATCATCGTCCATGGGGGTGGCTTTGCGATCAATCAACTCATGGAGGAACATGACATCCCAATCCACAAGGTCAATGGTCTGCGGGTGACGAGTCAGTCAGATATGGGTCTAATCAAAGAAGCCTTAGTTGATATGGTTGGGAAAAATTTAGCAGGTCAGTTGAGACAGGCGGGTTTGCCAGCCTATCAGGTCATAGATGAGCTTCCAGACCTTGTCCATGCTGATTTTTTAGATCAAGAGACTTATGGCTTTGTGGGTGAGGTCAGCCATATCACTAATCAGACCCTAGTAGCACTCCTTGATCAAGGTAAGATCCCCTTGATTCCTAGTTTTGGTTACAGTGAGCAGAGTGATTTGCTCAATATCAACGCCGATTACCTTGCTAGAGCTGTGGCAATTAGTCTAGGTGCCAAAAAACTTATCCTTATGACAGATGTCAAGGGTGTTTTAGAGAATGGACAAGTTTTGGAGCATCTGAATCTTGTGGACGTTCAGAAAAAAATAGATTCAGGTGTGATTACTGGGGGCATGATTCCTAAAATTCAAAGTGCTGTTCAGACGGTTGAATCTGGTGTTGAGCAGGTCATTATTGGTGATAACCTGACAGATGGTACCATAATCAAGGAGTAAACGATGACAAAACTATTTTCAAATTATAAACGGGCAGCGATTGATTTTGCTTCGGCCCATGGTAATTATTTGACAGATACAACTGGCAAGACCTACTTGGATTTTTCATCTGGTATTGGGGTAACTAACCTTGGCTATCATCCTCATGTCAATCAGGCTCTAACAGAGCAGGTGGGCAAGATTTTGCACCAGCCTAATCTTTATCACAATCAGTTGCAAGAAGATGTTGCTGGACTTTTAATTGGTGACAAGGATTATCTGGCCTTTTTCTGTAACAGTGGTGCAGAGGCCAATGAGGCAGCCATTAAAATCGCCCGTAAGGCATCGGGTAAACAAGAAATCATTACCTTCCAAAATTCCTTCCATGGTCGAACCTTTGGATCTATGTCTGCTACAGGTCAGGATAAAATTAAACAAGGTTTTGGTGAAGGTGTACCCCACTTTAACTATGCCATTTTCAATGACATAGACAGTGTTAAGGCCCTAGCCAATGAAGAAACGGCGGCCATTATGCTAGAGTTGGTCCAAGGGGAATCAGGTGTGCAGCCTGCGGATAAGGACTTTGTTAAGGCTTTGTCTGATTTTTGTAAGGAAACGGGTATTTATCTCATCGTAGATGAGGTTCAGACTGGTATCGGTCGTACTGGTAAGCTTTATGCTTATGAACACTACGGTATTGAACCAGATATCTTTACCCTAGCTAAAGGTTTGGCAAATGGGGTGCCAGTTGGTGCCATGCTTGCTAAGTCGTCTCTTGGAGAAGCCTTCTCTTACGGAAGTCACGGCTCTACCTTTGGAGGCAATAAGCTGGCTATGGCGGCGGCCAAGGCCACGCTTGAAGTTATGTTAGCACCTGGTTTTCTTGACACTACTCTTGAAAATGGAAACAAGCTACAAGCAAAATTGCAGACAGCTTTATCTGATAAAGAGACGGTTACCACTGTCCGTGGCTTGGGTTATATGATTGGAATCGAGACTACTGGCAATCTAGGAGAATTGGTTCAAGCGGCCAGAGATAAGGGCTTGATTGTCTTAACTGCAGGGACCAATGTGATCCGTCTTTTGCCACCAATCACACTAAGTGATGCTGAAATTGAAAAGGGTGTGACCATTCTATCAGAATTATTTGACTAGACAATAGAAAAATCACTTGACCGTTAATCAAGTGATTTCTTTTACTTATTGTCAGTAGCAATCTCGCTGAGAAGTCCTTTAGAGGTTGTTGTTGGTAAGATGCGGACACGATTAAGTGAGAGGAGGCCATCCTTAGCACTAGCCAGTCCTTCGTTGGTAGTCAGTCCTAACTTGTAAGTTTTCTTAGCCAAGTCCAAGGTCGTTTGGTTGTAGCGACCTGACGGATAGGCAATGGTATTAACCTTGGTATTGAGTTTATCTTCAAGAAAGTCAATAGAATCCGTTAATTCAGCCTTTTGCGTTGCCTTGTCATTGACAGACAAATCAGGGTGGTTAACCGTATGAGATTGGAAGCTCATGCCGTGTGCCATCATTTCTTTCATCTGTTTAACAGTGAGATTTCCAGCGTTCCCTTTCTTGACAAAACCAGTGATAATATTATTGGTTGCCTTAGCCTTGTATTTTTTGAGAATAGGATAGGCAATTGTATAGAAGTCTTCGTTACCATCGTCAAAGGTCAGCCAGACAACCTTCTTAGCAGGTAGTGCATTTTCAGTCAAGGCCTTGTAGGCTTCTTCAGGAGTTAGGAAATAGTAACCTGCATCTACCATGGCCTTGATTTGTGCTTCAAAATTGTCCGGAGCAACAATCAGGTTGGCGTTAGAGGCCTCAGATGGATCCATAACGTGAACAGCATGGTACATGAGGATAGGAATTTGAACAGGATCGTCATAGGTCTTCCAATTGGCTGTACTCTTAGACTGACTCGTCTGGGCTTGTTTTTGATTGGTTTTCGACTGGTTTGGACGGTTTAACATAAAAACGGCCAAGATACCAAGAAGTACCAGATTGATGACAAGTAGAAGAAAATTCATCTTCTTTCGTTTAGGTTTGGTTGATTTTTGAGCTTGAAAAGTCATTGTATCCCCTTTCAAATAGGTCTAACTATTATTTTAACAAAAATAAGGTGGAATTGCACAGAATTTTCAGTAAAAAAGGATACTTGCCACCTTAAATGGCAACAATATTCTGTCAATTCCGACAGAAATATGGTACAATTAAAAAAATGTATGTTTTTAAGGAGAAATCGTAAATGTCTATTAAAATTGGATTACTTGGCTTTGGTACAGTAGCTAGTGGTATTCCTTTCCTCTTGCAGGAAAATGGTGAAAAGGTTCTTGCAGCCTCACGTGATCAGCTTGAAATTGCAAAAGTTTTGGTCAAAGATGACGAGGAAAAAAATCGTCTTCTTGCTGCTGGTAACGACTACAATTTTGTCACAAATGTTGACGAAATCCTTAACGACGATGACATTCAAATCGTGGTCGAATTGATGGGACGTATCGAGCCAGCCCGCACCTTCATCACTAAAGCGCTCGAAGCTGGTAAAAACGTTGTTTCTGCCAATAAAGACTTGATTGCCACTCATGGAAAAGAGTTGATTACCCTTGCTCAAGATAAGGGTGTGGCTTTCTACTACGAAGCTGCCGTAGCTGGTGGTATTCCAATTTTGCGTACTTTGGCTAACTCTTTGACATCTGACAAGGTGACACGTATCCTTGGTGTGCTCAACGGAACATCTAACTTTATGATGACTAAGATGGTTGACGAAGGTTGGTCATACGAAGATGCCCTCAAGACTGCTCAAGAACTTGGTTATGCTGAAAGTGATCCAACCAACGACGTTGAAGGTATTGACGCTGCTTATAAAGCCGTTATCCTAAGCCAATTTGGTTTTGGTGCTACAATTGATTTTGACGATGTGTCTCACAAGGGAATTACGAACATCTCTACTGATGATGTAGCTGTCGCTCAAGAATTGGGTTATGTCATCAAATTGGTTGGTGATGTGCGTGAAGTAGAATCAGGGATTTCAGCAGAAGTATCACCAACATTCTTGCCAAAAAATCACCCACTTGCTAGTGTCAACGATGTTATGAATGCAGTCTTTGTTGAATCTATCGGTATTGGCGAATCAATGTATTACGGTCCAGGTGCTGGTCAAAAACCAACAGCAACATCTGTTTTGGCAGACATTATCCGTATTGCTCGTCGTCTTTCAGACGGCAATGTTGGGAAACCATTCAACGAGTTCCGTCGTGACTTGCCGTTGGCTAATCCAGCGGACGTTAAGAGCAACTATTACTTTGCCCTTGATACGCCAGACGAAAAAGGAAAAATCCTTCACTTGTCTCAAATCTTCAACTCAGAAGATATTTCATTTGAACAAGTCTTGCAACAAAAAGCAAATGGCACAACAGCTCGTATTGTTGTGATTACACATGCTATGTCTAAGACACAACTCCAAGCGGTTACTGAGAAACTTGAAGCAGCAGAAGACTTCACTGTTGTCAACACATTGAAAGTTTTGTCTAACTAATTGATAAGCCCGTATTGGTGCGTATAAGAAAGGTATCAAGGAGAAAAGTCGCTGATGGCTTTCCTCCTTTTGGTGTATTATTATGAAAATTACTGTTCCAGCAACATCTGCCAATATTGGTCCAGGCTTTGATTCTGTGGGTGTTGCCGTTTCTAAATATTTGACAATCGAGGTGCTTGAACCGGCAGATTCATGGCATATTGAACATGATTTGGGAGATATTCCGTCAGATGAAAACAATCTCCTCATTTCAACAGCCTTGCAAGTTAAGTCTGATTTGCAACCTCATAAATTGGTGATGACGTCGGATATTCCCTTGGCGCGTGGGCTTGGTTCTTCAAGCTCTGTTATTGTCGCAGGGATTGAGTTAGCCAATCAATTGGCAGATCTGAAGCTCTCGGACGATGATAAACTTGATATTGCAACCAAGATTGAAGGCCACCCAGACAATGTTGCCCCAGCTATCTTTGGGAATCTTGTTGTAGCCTCTTATGTGGATGAACATGTTAATAGCATCGTGGCAGATTTTCCGGAGTGTGCCTTTGTGGCCTTTATTCCGAGCTATGAACTCAAGACCTCTGATTCACGTGGGGTGCTTCCAAGTGACTTGTCTTACAAAGAAGCTGTAGCTGCATCATCTATTGCCAATGTTGCTATTGCGGCCCTTTTTGCAGGGGATTTGGTTAAGGCGGGACGTGCTATCCAGGGAGATATGTTCCACGAACGCTACCGCCAAAAATTGGTCAAGGAATTTGCGACTATTAAGGAATTGTCAGGCCAATACGATGCCTATGCAACCTATCTATCAGGTGCTGGTCCAACAGTAATGACTCTGACACCCAAGGACAAGTCTGCAGCCTTCAAAGCAGCTATCGATGGTCTTGGATTAGACGGTGAAACCTTCATCCTATCTGTGGATAAAGCAGGTGTTGTCGTTGACTAGAAAGAATCAAGGGTTGCTCTTTGGACTAGCAACCTATATTCAATGGGGATTTTTATCCCTTTTTTGGAAGCTTTTAGCAGGTGTTTCAGCCTATAACACCTTCTCATGGTGGATTGTCTTTACTGTAGTGACCATGCTGGGTTATGCGCTAATAGCTAAACAAAATACACGTTTTAAAGTCGAACTTGTAGGACTTTGGCAGGATAAGAAGGCCTTGCTTCGTATGCTGCTTGCCAGCTTTCTCATAGCAGCCAACTGGTTGATTTATATCTATGCTGTGGGTCATGGGCAAGCGACACAAGCTAGTTTAGGTTATTATATTATGCCTATTATTTCTATCCTATTTGCTCTTATTTTTCTTCGAGAATCTCTGAGCAGAACCATGTGGACAGCAGTATTTTTAGCTTTTATAGGAGTATTGGTTCTTGTTCTTAATACAGGAAAACTTCCCATGGTTTCTTTAGGATTAGCCCTGAGTTTTGGTTTTTATGGCTTGATCAAGAAGGGGGTCAAGTTGTCTAGTGATGTGGCTATGTTAGTGGAAAGTGGTTTTCTTCTTCCTTTTGTAGTAGTCTATTTGTCCTTCTTTTCACCAGAGTCATTTTCCTCATACTCGAGCATGGAAATGTTTCTCCTAGCCATCTCAGGTGTGGTGACAGCTGTCCCCCTCCTCTGCTTCTCTGAGGCAGTTAAAAGGGCACCGCTTAATCTTATCGGTTTTATCCAGTATCTTAATCCTACCATTCAACTGCTTGTGGCTATTCTCATTTTTGGTGAGACTGTTACTGTGGGAGAATTGAAGGGGTTCATCTTTATTTGGATAGCTATCTTGGTCTTCGTGACCGGTCAATTAGCGACTATTCATAGAAGTTCCTGATGTCTGTCAGGGACTTTTTATGAGTTTGTTATAAAAAAAGGCCAAGTTTATCTGACAATTTTAGAACTTTAAGATATAATAGTAGTGTTAGATTAAAATAGCGGAGAATTTTATGCGAAAAATGAAAAAGCTTGTGGGCTATGTGTTCCTACTTGCTATCCCAGTTGTCATCGCTGCAGCCCTGTTTATCTATAACGGTTCAGGTTATCGCTTGTCAGAACAAGATGCAGCAGATGTTGCCTACAAAAATGCAGGTGTTAAAACCTCTGAGATTTCTCAATCAACAGTCTCAAAAACACGTACAGGCTTGCATGGCAGTTATAAGGTTAGTTTTACAACACCAGACAACCACTTTGATTACACCATTGATGGTCAATCTGGGTCTATTTTGAATCAGAAGAGCGACCATCCAACTTCTAATGATGAAGATGATGCTCAAAAGACTGATGACGATAAAGACAAGACACAACCTAGCGAAGATAAAGATACCCCACCGGTATCTAAAGATGCTGCTCAAACGACAGCCCTTAATCATGCCGGCTTAGCTGCTGGTTCTGTTACGAACTTGACGACAGATTTGAAGACTGAAGGAGACGGTAAAGTTTATAATATCAGTTTTGATTACGCAGCTAGTGGTCTACGTTATAAATACGCAGTTAATGCCGAGTCAGGAGCTATCGTCGCCTACACAACAGAGTACATCTTAGGAAGCGCTGCAACCCCAGCCCAATAGCTTTTTAGTTGTCTGAAAACCTTCCTAGTTATTAGCAAAAGTCTTTGCATTTTCTCTGAAATGGTGTAAACTTAAGGTGAAAACGGTAACAGCATTTTCGAAAGTTACCCAGAATCAAGGAGGCTTTGACCATGAAAGAATTCCAAGCATTTAAAGACACGCTTAGCAATAAGGCTCTCAAAGCCATTTACGAAGAAAGTAAATTGGAAGTCCAAGACGAAACAACTGAAGGTACAGAAGCCTTCTCACTAGCTTTGGCGACCCAAATGGCTATCAATCTACTCGAAAGCTATGAAAAATGGCTAAAAGAAGAAAGAGCTAAGGGAGATAAATAAGATGAAATCCTTGTCGAAAGACAGGGATTTTTCTAATGGAAAATAAAGTTATCTAGAATGTAGATGATCTGTCTTGAAATATCTATAATGCCATCATTCATGTACTCAAAATAAAATAAATGCTTTTACTTATGATAAATGAGCCATTTCTTGTGAAAAAGGTCACGATTTTAGCCGATGTTTTGTTACAATGGTTTCAGCAAGTTCCTTAAGAGAGGAGTAGAAAGATGATTTTCTTGGTGGTTAGGATAATTACTATGATGTTTGGGGGTATAGTTACTTACCTGCTATTGTGTTATTTTATTAGTCATACACAGTCCGAACATGTTTTAATAAGAGCACATCAAAGACGAGTTGCAGCTGGGAAAAGGCTCAAAGATGTTTGTGGGCTTGAATTAAAAGTTCATAAAGAACATTTTCAGAAGGATTTTGAAGGAAAGTGATGGTGAACTTCGTGGAGTTAATTAAATTATTTCTTGTGGCGCCCTATTTTCTTGGGATGATTCTTGGTGGTGTGTTTTTAGGGATTTATGTGTTGATAGATAAGATTATTAAGAATCCGATGAAAGATATCGATTATTACAAAAAGTTTGTAGAATCTTACAAAGAAGAAGCAGATTTTTATAAAATGACCTCCGAAGAGTATAAAACGATGGCAATAACTTACCGTAAGAAATATTTGGAAAGCCGAGCAAAGTTAGAACCTGTCATGAAAGAATACAGTAGTCATTGAAAATTGTGAGGAAAAGTAAGACAGAGGACCTACTTTCAAATTCAAAAATCAATAAGATTTCCATCACAATTTCATTTGTCTTGGTCTTAAAATTGTGATAAAATAAGACCATTCAGAGGTGCTTTGAGGCCCATTTGTCACAGGAAGCGGTGGTACTGAGAAATCCGCACAAATGTCAAAGCTGGTTGCTGATGGTCAAATTGAATCAAGAAAGCTGTGAGTGGTTACCACTCAAAACTGGGTGGTACCGCGGATACATATTCGTCCCTGTCATGGTTATGGCAGGGGTTTTTTATAGCTTTTAAAAAACCAAGACCGAAGGTCGCAGGTGAATTTAGAGATATTGATGCAGACGGAGCGAAAGCGAGGTCTATGTTCCTATCAGAGGAGGGTGACATGAAGCAATCTTTTGATACCAGTAAATTGTACTATGGTTTTCCTATTTTTATCTTGGGTTATCAGGACCAGACCTATGGCTATAATGTGACGACTTGTAGTTCTTCTTATAGTCTAGGAGATTGGCTCGTTATAGGGGTCGGTAGTGAGGAAAATGCGGCAGACCAGATTAAACATTATCAGAAGTTCACAGTGAATATTCCTGATGAAAGTTTTATGCTGGAGATGGAGCAGGCTGGATTTATTAGTCACCGTGAAAAGATTGCTAAACTCGGCATAGATTTTCAACCTTCTGATTTGACACAAGCACCTATCCTGGCTGCCTGTCCAGTCGTTCTGGATTGTGAGGTTGACAGAATTATTGAGGAAGATGGTATCTGTCATATCTTTGCTAAGATCCTAGACCGCCTTGCTGATCCTGGTTTGCTAGATGACAAGGGACATTTCCGTAATGATTCTTTTGCACCGACTTACTTTATGGGTGATGGTCATAAACGTGTCTATCGCTATCTAGATAATCGTGTCGACTCCATGGGAAGCTTTATCAAGAAAGCGAGGAAGAGGGATGAAAAGAGCTGAGTTGTCAGAACGAATAGAGACTGAGCGACTTGTCTTGCGAGTTCGTACAGTAGCGGATGCAGAGGATATCTATGCCTACGCTAGTCTCCCAGA
>OBXX01000597.1_pt1 | contig 14026 bp, 2 predicted proteins | sample 1495441 | NCBI WGS metagenome assembly OBXX01 (sample SAMEA2580168, study PRJEB22360) | human gut metagenome | biome: human gut; feature: human-associated habitat; material: faeces | place: Denmark | collected 2008/2010 | reverse complement strand
TATAGAATCCCTTATTTGCGTTTCAACACTGTATATTAAAAACTTTTATATATAAGGTATTGCATCTGCATTTCCTATACAGCAAAAGTTATACATATAAAGATTTAATTATATATGTATTAGACGATTAGTTATCTGTCTGAATCGCTTCACGAAGATTAATTTCATGCATATCGCCAACAGAAGGTTCTTCTGCAGACATATTCTTTACAGTTTGTTTTGTAGCAAACCAAACTGCTTCGTTCATGTAATAACGCAATTCTTCATTAGATACATGTTCTTGATCTTGAGCCATGATATCAAGCATAGCATCTTCCAATGCTTGTGCTTCTTCATCAGTCAAAGGACCGCCAACGGCCTTTTGTTTTTGAATCAATTCATTCATGCGATCAACCATGCTGCGCAATACATTGTAACCATAGCTATTTGTGTAACCTTGGTCTTTATCATATTTAGGGAATGTGTAATAGCTATACTCGTTTTTATTACGGTTTTCACCATTCCAGTTCAATGCAGTTTCTTGGCCATGTACATAACCTAAAGAATGTTTACGGAAATAATCAGCATAGTTATGCTTATCTTTAGAATGTAACCATTTAGCTTCTTCTTTAGTTAACGCTTGATGATTATTCTTTTTGCTTTCAGCTAAAGCAATGTGTTTTTCCGCATTTTCCCATGCTTTCACAAATTCATGGATGCTTTGCACAGCCTGAGGGCTAGCCACAGGAACTAATACAACAGAACCTGTTGTAGGCGCTTTAGCCGGATTTGGTAAAAGCAATGGATCATCATATGTAGCAGATGCCGCATTAACATGGAATACGCCACTGCCGAATAATACTGCCGCTGTGAAAGCAAGCAAAGTGGATTTTTTCATTATATATTCCTCTTTTCTATCAACGAATTAAATCGGGTGGGAGGACCCCCAAAAGGGAATCCTCATCCCGTAATGTTCAGTATGAACGTATTATAAACCTAGTCTTGCCATCATTGCAGCAATATTAGCTTTCATTTGTTCATTTTCAGCTTTCAAATCAGCTACTTCACCTTTTAATCCTTGATTTTCAGCTTTCATTGCAGCAAGTTCACGTTGCATTGCATATGTAGAACTGATAGGTCCTTTACGATAACGATCTGCAGTTTCTGCTTCGCCGTCTCTGTTACCTACTTTCCAAGTTACACCAGCATTTGCCATCATATGGCTATTGCTGCCTGCCCAAGCAACACCAGCATGTAACATCATGGATTCATTTTTATAATGAGCCACACCTAATGCCAATGCGGAGTCACCACGGTAGTTACCGTAACCTGCCATGATTTGAGTAGGTTCGTAAGGGTCATAAGCCATAGGTTTCAATGCGGACAACGCGGAGGACATAGCACCAACTTGACGAACTTCGTTTACAACATTATTCATGCTGTTTGCAACACGATTAAGTTGGGAACCATTAACAGCATCAGTAGAAGTGGAGCTAATTTCGCCTGGTGCTACGTTAGTAATCTTATTACCACCGTTGTTCAAACCAGAGCTTGTTAAGGATACGCTGCCACCACCATTATTTTTGATTGTGATACCGTTACCGTTTGTCACAGTTGTATGACCGGAGTTATCCATAGTTGTAATGGAATTGATACCAGTAATATCTTTTGCCAAACGAACATTCAAGCTGCCGTTATTATCGGAGATAACACCGATATTGTTTGCAGTGGAAAGTTTGCTTTCATCAGTAACGCCACCTTTAACAGTCACTTTTTGACCTAGGTCACGATGGAATTCACCTTTATCACCTGCAAAGTCTAAGCCAGCTTTCTTAAGGCCGTCGATACCTTTCTTCAAGTCACCGATGTTAGCACCATTTGTTAAGCTGCTGCTATTATCAGCAATATTGTTGATATCTTCGCCTTCGCCATAACCACTTGCCATGTTAACTACTTTATTACCGCCATTGTTCAAGCCGTCCTTAGTCAATGTTACTGCACCAGTACCATCTTTAGGGGAACCTTGACCTGCTGGAGGAGTAGTAATTGCAACACCGTTGCTGCTAACAGTAGTAGTTACTTTAGTACCACCCATGCCGGATGTAACTACCATGCCATCTGCAGTTGTTCTTGTGCTCTTAGTCCGTTTATCAGTAGTTACAACACCATCAGCAGTCAATTCAGTGGCCTTAGTTGGATTATCTACAAATACACCTTTAGCTGTTGTTTGAGTTGTATTATTTTGATTATCGGATACTTTCACATTACCTGCAGTAAGAGCAGTTGTATTACCTAATGTATCAGTGCTTGTAACACCTACACCATTTGTTACAGTAGAGAATTTCTTATCGTCAGTAGTGGTAATCACACTGCGTAAGTTCAAGTCTTTTTTGATATCTACAGTGTATGTTTTGGACTTATCCGCATTTGTTGTAGATGTTACAGTTGTATTGCCGCTATCGCCAGCTTTCACTGTTGTAGTTGCTGCCGCCATGCTGCTCTTCAACTGTTGAACGTTAACTGCATCTGTATCATTTACACCAGCTGCCACGTTAGTAATCTTTTGATTATTTGCGTTTAAGCCTTCGTTAGAAATGTAAGTTTTACCGCCTACAGATACGCCCTTATCATCAAGAACAACTTGTTTGTTTGGATCGGAACCAACAGTTACGGAATCAAGACCTTTAAGGTTCTTAGCGAGTTTAACGTTCAAGTTGCCGTTTTCATTAACTACGCCAATGTTACCATTTGAAAGTTTAGAAGCATCAGATTCGCCACCTTTGAGTTCCAATGTTTGACCAAGGTCTTTATGGATAGCTTCACCGGAGTCGCCTTTGAAGTTCAAGCCTTTCTTAGTCAAGTCTTGAGTGTTCTTATCAATTTTGTTGTCTACAACTTTCAATTGATCTTCTGTTGCAGCTTGACCATTAGTGATCTTATTAGGATCCCAAGTTCTGTTAGTCAAATCGTTAACAGTACCAGAACCACCGTTGATAGTTACCTTACCAGAGTTGATTGTACCGTTTGTACCATTGATATTTACAGCATTAGCACCTTCGCCAGCTCTAATGATACCTGTTGTACCATCGAAATGAACTGATGTACTACCGGAACCCAATGTCACTGTGTCTTTCAAGTTTACAGTGTATGTTTTAGCTTTTGTAAGATCGTTGATTTCTTCTTCAACATGGATGTTCTTGCTACCTTTTACCTTAGTATCGGACGCAGCTTTTACTTCGTTCAATTGTTTAAGGTTAACAGCATCACTATCTTCTGTACCAGCTTTAACATTTTTGATTTGCGTATTGTTAGCATTGAAGCCGTTGTTTGTAACAAATGTATTACCACCAATAGTCAAGCCATTGTTATTGATTGTTGTTTGACCAGTTGTTACGCTGTTCAAGCCTGTTAAATCTTTTGCAAGTTTAACATTCAACTTACCGTTTTCGGATACAACACCAATATTGTTGTCAGACAATTTAGCTTTATCAGCAATGCCACCTACAACATCCAATGTTTGGCCAAGATCTTTATGGATTACTTCGCCAGAATCAGCTTGGAAGTTCAAGCCTTTCTTAGTCAAGTTTTCAGTGTTCTTATCAATTTTGTTATCTACAACTTTCAATTGATCTTCTGTTGCAGCTTGACCGCTTGTGATATGTGCAGGATCCCAAGTAATGTTAGTCAAGTTGTTTACAGTACCGTTCGCACCATTAACTAGAACTTTACCTGCATTGATATTGCCTGTTACACCATCGATTGCAACTTTGCCAACATTAATTGTGCTGTTTACACCGTTGATAGTTACTGCATTAGTGCCGTCGCCAGCTTTTACGATACCTTTTGTACCGTCAATGTTAACAGCTGTGTTACCGGAACCTAATGTTACAGTGTCTTTCAATGCAACTGTGTAAGTTTTAGCTTTTGTTACAGTATCTACAGTTTCATCAACATTGATGTTTTTGCTACCTTCTACTTTTGTATTAGATGCAGCTTTTACATCGTTCAATTGTTTAACGTTAACAGCATCGTTGTCTTCTACGCCAGCAGTTACGTTTTTGATTTGTGTATTGTTAGCATTGAAGCCATTAGCTGTAACGAATTGTTTGTTGTTGATTGTCAAGCCATCGTTGTTGATAGTTGTTTGACCAGTTGTTACGCTGTTCAAGCCTGTTAAATCTTTTGCAAGTTTAACATTCAACTTACCATTTTCGGATACTACACCGATGTTGTTGTCGGACAATTTAGATTTCTCAGTAATGCCACCTACAACATCTAATGTTTGACCAAGATCTTTATGAATTAATTCGCCAGAATCAGCTTGGAAGTTCAAGCCTTTCTTAGTCAAGTCAGTGCTGTTGTCAGTGATTTTCTTATCAACAATTTTCAATTGGTCTTCTGTTGCAGCTTGACCGCTTGTGAAGTTTTTGCCATCCCAAGTAATGTTTGTCAAGTTGTTTACAGTACCAGCAGCACCGTTGACAGTCACTTTACCAGAGTTGATAGTGCCATTTGTACCATTGATAGTCACAGCATTAGCACCGTCACCAGCTTTTACGATACCTGTAGTACCGTTGATGTTGATTGCATTATTGCCAGAACCTAAAGTTACATTGTCTTTCAATGCTACTTTGTAAGTTTTAGCTTGTGTATTAGGGTCTACTGTGGAGTTAACATTGATATTTTCGCTACCTTCTACTGTAGTGTTGGATGCATTTTTAACTTCATTCAATTGATTCAAGTTAACTGCATCATTGCCATCAGTACCAGCTTTTACGTTTTTGATTTGTGTGTTGTTAGCATCAAAACCGTTAGCTGTAACGAATTTATTACCACCAATTGTTAAACCTTCGTTATTAATTGTTGTAGCACCAGTTGTTACGCTTGTTAAGCCAGTCAACTCTTTAGCGAGTTTAACATTCAACTTGCCGTTTTCAGATACCACACCGATGTTATTGTTGGATAATTTAGATGCATCAGAAATGCCACCGTTGATATCCAATGTTTCGCCAAGATCTTTATGAATGCTTGTAGCGTCATCGCCTTTGAAGTTCAAGCCCTTCTTAGTCAAGTTGCTACCATTATCAGTAATTTTCTTATCAACAACTTTCAATTGATCTTCTGTTGCAGCTTGACCGCTTGTGATATGGTCAGCATCCCAAGTGATATTTGTTAAGTTGTTTACAGTACCTTTAGCACCGTTAACAAGAACTTTACCGGAATTGATATTGCCTGTTACACCGTCAATCGCTACGTTACCAGCAGTAATTGTGCTGTTTGTACCGTTGATAGTTACAGCATTGTTGCCTTCGCCGGCTTTCACAATACCTTTTGTACCGTCGATATTAACAGCTGTATTGCCGGAACCCAATGTTACTGTGTCTTGTAAGCCAACTGTATAAGTCTTAGCTTTAGTAAGTGGATCTTCAGAATCAGTTACATTGATGTTTTTGCCTGCTTTTACAACAGTTTTAGCTGCCGCTGCGTTGTTGGATACTTCTTTCAACTGTTTAAGGTTAACTGCATGGTTATCCTCTGTACCAGCTTTCACGTTTGTGATTTGAGTATCGTTAGCATTGAAGCCATTACTTGTAACAAATGTGTTGCCACCGATTGTCAAACCATTGTTATTAATAGTTGTAGCACCAGTTGTTACGCTGTTCAAGCCTGTCAAATCTTTAGCAAGTTTAACATTCAATACGCCGTTGTTATTAACTACGCCGATATTATTTTCTGAAAGTTTAGAAGCATCAGCTTGACCACCAGAGATTTTCAATGTTTGACCAAGGTCTTTATGTATTGCAGTTCCTGCGTCACCTTGGAAGTTTAAGCCTTTTTCTACGATTTCAGTTTTTGTAGTATCAATTTTATTATCTACTACTTTCAATTGATCTTCTGTAGCAGCTTGACCATTAGTAATAGCTTTAGGGTTCCAAGTTCTGTTAGTCAACTCGTTAACAGTACCTGTAGTACCATTGATAGTCACTTTACCGGAGTTGATAATACCATTTGTGCCATTGATAGTTACAGCATTAGCACCGTCACCAGCTTTTACGATACCTGTTGTACCGTTAATATTGATAGCTGTGTTACCAGAACCTAATGTTACTTCATCTTTCAAACCTACAGTATATGTTTTAGCTTTAGTTACATTGTCGATGCTTTCATCAACTTTAATGTTTTTGCCTTCAGCTACTTTCGTATTTGCTGCAGATGCACTGTTGGATACTTCTTTCAATTGTGCCAAGTTTACTGCATCGCTGTCGATTGTACCACGAGCAACGTTAGTAATCTTGTTACCACCGTTATCCAAACCAGTTTTAGTAAGGGATACAGCTGCATTGTTTGTAGCACCGTTGCTGATAGTTACACCGTTGGAAGTAACTTTTGTATCGCCTACAGTTACGCTGTTCAAACCTTTAAGGTCTTTAGCCAAACGAACTTTCAAGTCGTTAGAGCCATCGGATACAACACCGATATTGTCTTCTGCAGTCAATTTGGATGCTTCTGTGATGCCACCTTTAACGTTTACTTGTTCACCAAGTTTTTTATTGATTACGTTACCGGAGTCAGCACCGAATTTCATGCCTTTATTGATCAATTCTTCTTTAGTCTTGAACAATTGGCTACCATTAATAGCATCTGTAGATGTAGCTGTTACAGCACCATCTTTTACATTTGTAATAGTAGTACCATTAGCACCTTCCAATGTTACCTTAGTTTTATCAACAACACCGTTATTGATGTCGTATTTAACAGCACGATCTGTCAATTTATCTACAGAAGTCTTGGATGCAATGTTATTAATTGTAACTTGCTCTTTAACGCCTGCATGGTTTTTATCCTCTACAGTCAAGGATACTTCACCATTGTCGTTTACCTTGTAGGAACCGTCAGCGCTGGAGTTTCTTACAAGACGATAGTCAGTTGCACTGCTACCTTGTTGAGTAATTTGTTCGCTAACTTTTTTCAACTGATCTTCAGTCGCTGCACGACCGGATACGATAGATGTGGAGTCCCAGCTCTTATTATTCAAGTTAGTCACATAATTACCAGTTTCGCTTGCATGTTTCGTATTTTGAACAGTTTGAGCGCCCATTACAACGCCACCAGCAGTTACTCTGCCTGCAGTACCATCAAGAACTACTTGATTGTTACCGCTACCTAATGTCACTTTGTTATTCAAACGAAGATCATATTTAGCACCTTCAGTGCTTGTAGCAGGAGTTGTTGTCAATTTGAGGTTATCATCGGAAACAGTTACTTTAGAATGTTTACCTGCTTCGATTTTTACATCATGTAATTGGCTACCATTTACAGCATCTGTAGAAGTAGAGGATACTTCACCAGCTTTCAAGTTAGTAATTGTTGTACCGCCTTGGCCTTCCAACGTAACCTTGTTTTTATTAACAGTAGTACCGTTAAGATCATATTTAACAGCACGTTCTGTCAATTTATCCAATTCAGTTTTGGATGCGATGTTGTTGATTGTTACTGTATTTGCAGGGCTGTTAGGATGAGCTTCATCTTTAACTTTTAAATCAACCTTGTTGTTTTCTACAGAGTAAGAACCGTCTGCAGAGTTTGTATTGTTGATCAAACGGTAATCTGTTTTAGCTGCATTAGTAGTCTTGATTTCATCAGACACTTTTTTCAACTGATCTTCAGTTGCTGCACGACCAGATGTGATAGTAGGGTTTTGAACATTCCATTCTTTATTGTCCAAACCAGTTACATAGTTTTTATTGTCGCTATGTTTACCTACGCGAACAGAACCTGCAGTTACGCTATTCAAACCTGTTAGGTCTTTTGCCAACTTAACATTAAGGTTGCCGTCTTTAGCTACAACACCGATGTTGTTGTCAGACAAAGCACCTGTAGCGCCACCTGTAATACCTAAAGTATCGCCAAGTTGTTTGTTGATTTTAACATTGTTATCGCCTTGGAAGCTTAAGCCTTTAGCGATTTTGTTAGTGTTATTTGTGATATTAGTAGTATTGATATCTTGTTGCTCTTTAGAAGCAAGGTTCGTCAACTTAACTTGTCTAGGGTTGGAACCATCAGCATCAGCAACAGTCAATGTCATGCTACCATCAGCAGCTACTTTATATTCGCCATTGCTACCTGCTGCAGGGTTTGCAATCAAACGGTAGTCAGTTTTGGAAAGACCATTAGAGATTTTAGAGATATCAACATCGAATGTTTGATTGTCATTACGTGTCAATGTCAATCTCTTACCGTCATTGGATACTGTACCAGATGTAACATACGTGTTTTTCAAACCTGTTACTTCAGCAGTCAAACCATTTGTACCGGTCATGTTAATCTTGCCATTACCGTTTGCTTCATACGTTGCAGAACCACGTTGCAAGTATTTATCGTATTTTGCAGCAATACGAGAAATATCACCGATATTAGCCGCGTTAGTTAATGTATCGCCACCAGATTGTACATTGGTAATTTGATACCCACCAGCATTGATACCTCTTGTGCTCATGGATACATTGCCTGTTGTAACGGAGTTGAATCTTGCGTCATCAACAGTTGCAACCGTAACATTGTCTCCGGAGCCTTCTAATTTAATATTATTACCAGCGTTAAAGTTCACTGTACGGTTAGGCGCTTTTACGTCTTTTACCTTTTGGCCATTAACTTGAAGTTCCCAACCGGAGTTTGCGGATTTAATAGCTTCATGAACGGTATTTTTACCTGTATCACCAATATTAGTCATGGTGATAGTACCGTTTTGGTCAACCTTAGCATTACCGCCCAAAATATTTGTAGTGCTGTTAGCTACATTACCTACTGCATTAGCAACGCCATATAACTGGCTACCGTTAATAGCATCTGTAGATTGTGCATTCACACGACCAGCAGCTACGTTAGTGATTGTACGTTTTGTAGAATTGTTACCAACGCTAACTGTGGAATCAGCAGTGCCACCGGCATAGTTATATTTCAAGCCGTTAATAGTTTCACTAGCAGTGCTTACCGGAGCAGCTGTTACAGAATTAGCACCTAAGGCAACGCCACGAACGTTATTTACTGTTGCTTTGCTACCGAGAGCTAAGCCTTCGTTTTCTTGTACGCTTGCTTCGCTACCGATTGCTACCGCATCAGTCACTTCTTTTTGAGCTTTAAGTTTAGTGATTAATTCAGGATTATCTTTATAAACACTACGATCACGTACACGTTCTAATGTACCAGCTTGAGCACTTACGCCCAATGCGATAGAACGAGAACCAGTTGCTTGTGCATCATCACCGATAGCCACAACATTTTTCTTGTCCCCATCTTGAGTACTCAAAGCACTCGCTTCACGACCCATAGCAATAGAACCGTAACCTTCAGAATGAGCATTGTTACCGATAGCTGTAGAACGTTCACCTAATGCCCATGCCGCATTACCTGCTGCTACAGAGGAACCGCCTAATGCATAAGTATCATTACCCAATGCCACACCGGAACCACCATGAGCACGCGCGGAGTTACCTACGGCAACGGAGTTATTTACTTTATATTGAGGGTCATTCTGAATACCTGCTTCAGCATTATTACCAATCGAAACACCATCTACAGCATATGTTTTAGCATTGTTACCAATAGCTACTGCGTTATCACGATAATGAGCAGCACGATTACCAATGGCTACACCTTGTATTCCCTGAGAAAGGGCATTACTACCGATAGCTATGCCATGAGTAAAGTTTTCGCCTTTATAATTTTTACCAGCTACAACATTAGCACCTGTTCCCATAGCTATGCTATCATCAGTATTTGATTTAGCACCTTGACCGATAGCAATAGCACGATCTGCATTAGCTTGAGTATTAGTTTTTTCATCATATGCTGTATACGGTGTACCTTTTGCGTCTGTCAATGGATCAGGATTTGCAGAACCGATAGCAATAGATTGATTACCTGTTGCTAATGCAGAGTGCCCCATAGCCAAGCTAGCTTTACCCTGTGCAGATGCAGCTGTACCGATAGCTGCCGCATATTGTTCGCCAGCATAGGCTTGACGCATCATAGCCAAGGAGTTAAAACCTTTTGCTTTAGCAGCAGAGCCAACAGCAATAGCACCGATTTGTTCAGATTGAGCATAATGGCCTAAACCGATACCCAACGCACGAGATTGGGAATAGTCACCGATAGCAATACCGGATACGGACCCATCATTAGAACGGGCATTAGCATTGTTACCAATTTGAATGCCAAACACTTTATCATTGGTATATAAATGACCATTACCTTTATTGCCCGGAGTTTTATAATCATACATCTGAATAGTAGGGGCACCTTCATCAGGCTTCAACCAAGTCAACCCACGATCATCTTTAGGTCCAGGACTGATGGAGAGTCCTCTATCCGCAGTATAAGCAGACGCCAACCCACTACCGCAGGTTAAAACCATAGCCGCCAAGCCAACTTTTACCGAAGCTTTAGCGGAATTACTAACAAAGCTTTTGGAGCCACGAGTATGGCTTTTTGCGATTTCAGATACAACGACATATGCGCCCCGTACCTGACTCCAAATTACCCTATAAATACGATTCATTTAGTAGTACCTACCTTTCACACAGTTTTATAAGGGATTCTAAAACCAACACTAAAACACTAAAAATAATAAAATTTTCATCAAAAATTTAATTACTATACATATAAAATATCAGATTAGTTTATGAATGTAAATATATTTTTTTCATATTTCGCTCATTTATTTTTAGAACTTTAAACTTCTTTTAAAAATTGATTTTCTTACTCATTTAAATATATTTTCAATCATAAAAACCCTTGCTACAATGGGCCAAACAACACTTATAATCTAAAACTAATGATTTTATAGTAAATTAATCATATTCATAATTTTCGATTAAAATTATATGTTCTGTATTATACACTATTATGAAAGGTTTGTGAAGTCAAATACAAAAAAAGAACGAAAGTCTTTTCACAGTAGACTTTCGTTCTTTCATTTTATATACCATATAGGGTTAAAATCATCTAATCTTCATGGGTATTTTCTGGTACATTAACAGATTTTACCACATGAATATAAAATGAAATTTATATGATTTACATGCCTAAACGACTCATAATAAGAGCTAATTGTCGTTTAGTTTCTTCGTTATCTTTCTGTAGACGAAGGTTGTCTTCTTTCAATGCCGCATAGTCTGCAGTTAATTTTTCATCCTGCGCTTTCATGCGTGCATTTTCAGCTTTCAAAGCAGTCATTTCATCCTGCATTACGTACATAGAGCTGATAGGACCGCCCTTGTAGCGCTCAGGAATAGCCTTCTTCTCATCAGAAGAACCGAATTTACGAGTTACACCGGCATTCACCATATTATGACGACTACCAACAGATACGCCTGCATGGAACATAGTATCTTCCGATGTATAATGTGCAACACCTAACGCCGCTGCGGTTTCACCTCTGTAATTGCCGATACCAGCCATCACTTGAGTTGGTTCTAACGGATCATATTGAATCGGTTTCAACGCAGACATAGCTGCCGCATGAGCACCTACACGTTGCGTTTCGCCCGCCACGGAATTAATAGCATTAGCCATTCCTTCCGTAACACCCTTCAATTGATTTACGTTAACCGCATCCGTGCCGTTTACACCAGGGCCTACATTGCTAATTGTTTTACCACCGTTATTCAATCCATCTTTAGTGAGGCTTACGGTGTTACCGCTAGCAGGAGTAATGGTTATGCCACTGCCGTTTACAACCGTAGAGTTACCTACAGCATCCTTAGTAGTTACAGATGTAAGACCTTTCAAATCTTTCGCCATACGAACTTTAAGATTAGTGCCGTCAGATACGACGCCTAAATTATCTTCGGACGTCAACTTGCTAGCATCAGTAATGCCACCGACTACGTTTACCTGTTCGTTAAGCTTTTTGTTAATCACATTACCGGAATCGCCACCGTATTTCATACCATCGTCTTTGGTTGCCACTTGATGTGTCTTGCCCTGTTCATCTTGGTACTTAATACGAGTAATAGAATTGCCTCCAAGATCAGAATCACCCTTATCAGCAGTTATATCCGCATTGCGACCATCTTTGCCAGTTAAACCGATGTGACCAACGCCGTCTTTGCCCGACATAGATACAGCATCTTTACCGTCTTTACCTGTAACAGCTACTTTGCCGTCTGTACCATTCGCAGCGTCTGGACCTGTAATGGAAACGCCATCTTGACCATTTTTGCCGACTTTCACCTTATCAGTATTGACCGTATCAGCAGTAACTGTTTTGGTAGTAATGCTATCGGTCTTAAGGTTCTTAGCCATTTTAATAGTAACATTACCATTTTCGGCTACTGTTTTGATATTTTCGCCGGAATAATCGCTATCGGCCCCTTGTCCTTCACCTTTGATGGTAACCTTTTGACCTAAATCACGGTGGAAATCACCTGTATTACCGGCAAAATCCATGCCTTTCTTCGTAATGTCATCACCTAAGTTATTAATCTTATTATCCAAGGCTTTATGGGACTTCTGCAATTGATCTTCTGTAGCAGCACGACCACTTGTGATATTGTTAGGATCCCAATCTTTGTTTTCCAAACCTGTCACATGACCGTCCTTGCCATCAACAGACACTTTACCGGCATCAATCTTACCGTCTTTTCCGTTGATTGTTACGTTGTCACCGGCCTTGATTGTACCATTTTCACCGTCAATCGCAACATTACCGGCTTTAATGGTACCTTTATTACCATCGATTTCAACTTTATCACCTGCTTTAATGGTGCCTTTGTTGCCGTCGATTGTAACCTTGTCACCGGCTTTGATTGTACCGGTTGTACCATCCATCGCAATTTGTTTCGTAGCATCAGTTCCCATTGTTATTTGGTCTTTGAGGCCTACTTTGTAATTTGTAGAGCCATCACCATTAATGGTCTTATCAACTTTGATATTATTACCTTCTGTTACGATTGCCTTAGCAGCGTTAGCCGCTGTATCCAATTGAGATTTATTAACCGCATCCTTAGGATTTGTACCGTCAGCTACGTTTGTAATCTTATTGCCGGCTGCATCAATACCATCTTTCGTCATAGATGGACCATTGGTAATCTTCACGCCGTCCTTTGTAATAGCAGTCAACGGGTTGCCATCCTTATCTTGAACGGTCATGCCTTCACCATTAACAACGGTTTTACCGTTTGCACCATTAGTGCCATTGTTGAAAGTTATGGAATCTAGGCCTTTCAGATTTTTTGCCAAACGAACATTAAGGATATTATTTTTGCTAATAACACCGATATTGTTTTCGGTCAACTCAGATTCATTGGTGACACCGCCCTTAATGTCCAATTGTTCATTAAGTTTCTTCTTGATGGTAGTACCGGAGTCGCCACCGTATGCCATGCCATCATCTTTGGTTGCTACTTCATGGGTTGTACCATTTTCATCTTTGTATTTAATGCGCGTGATTTCATTTCCATTAATATCAGCAGCACCTTTATCAGCGATAATATCCGCACTATGACCATCTTTACCAGTTAAACCGATGTGACCTACGCCGTCTTTACCCGACATGGACACAACATCCTTGCCGTTTTTATCTGTAACAGCTACCTTACCGTCGGTGCCATTCGCCGCATCCGGACCTGTAAGAGATACGCCGTCCTTACCGTCTTTGCCGACTTTCACAGATTCAGCCTTAAGGTTTTTGTTCATTTTTACATCAATTGTTGTATTACCTGTTGCAGCATCTTGTTTGATGAAAGTCTTAATATTATCACCACTATAGTCGGCATTAGCAGCTTTGCCTTCACCTTGAACAGTGATAGTAGAGCCTAATTTATTAGTTTGTACACCGCCTACATTGGCATTGAATTTAAGGCCTGTATCAGTTTGACCTGCCAAGGCTTGTTTCAATTGGTCCTCTGTTGCAGCACGACCGGATACGACATTACCTGCATCCCAAGTCTTATTATCAAGACCAGTCACGTAGTTGCCCGTATTAGCAGGGGTTGCGCCATCGGACTGTTTACCTATGGTTACCGTGCCGGCTTTCACAGTTTCC
>OBXX01000595.1_pt1 | contig 14144 bp, 12 predicted proteins | sample 1495441 | NCBI WGS metagenome assembly OBXX01 (sample SAMEA2580168, study PRJEB22360) | human gut metagenome | biome: human gut; feature: human-associated habitat; material: faeces | place: Denmark | collected 2008/2010 | reverse complement strand
CACATTCCCGATTATTTTTTACGTTTCTCCCCGGTTGTTATGCCGGTGAAGGTGGCGCGCTGTTTTCATGACCACACCGGCTGGTTTAACAACATCCGGAGGAACATTCTCATGGCTACCCCAGTTTCGCTGATGGATGACCAGATGGTCGACATGGCGTTTATCACTCAACTGACCGGCCTTACCGATAAGTGGTTTGACAAACTCATCAAAGATGGGGGCTTTCCTGCGCCCATCAAAATGGGGCGCAGCTCCCGCTGGCTGAAAAGTGAAGTGGAAGCCTGGCTGCAGGCGCGTATTGCACAGTCCCGTCCGTAATTTTTAACCACTAACCCTTCGCCCACAGCAGACGCAATCTCCGGCCTGCCGGCGGCGCTCTGCTGCCTGTTATCCCCCGTGAGGAATATGAAAATGAAACAACAGTATCAGACCCGTTACGAGCTGCTCCATGAAAACTACCAGAAATGGCTGACCGGCTTCACCCGGCACGCCGTATCATGGGGCGTGTGTCATCCGAATATCTACTATTTCCATAATCTGACGCCCGGGTGGGTGTCATTCAATGGCGAAAAACCGGAGATTGCCATCGTTCCCCAGAGTCTGCACCGGCTGATTTATGGTCCGGACAAACGGAGCTCCCCGTCCCTGGATGATGATCTGGTGGTGAATTTATGCACCAGCGAACACCTGCTGGTTCATCATCCGATGCTGGAAGGGATCCTGCTGTCTGAATGTGAGCGCCTGAAGCAACATTCTCTGGCAAACAAACTGATCAGCCTCTTCCGTCAGTTTGGCGGCACGGAGTTACGTCTCAAACTGGTCTGGCTCTGCTGGCTTGACTTAATGACCGGAAACAGCCTTGACGACTGGACGAAAAACCTGAAACACAAATCAGAAAAAGATCTGGAGCAATGGATCATTGCACGTCAGGGTCAGAGTGAACCACTGACAAATCTGATGGATCAGTACGTGCTTATGGCATACCGTACATCGGTTGATGCCGCTCACAGTTGATGTCTGAGAACCACAGGGCTGGCAGCAGAAAACCAGCCCTGTGGTAAAATACAGTAATAGCGGCGTACATCAGGCACGCCGCTCACTCGTCCACAGATCATATACGTCATTATACTGCGCGATAACGGAGGGCTTCAGCACCCGGTCATTTCTGAGCGGGTATGAATACCATTGATGATGCGAAGCAGCCACGTGCAGAAACGTTCTTCACAACCAGGTGCCTCCATCTTCACTGCAGTCTGAATGTGCCGGCTTGTTATCCACCAGAAATGGTATGCTCCGGTACATGCATACCCCGGAGACTATAAACGCACTGAATCATAGCCTCCCACCTCAGCAGGAGGCAGTCAGCTTTCAGGCGGAAAAACGTTGCAGTTAAAGATCGTGAGAATCGCTGTTTCGTTGCATAGCAACCCGAACAGTTGTAGTGAAACATTTTACCTGCATCAGCACATGGTCAGGCGCCGTCTGTATGGCGTGGAATACTGATGTTTCGGCTGATGGCAAGCCTTATTCTGTACTGACCCCAAAAAGTTGGACAGTTAAACACGAGGCATATAGGTCTGATTCCGATATTCAATTGGAGTCAGACTTTTTAATTTCAGGCTAATTCTTCTGCTGTTGTAGTATTCAATATATTCCGTAACAGCATCCTTCAGTTCGCTTATATTACTGAACTCATCAAGATAAAAACACTCCGACTTTAAGGTTCCAAAGAAACACTCCACCACAGCATTATCCAGACAATTGCCTTTTCTGGACATGCTTTGTTTAATACCATGTTCTTTAAGAATATTTTGATATTTTCTCATACGATACTGCCATCCCTGGTCAGAGTGCAGAACAGGATGCTCGTGAGGATTAAGCTTTTTGAATGCCTGATCGAGCATATTCTCAACCATGTTCATCACTGGTCTTTCCGAAAGGCTGTAAGAAATAACTTCGTTGTTGAAGAGATCTATTACTGGAGACAAATACAGCTTGCGCCCATTGACTGCAAATTCAGTAACATCGGTAACCCACTTCTCGTTTGGCCGCGTAGCCTTGAAATCTCTTTGGAGAACATTAGGGGCGGTTTGCCCTACCTCTCCTCTGTAAGAGCGGTATCGCTTGACCTTAATCGCTGCTTTAAGTGAGAGGGTTCCCATCAGGCGCTGAACAGCTTTATGGTTAATCTGTTTCCCTTCTCGATGAAGAGACAGCGTTACCCTACGGTATCCGTATCGGCCTCTATTCTCGTGATAAATCTCACCAATACGCTTTTTAACGTCCGCATACTTGTCAGGCTTGCTGAGAGCCTTTAGATGGTAATAAAACGTACTGCGCGGTATCTCCGCAGCCCTGAGAAGCTCATCAAGAGGATAAAACTGCCTTAGCTCGTTGAGTACTTTCACTTTTTCGTGGGATGAGCTAAGGCTTTCAGCTTTTTTAGATACATAAGCCGCGTTTCAAGAAATCGAACTTGCCTTTCAAGATCCTCAATACGTCGGTCTTTTGACAGCTCCAATGCTGATGCCGCTTTTTCTGGATCAACTGATATTGCAATGTTTCTTTTGGTGCCAATCTTGAGCGCGCGTAAACCAGCTTCTCCGCGCTCTTCATAAACCTTCAGCCACCTGGCTACAGAACCACTACCAGCAAGCATAAAGTGAGCAGCAGCCTGATTAAGGGACATGTGCTGCTCGATCACAGCTTTCACGACCTTAATACGCAACTCAGGATCAGCACTAACACCTTTAGGTTTGGGAATTAAACCTTTTTCTCCATGTTTTTCATAGAGGGCAACCCATGTCCTGACCTGGGTTCGGGGGACACCAAAACGTGCCGAGATGATCCTGTAACCATCATCAGTAGTGAAGTAGTGATTCACGACTTCAAGGCGCTTTTCAAAAGGGTATTTTGGCTTTGACATATCAGGGGCTATTCCATTTCATCGTCCAACAAAATGGGTGCAGTACATTCTCTGTGGAAACAGGGGCGCGCATTAGCTTCTCAACCAGAGAGTGTCACAAAGACAAATATTGCTGAAAATCGCATTCATCGTTCAGGCGTGAATGCCCGGAGACAAAAGCCGCTGTCCACACAGTCCCCCTCTGACCTGAACAAAAAGCATACACACAACAGGCTCACCTGACCCCGAAAAACCATAACTTCAGCAATACCAGTGACACCAGCACGTTACCTCAGTGCCACATCTTCAGACCGCGATCAATCTGAAAATGTGACTATCGGGGCAATATCCCTGCTTTGTGGTACACGATAACCAGAAAACATCCCCTGAACCGCCAGCCAGAAAGACTGGCCACAAAAGGGGTAAGCTGAAATCGTTTATGGATTACATCGACATATGCCTGGCAGAGAATGTCCGGAATGACGAGGTTATCTTTGCGGAGATTAAGGCAATGGTATACGGGCCGACGTTCCATGCCGCGTTACTACATTCAGCCCGGACGTAAAATGCGCCCGTCAAAAAGAACGGTTCGCTTCGAAACTCAGCCAGGATACCACCTCTCCGCCACACCCGGGAAGAAGTTGATATGGTGGTTGCCGGACAACAGCGCTCCTGGATTGACTGCTGCATCACTCAACCACGCTGAATATCAAAGGAGAGCGTTACCGGTTAAAAGAGAAACGTAAAGCTGTGGTGATGACCCAAAACGCAACGCCTGTCAGTGAGGATGAAATGGTGAAAAGCGGACAGCATCAGTAACGGAAGTATCTTAGCGGGTACGAAAATGGCAGGATCGTGACATTGACAGAATATCTCCTGATCATCCTGAATGACTGCAGTTGCTGTAGAAAAGTAAGCTGTCTCCACCCACGGCACCACTTAACAGGCATTCCGTAACTTCCCCCAGACTTACTATGACGCATTATCGGTGCACTGAAAACGGGAGAGTGCGCTTAAAACCGCAGACCGCATGCGGGTGTTACTGCATGACAGTCTGGCCGTATTGTGAGATGTCGGCAGGAACCGATGTCCGCGCAGGGGGGAACTTCCTGCAGTACCTGACGCTTCAAATGGTATTAACCGTAGGGTGTTGTTGGTTCCGGATCGCGGAAATGGGAGCACAGGTCTGCTACGGGGTGTACCTCTGACAGTAAATCCGGCTCGCTCATCTGACAGCCTCTCTCCCGGAAAAGACCAAAAATGAGATCGTCTCCTCAACAGCAGAGAAGAGGTCTTGACAGACAGGCTACATTGCATACGATTTATGAAGAAAAAGACAGCAAATATGGAGGTTATAGCGGAGAATACCCTACGAAATTCCTATGAAAAACGATTGAAAAAAATATCAAATTCGATTCGTTTTTATATGCTTTTTGGGAGCGTGGCGATGACGAACTGTTGCATGTGCAGAGGAGAATGCACCCGGAAGCACCAGAATCATCCAGAAAGGCAGAACGATTACGCATCAAACCAGGAGACAGCAATATCAAGGTAATATACTGATTTAAAATGAATTTACAGCAATACGTGAAAACATTTTTTACTTAAAGGAGACAGATGCGCTGAAGAGAGTGCAGGTATTTTTATATAAAAATGAGAAGTTTACGGGATGTATATCCGGCACACTATGACCGGAGAATATCAGTCAAGCTTAAAAAGACAATAAATACAGTGAGTTAAATACACAGAGAAAACGTAGTATCAGAGGGTACATCTTACAACAGAGACTGAATTTCCGGTTTTTCATAACCGGCGCATTCCGGAAAGTGCAGGCGGCCCGGAGGTTTTCTGACGCCACTACCTGGTAGATTGTTCTGTACATCATGTACGGAGGTTTTTGTTTGCTTTTTTAAAATCTGCAAATGTGAGAAAAGCAGGTGAGGTGTATTGTGGGAAAGGAACTGGATGATATCTGCACCAGCTGTCCGTATATCGATACTGTAAAACGGCACAAACAACAGCTCGGTGCCATAGAGGAATATACACAGTGGTTAAAAAAAGAACCACGGGCATCTTATTTTTTTCTGTTCCAGCTGTATACCCGCATTCACAATACATTTTTCTCCCAAAAGCAACAACTCCCGTTCACTCCCGGTGGCACTCACTGCCCGGAACCTGATGTCACCCTTCGGGACTTAACGCTTTCCCCTGGCTACCACAGTGATTATGCCCCTCAACCCATTCCGGAGATGGACAGTTCTGCTGTTGTTCCCCCAACTAATGAAAACACCTCGCCTCCGGAAGATACTCCCGACAACACTCCGGCCGGAGGCAATACCGGACAAGCGGAAAAGACCAGAAACGCAGGACTCACACCCATTCCTGAAAAACGTTCAGGAATGCCCCCGGAACATCTGCGGTTTGCCACGGGGTTTCCATCGCAACCGAAGATTGCCGGTCCCAGAGAAAAGCCGATGCGCACCGTGCATCCGGATAAAATCTACCGTGAAATTATATGGTTCTGCTCCAGTTACCTGCTGAAATCCGGACCAGAGGCTACGAGGACGATTATCAACTCAGTATTCTCTGAATGGGCCAGCATAAACAATGATTACCCCTCCCCCTTTTCGTGGGTGGACAGCAGGGACAGTGAACAGTGTGACTGGTTATGGAACGCCATGCAGATCCGGTGTGTGGGAACCCCGCTGAATCCCCTTACCCCGGAGCAGAAATACTGGTTTGCCTGCGCCACGTTTGATAACTGGGAGGGCTGGAATGAGCAACAGGTACAGTTTTTACTGGAAAGTAATCCCAGACGGAACAGAGCGAAGTTTACGCAGGTCTCCTTCCAGGCCCCCAGGATTCAGCATAAAGCGATTCTTCTTGATGAGCTGAAAAGTGCCCGGGAGCAACAAAAAAGGCGTGATGAACGTGCTGATGGTTCCGTCCCTCTGAAACTGTCCGGAAAAATCCACAAACAGCTTGAAAGTATTGCCCGAAGTCGTGGTGTCCTCCCAAAAAAACTGCTGAATGAAATGATTGAGCAGGCGTACCATGATTTGGTGGCAACCAGGCAGAACAGCCAAATCGATTCCAGATAATTTCAGACAGATATTATTTCCGTGAATCCCCCGCCACCTTTCCGGTGCGCGGGGTTTTGTCTTTTTTCACCGGGAATACATGTATGAATCCGTCTGATGCCATTGAGGCAATTGAAAAACCGCTCTCCTCCCTGCCTTACTCACTTTCCCGTCACATCCTGGAACATCTGCGCAAACTCACCAGTCACGAACCCGTGATTGGCATTATGGGTAAAAGCGGGGCCGGTAAATCCTCACTCTGTAATGCACTGTTTCAGGGGGAGGTCACCCCGGTCAGTGATGTTCACGCCGGCACCCGGGAAGTGCGGCGCTTCCGTCTGAGTGGCCACGGTCACAGCATGATTATCACTGACCTGCCCGGGGTGGGCGAGAGCCGGGACAGGGATGCAGAGTATGAAGCCCTGTACCGTGACATTCTGCCTGAACTTGACCTGGTACTGTGGCTGATTAAAGCCGATGACCGTGCCCTGTCTGTGGATGAGTATTTCTGGCGACACATCCTGCACCGGGGACATCAGCGGGTACTGTTTGTGGTGATGCAGGCCGATAAAACGGAGCCCTGCCATGAATGGGATATGGCCGGCATTCAGCCTTCTCCCGCACAGGCACAGAACATTCGTGAGAAAACAGATGCGGTATTCCGGCTGTTCCGGCCCGTACATCCGGTTGTGGCCGTATCGGCCTGCACCGGCTGGGAACTGGATACGCTGGTCAGTGCGCTCATGACAGCGCTTCCCGACCATGCCGCCAGTCCCCTGATGACCCGCCTGCAGGACGAGCTGCGCACGGAATCTGTCCGGTCTCAGGCCCGTGAACAGTTTACCGGTGCGGTGGACCGGATATTTGACACGGCGGAGAGCGTCTGTATTGCCTCTGTTGCACGCACGGTTCTGCGCGCCGTCCGTGACTCGGTGGTCTCTGTTGCCCGCGCGGTATGGAACTGGATTTTCTTCTGAACCCGGTGGTGATGTACCAGGCTGTTGTTACAGATTTTTAACTCCATGAAAACACTATGCAAACGCAGCCATACCCGGGTTGTCCCCTTGCGTTGTGTTTCTCAAGTTAATAGAATACATCGATCGTTACTATCATATCGATCGTTATAAACGATCGTTTGTAGTAAATGACCTCCTCCGTGGTTGTCATGAAAATGCGTCTTAGGAAGGTTAAATAATGCACGAAAAGAACATCGCCCTGCTTTGTGATGAAGCCGACCGACTTTTGCAACTGAACATTAATCTGCTCCGGCAAATGGTTGAGGAGCCAGATGTGTTATCTGACAGTAAGAACGAAAACAGACTGCTTTTTGATAAACAGAAAGCACTGAAAAGAATTGAGGAGCTGGAGGGCGAACAAATCAAAACCGCCCGCAGGGAGATGGTGCTGGCTGTTGTCGGCACGATGAAAGCAGGCAAATCAACCACCATCAACGCCATTGTGGGGCAGGAAATTCTGCCTAACCGTAACCGCCCCATGACCTCTGTACCGACGCTCATCCGCCACGTTCCCGGAAAAACTGAGCCGGTTCTCCATCTGGAACATATTCAGCCTGTCCGCAATTTATTAATCACACTGCAGGAAAAACTCGCCACCCCGGCAGGACAGCAGGTCGCACAGACCCTGCAGCAAATCGGGGATACCCGCGAACTGCTGGATATTCTGACGGATGATGGCTGGCTCAAAAATGAATACCACGGGGAGGAGGAAATCTTTACCGGACTGGCATCGTTAAACGATCTGGTTCGTCTTGCTGCGGCAATGGGGACTGAATTTCCTTTTGATGAATACGCAGAAGTGCAGAAACTGCCGGTGATCGACGTGGAATTCAGCCATCTGGTGGGGATGGATGCATGCCAGGGAACACTCACACTGCTGGATACCCCCGGCCCTAATGAGGCCGGACAACCGCAGATGGAAGTGATGATGCGGGATCAACTGCAGAAAGCCTCTGCGGTGCTGGCTGTGATGGATTACACCCAGATGAACTCAAAAGCAGATGAAGACGTCCGTAAAGAGCTTAATGCCATTGCTGACGTATCAGCCGGCCGCCTGTTTGTACTGGTCAATAAATTTGATGAGAAATACCGCAATGGCGATGGGGCAGATGCCGTACGCCAGAAAGTTCCGGCAATGCTGAACAGCGATGTGCTGCCCGCCTCCCGCGTTTATCCCGGATCCTCACGCCAGGCATACCTGGCTAACCGTGCGCTTCATGAGTTACGGAAAAACGGAACCCTTCCTGTTGATGAAGCCTGGGTCGATGATTTTATCAGAGGTGCCTTCGGTTGCATGAAAAAAGAATACGTCTGTAAAGACAGTGAACTGGCAACTGAAGGGGCGACAGACCTGTGGGAAGGCTCACTTATCGATCAACTGATAACGGAAGTCATACAGAGCTCACATTCCAGAGCTGCGGCACTGGCGGTTGACTCTGCCGCCGCAAAACTGATGCAGAATGCAGAAAATATCAGTGAATACCTGTTGTTACGCCATCAGGGGCTACAGCAAAGCATTCAGTCACTGCAGTCGCATATCACCAGCCTGCTTGCGGATATCCGGGAAATCGCGGACTGTCAGGAGCAGATGACCGCTGATGTCAGAATGGCCATGGAGGAGATCGATACTAAAACCCGGGAATTACTGACGGGGGTCTGCACCTCACTGGAAGAGGAGCTGAATGACTATTTCAGAAGCGGTAAACGCAAAGAACAGCAAATGTTGGAGGAAGAAGACGCAGAACAACGAAGGTCTCAGTCCGGATTATGGGGGAAAATTTCTCAATGGTCCGGTATCAACAACCAGGGCCGGGAGGATTACAGGAAACGAGATTTTGCCCCGGACAGCCCCGAAATAAAATTCAGTGATCGCAGGGAAGCCCTTGAACTGATGACGCAAATCGAATCGACCGTGACCAGCCTGCACCGTGAGGCTGAAGCACAGTTCCGGCCTGAGCTGGAGAAAATCGTCAGCGGGATTGAAACAGGTTTTCGTGGCACGGCCCTGTACGCCACAGAAAACATTGCCGGTCGCATCAATGCCCGCCTGGAGGATGAGGGCTTTACCGTAAAAATCAGTTTTCCGGCAGTCAGCCAGTTACAGACCCGGCTCGCGGTAAAAATAAATCTGAGTGCGCTTATGGAGGAAAGAACGGAGACCGTCACCCGTCGCCGTCGGCAGAGTGGCGTATGGGGAACCGTTTGTCGATGGTTTGGCACCAGTGACCTGGGCTGGGAAAACTATGACGAGGATGTGAGTCGCAGCGTGATCAATATCAACAAGGTCAGAGAGGAAGTTATGTCACTGACCCGGGCATATTTCGGGGAGCTGCAGGCATCCATTGAGCAGGATATTAACCAGCCCGTCCGCCAGGAAATCGATGCCTTTTTCTGCGCATTCAGGGAGAAAGTTGAACAACTGCGTAACACGCTGATTCAGAGCTCTGAAGATCATAAACGCGATCAGCAGGCGCAGGAACGGCTTACCGGGCGACTTCAGGCATTAAATGAAAGGGTTCCTGAGCTCATTACTGACAGTAAGGCGCTGAGGGAAGAGCTGGAGACAATGCTGTGACTTCACCATTTATTCAACAAATTGCTGATAACCGGGTATGTCAGGTACTCACCTGTCTTCCTGAAAAATTTGTGGTTGATTTCGCAAACGGAATCGATGTTGCACAGGAGCATATCCGCACGGCCGGAGAGCGCACGTTCTTCCGGCGTTTAAAAGAGGGGCTGACCGGCGAAGGCGCTGCACGGCAGAATGCCATCAATGCGTCGCTTGCACAGGGCGTTGAGGCGTCCCTGCGCTGGCTGACGGAGATGACAACGTCACTTGCCACCACAAACTACGCGATTACCCGGGTAAACGACAGGGTCAGTTCACTGGTCAGTGATACAGCCAGGCTGGCGCATTATTCCGCAGATACGCGGGAGCAGTTACTCACCCTGGCCGATCAGGTTCACCATAAACTGAATCATCTTGAAGAAAAACTCCACCGTGTTGACCAGGTTCAGCGGGCGCAGTTACATCTTGAGCAGATATTCTCATGGTGGAGCGCCGGGCGATATGCGTCATTTTCCCCTGCCGGACGTTGTTATGTGGCACTTGAAGAGCTTCGCTGGGGCGCGTTTGGTGATGTGATACGTCAGGGCGAAACAGGCCAGGTTAACCAGCTACTGGATATTCTCAGACATAAAGCATTAACGCAGATGGCACAGGAGAGTGGCGGTAGTGCAACCGTGCGTCTGAACACTCTGGACTGGCTTGGTGGTCAGGGCCGGGAGCAGGCAGATAACGAGTGGCATGACGCGATTAACTGGCTGGGAGACTGGTGCAGTGAAGAGCAGCATCCGGTGATCTGGTCAACCACGCAGGCTGCAGAACACTTACCGGTTCGCATGCCTCGCCTCTGCTCTGCAGAACGCCTCTCTGAAAGTATGGTCGATGAAATATTTCAGAAGGGGGCTGCATGAGTACAGAAATGAAAACGGGGCTGGTGCTGTCCGGTGGCGGAGCGATGGGCGCTTATCAGGCGGGAGTGGTTAAGGCACTGGCAGAGTGTGGTACACAGATCAGCATGGTTTCAGGGGCCAGCATTGGCGCATTCAATGGTGCCATTATCGCGGCCTCTACCGATCTGTCAGAAGCTGCCGTACGCCTGGAGGCGCTCTGGGATCATCTGGGGAATAATCAGGTGCTGTCGGTAAACAGATTGGTTTACTTTTCATTGCTGAAAAAATTGTTCCAGGCAATGAACCTCTGCCAGATCCCCGGACGTGCAGGAGCACTGCTTACGACGCTTCTTCGCCATATATCGACAATCAACGGGTTTGACAATCTGATGGCTCAGCCGTTGTTGTCAGATGAGCCCCTGACAGCGCTGATGGATCATTATCTTGATACTGATGCTCTGGCAGACGGGCTACCGCTGTATGTGTCGCTGTACCCCACAGAAGGGGGCATGCAGGATATTATTGACTGCATTCGTGCTGAACTGGGTGTCGGAACCACGAAAAACGCCGTTTTTCAGCATATCCAGAGCCTGCCCCGCGGACAGCAGAAAGAGGCTCTGCTTGCGTCAGCCGCGCTGCCCCTGCTGTTCCGTCCCCGTGAGGTTCAGGGGACAATGTTCGGTGATGGTGGTATGGGAGGATGGCGAAATATGCAGGGAAATACCCCTGTGACGCCTCTGGTCGATGCCGGATGCAATATGGTGATTGTGACGCATCTGAGTGACGGTTCTTTATGGGATCGCCAGGCTTTTCCGGACACCACAATCCTTGAGATCCGTCCCCGGAAAAGGCTGAAATATGCAGGTGATGGTGGCAACAGCGGCGGTCTGCTCAGTTTTACATCGGCACATACCGACGCCTGGCGTCAGCAGGGCTATGAAGACACGATGCTGGCGATGGAGCATATCCGGAAACCGCTGGCAGCACGTCAGGCACTGACCCGGTCAGAGGCGGTATTGCAGAAAAGCCTGGATATAACGGAAGAGGCAGATTTGGCACTGAGAAACGCGATGGCCCGGATTAAATAAAGACGCCCCAAAGAAACGCCACCGCCTGTGGTGGTGTTTTTCCTGTCTGGTGTTATTGAAAATATTTTCAGATATATATTACCTGAGAGAAAGTTTTACCCCTCACCTGTCAATTCACTCACTGGAAATTTAATTATGAAATTACCTGTAAAGTTATTAATGAGCCTTATATCTCTGGTCAGCGTTATTGCACGTGCCGGGGAATATAAAAATTACAGCCGGGATGAAATAAAATACTGGCGATATACATCATACAAGGGGGGGAAACTTCCGGAAGGTTTCACTGATGAGAAATTTTCCAGCGCCATTTACAACGGAAGAATATTTACAATGAAACGTTTACATACCCTTATGTTATTTCTGGCGGTTCTGTTCACGGGCTTTAACTTTAACGCAGAAGCGGCTACCGTAAAACAAGCACTTAGTTGTAACCCGGAAGCCTGGGCTGAACAACCTGGAGCGTGTCCATCAACGTACGAGTTGTACGAAGGTGACGCTACCTACAAAGCCGCTATCGACAAAGCATTAAAACCGGTCGGACTGAGCGGCATGTTCGGTAAAGGCGGCTATATGGATGGCCCTGGTGGAGGTATCACGCCAGTAAACATTAACGGTACAGTCTGGCTCCAGGGCGACGGTTGCAAAGCCAATACCTGCGGCTGGGACTTTATCGTAACACTCTATAACCCAAAAACCCATGAAGTTGTTGGCTACCGTTACTTTGGTTTAGATGACCCGGCCTACCTGGTTTGGTTCGGTGAAATTGGCGTGCATGAATTCGCGTATCTGGTGAAAAACTACGTAGCTGCGGTTAACTAATTTAAGGAGTCTATCATGAAAACTTTTATCAAAACTTTACTCGTTGCTGTAACTATTCTGTTCTCTGTCTTCGCTACTGCGAAACAAGTAAAACTGCCAAATAACATCAAATACGTTAATACTACAGAAGCGTTTTCCTGTACTGAGATTGACGGTATGAATTGCCAGACAAAGAATCAGTTCAACTATAAAGATAACAGCTATGTTTTCGTGCTTGAACGTGGTGGTGCCTGGTGCTACGACTACACTGTCTCGGTAGTTAACCTGAAAACCGGGAAAGCACAAATGATTGAATACGGGGACAATCAACTGTGCTCAGGTAGCAACAAACCGTTCTTCGAAATCAAAAATGGCGTACCGACGGTAGGAGTCATCGACACATCCGGAAAACCTGTCGTTGTAGCCCAGGACAAACTTAAAATCTAAGGAGTAAACCATGCGTTTCTCTGCACATTATTAATATCAAAGGTAAATACAGCCCCAGCCATTGTTACCGGAAAGCCGCTTAATGCGTGGCTCGCCAGTGAAAGGCCTCTCAGACAATAAACCTTATTCATTTCACCCGTCAGGCCGCGTCTTCTCCGGGAGACGCAGCTTTTTCATTTATACCGCTAACTCATTCATAAGGAGCAAATCATGCGATTAGCAAGTCGTTTTGGTCATGTAAACCAGATACGCCGTGACCGTCCGCTGACACACGAAGAACTGATGCACTATGTACCCAGTATTTTTGGGGAAGACCGGCATACCTCCCGCAGTGAACGGTATGCGTACATTCCCACCATTACCGTCCTGGAAAATCTGCAGCGGGAAGGCTTTCAGCCGTTCTTCGCCTGCCAGACCCGTGTGCGCGACCCGGGCCGCCGGGGATACACAAAACACATGCTGCGTCTGCGGCGGGCCGGAGAGATAAACGGAGAACATGTCCCTGAAATCATTCTGCTCAACTCCCATGACGGTACCTCCAGCTACCAGATGCTGCCGGGTTACTTCAGGTTCGTCTGCCAGAACGGGTGCGTCTGTGGCCAGTCTCTGGGGGAAGTGCGTGTTCCACACCGGGGAAATGTAGTGGAGAAAGTTGTCGAAGGGGCTTACGAGGTGGTGGGCGTGTTTGACCGGATAGAGGAGAAGCGTGATGCCATGCAGTCGCTGGTCCTGCCGCCACCGGCACGCCAGGCGCTGGCACAGGCGGCACTGACTTACCGTTATGGTGACGAACATCAGCCCGTCACCACCGCCGACATTCTGACGCCGCGACGCCGGGAGGATTACGGTAAGGACCTGTGGAGCGCATATCAGACCATCCAGGAGAATATGCTGAAAGGCGGGATTTCCGGTCGCAGTGCAAAAGGAAAACGTATCCATACCCGGGCCATTCACAGCATTGATACCGACATTAAGCTCAATCGCGCATTGTGGGTGATGGCAGAAACGATGCTGGAGAGCCTGCGCTGATGCCGTTTCCCTGAGTGAGGGAATCATTCAGCTTTCGTTCCTGAAAAACACACATTTATTTGTTATTTAAGGAGTTATCTCATGAAAACCGTTTCTCAGAATACCCCCACAATTTATTCAGCTACAACACCAGAGAATAATCCGCCTCAGTTGGTTGCCAGCCTCGTCCCTGATGAACAGCGCATCAGCTTCTGGCCGCAGCATTTTGGCCTCATTCCACAGTGGGTGACCCTGGAGCCCCGTGTCTTCGGCTGGATGGACCGTCTGTGCGAAGACTACTGCGGTGGTATCTGGAATCTGTACACCCTGAACAACGGCGGGGCAT
>OBXX01000578.1_pt1 | contig 14607 bp, 12 predicted proteins | sample 1495441 | NCBI WGS metagenome assembly OBXX01 (sample SAMEA2580168, study PRJEB22360) | human gut metagenome | biome: human gut; feature: human-associated habitat; material: faeces | place: Denmark | collected 2008/2010 | reverse complement strand
CCGGCATATTCCGGAGGGCCCGACGGCGGGGGCCCGGGCCGCCTGCCGTACCTGGTGATGGAGTTCGTCAAGGGCCAGACGCTGCGTGACGTGATCAAGGCGAACGGCCCGCTCAGCCAGCGAGACGCCGAACAGGTGATGCTCGGCGTGCTCAACGCGCTCGAATACTCGCATCACATGGGCATCGTCCACCGCGACATCAAGCCCGGCAACATCATGATCTCCGAGCAGGGCGTGGTCAAGGTCATGGACTTCGGCATCGCCCGCGCGCTCGACGACTCCGCTGCGACGATGACCCAGTCCCAGGGCGTGGTCGGCACCGCGCAGTACCTCTCGCCCGAGCAGGCCCGCGGCGAGACCGTCGACATGCGCTCCGACCTGTACTCGGCCGGCTGCGTGCTGTATGAGATGCTCACCGGCCGTCCGCCGTTCACCGGCGACTCGGCTGTGGCGATCGCCTATCAGCACGTGTCGGAGGTGGCGACGCCGCCCAGCACGCTCGTGCCCGGCCTGCCGCGCATGTGGGATTCGATCTGCGCGAAGGCGATGGCGAAGGACCGGCAGAACCGTTACGCGACGGCGGCCGAATTCAAGAACGATATCCTGACGTTCATGAACGGCGGCGTGCCGGTCGCGGCGGCGTTCAACCCGCTGACCGATCTGGCCAACGTGAAGGCCCGCAAGGCCGCGGAGCAGCAGGACGGCGGCGCTACCGTGCCGATGAGTGCTGTCGGCGCGGGTCAGCCCACGCAGGCGTACAACCCGGCGACCGGCCAGTTCGAGATGGTGTCTCCGGCGCAGAACCCGAACGAGGCCCTGGCAGTCAAGTCTCGCGCCGAGCAACGCGCGGAGGCGGCCAGGCAGAAGCGCAAGAAGAAGATCATCATCGCGTCGATCATCAGCGGCGTGGTGCTGCTGGCGATCATCTTCGGCGTGATCTACACCATGAGCCGCAAATCCGCCACGGAGATGGGCACCGTGCCCACCATCACGGCGACGATGACCAAGGCGCAGGCGAAGGAGAAGGTCACCTCGGCCGGGTTCAACTTCGTGGAGATGCAGGATTCGGATTCCGGTGAACCCGCCGGCACGTTCACCAAGCAGTCCCCCGAGGGCGACACTCAGGCCGTCAAAGGCTCGGACGTGAAGGTCTGGTTCTCCGTAGGCCCCAAGTCGGTGACCGTGCCCGACCTGAGCGACTATACCCAGGAGGATGCGCGCAACGCGCTGGAGAAACGGGGCTTCAAGGTGTCGTCCGTCACGAAGACCGCCGACAGCGCCACCATCGAGAAGGACAAGGTCGTGAGCACCGACCCGGCCTCCGGCACGTCGCAGCCCAAGGGCACGACGATCACGCTGTACATCTCCTCGGGCATGACCAAGGTGCCGGACGGTCTGGTCGGCCAGCCCAAGGACACGGTGCTGGACAAGCTCTCGTCCATGAAGTTCCTGCCGGTCGTCGAGCAGGAGGCCTCGGACAAGGTGGAGAAGGGCTCGGTGACGCGAGTCAGCCCCGGTTCCGGAGAACTGGTGCTGCAGGGCTCGCAGATCACGGTCTACGTGTCCACCGGCAAGCCGCAGGTCAGCGTACCCAATCTCCTCGGCAACACGATCGCCGGGGCCAAGGCCACGCTGGGCAGCGACTTCACGCTGAAGGTCACCGGCGACGCGACCGATGATGCGGTCATCGAGACGCAGGATCCCGCAGCCGGCACGCAGGTCGACAAGGGCAGCACCATCTCAGTCACCGCCAAGAAGCCCACCACCGAGGATCCCGGCAACAACGGCAACAACGGCAACGGCGGCACGACGACAGGCGGGGACTGAACCGCCGGGAATGGCCGTGATTGCCATTATGGTGTGACCGATCGGCCGCCTGACGGCCGGTAAGCGCAACCGGCAATCGCGGCGGGTCGATCGGCCAGACGGGCGGCCCAGCCGCGCGGTCTACACACATCGGCCCAGAACACATGATGGCCCGTGGCATTCCTCATGCCACGGGCCATCATCGTTGTCATGCGCGTCACGCGTCACGCGCGACGCCACACACACGTGCGTGTCAGCGGTTGACCTTGGGCTGCAGACCGATGGACTTGGCCACGGCGTTGGTCTGCCCGCAGACGGCGAGCCAGTTGGCGAGCAGCCGGTAGCCGTCCTGCGTCATCACCGATTCGGGATGGAACTGCACCGCATACATCGGCAACGACCGGTGCTTGATGCCCTGAACGATATGGTCATCCTTCGTCCACGCCGTCACGACCAGGTCATCGGGCACGGTGTCGGGCTCGACGGCCAGCGAATGATATCGGGTCGCGGTCATCGGATTGGCAACGCCGGCGAAGATCTCATCATCGATATGCTCTACGAGACTGGTTTTGCCGTGCATGATGGTGGGCGCGTGGCTGACCGTGCAGCCGAACACCTCGGCGAGCGCCTGCAGGCCGAGGCACACACCGAACATGGGCTTGCCGAGCTTGGCACATAGCCGAATAACGTCCTCGCTGGCCCCAGAATCCGCCGGAGCGCCCGGACCGGGGGAAATAAGCACACCGTCATATTCGTCCAGCACAGAGGCATCTGAGGGGTCTATTGCGTCGTTGCGCACCACATCGACCGTCGCTCCCAAGGTTTTCAGATATCCAACGATGGTGTATACGAACGAATCGTAATTGTCCACCACCACAATGCGTGCCGAATCCGTCATGACGCTCCTCGTCTCGTTCTGATTATGGGATGGCGCCGGCGAGCGCCGACCGCCATCCCATACGTTCCCATTATCGCCGCCAACCGGCCATGCCGCTAATCGACCGCGTAATTCGACATGCTTTGCAGGATGGGGATGTGGCTTGCCGCCCATGGGCACGCCCACTGAATCAGCGCCACGCTGACGATGAACAGCAGCAGTATCAGCAGCGCCCACCTGATTACCAGCGGACCGGGCTGGTGACGCAGCAGCCATCCGTAGATGCTCGCGTCCGGACGGCGGCGCTTGCCGGCGCGAATCTCGCGCAGCACCGGGTACCGCCAGGCCACCAGGGCCGCGATGTACAGCACCAGGTACGCCACCAGCGCCCACAGCACGATGGGCTGCAGCGTGCCCAGCTTGGACACGAACGACCGGCTCGTGTTGCTGCTGGAGAACGCCACCTTCGCCGAGTTCGACGACGTGGCGAGCTCCTGCGGCACGCCATCCGAGACCTTGGCCCAATAGCTCAGCTCACCGTAGCTGATCCAACGATACGTGGCCGTGGTGTATTTCGGCTCGCACGTGGTCAGTGTGATCATGCGCTTGCTGGGAGGCGTGTTGAGATCCTCCGGGTTAGCGGCGATGACCTCGGAGTGCTCCGGGGTGACGATCTTGTGTGTCGTGTACTTGTACACGTACCAGTAGTCCTTGGTACGCACGATGATCGCGTCGCCCTCCTGCAGCAGGTCGACGTCTCCCAGCGGTCGACCGTAGCCGTTGCGGTGGCCGGCGACCGCGAAATTGCCGACTGAACCGGGCATCTGCGTGGACGGATAATGTCCCAGACCGTGCAGCGACAATTCGGCCTCGTCCGTGCCTTCGACCACGTTACGCACCCACCCCTGGCCGAACCGGGGCACGTACACCTGCGCGATGAGCTCGCCATCGCTTGCGCTCGTCGGCTGGACCGGCACGTCGCCGCTTTGCGCCTTGGCGACCTTCGAGCTGTCGCCGCCGGCCGGATCGGACCATGACGCCGACTGGCGGGTCTCGACCTGCGTGTGCTCGGACTGGACGCCGGTCCACCACATCTGCCATACCACGTACAGCGCGCAGACGGCCGCTAGCGTCATCAGCACCTCGCCGAGGATCCCCAGCACCGACCACAGAACGCTGCGCTTGGCCGCCGGCTGCGCGAGGCCGCGCCGGGCGTTCGGATCGGGCATCGGCACCGGAGGCAGCGCCATGGTCACTTCCCCGGCGTACTCCGGTTCAGCAGGGGCAGGCGCCTCGAAATCCTGAAAATCGCCTTGAATCTGTTGAGAGTTGCGCGAATGCTTCATTCCTCGCTCCCGTCCTTGACCACGGACGCATACCGCAACGGCTGCAGCGTCGCCGCAGACTGCCCGAACACGAGATCGTCCTTTTTTTCCACTTTCCAGCCCAATCCGAATGCGCTGACATACTCTTTATACAACTTGACCGCGTTCGAGTCGTCCAAAGCCCGAATCATGGCATCTGCGGGGCCGATCGCCGACACGGTGAACGGCGGCGAGTATTTCTTGCCCTGTAATAGAAGCACATTCCCTTGGCAGATCACTGCGGAATTGAACAACACGCGCTGGTCCATGATCATCATCGACTCCGCGCCGCCCGCCCACAGGGCGTTGACAACAGCCTCCACGTCCTCCTGATGCACGACGTAATCGTTGATGTTCGCGGCCGAGCCCGAACTGTCCACCATGTTCTCCCACAACGGGGAGTCGTTCAGGGTCACGGTGATGCCGGGACCGTGCACCGCCGGCAGTATGGTGCCGGAGCCCGCGTCCTCGGTGTCGCTGGGCTTGGGGTCGCTCGTGCCCGAGGGCTGCTCGGAGGAGCCACTGTTGTTGGCGAAATCCTTCAGCGTGTTGATCTGCGCGCTCAGGTCGGTGATGTCCTTCTGCAGCTGGTCGACATGCTCCACGCGCTGCTCCACCAGGTCCGCCGTGTCGGAAGTGACCGTTGCCGTGCGGTTCACGCGCACGTTCGTCACCAGCAGATACCCGGAAAAAGCCACGATCAGGCACACCGCGAAGCCGCCGAGCCACGTGCGCCGGGCGGCGTGCCTGCTGGTGTGTCTGGCCATGATTCCTCCCAGTGTGTTCAACTTTCGAGTGTAACCGCTATTATGATTTTTTAGCCTATTGAATGGAGACTACGCTTATGGCTGACACAGAGCTGCACGAAACCGACTCGGAAGACCAGAAGGACTGGCAGGCCGAGACCGACGCCGACGTCAAGGACACGGACACCAACGAGACCGACGCCAACGAGACCGACGAGGCCGATGACGATTACGGCGTCTCCATGGACAAGGTGCAGGCGGTGCTCAACGCCACCGCCGACAAGTCAGAGATGACCCCGCAGATGCAGCGCATGATGTCGCGGCAGGCGGAGAACACGCGCCGCGTCGAGGAGACCATCAAGGGCACCAAGTCGAACCCGCGCTGGTTCGTCCCGCTGTTCTGCGCGCTGATGATCATCGGCCTGATCTGGGCCGTGGTCTACTACCTGTCGCCGAACGGCACGTGGCCGATCCCGGGTATCGGTGCTTGGAACCTGGCAATCGCCTTCGCGATCATTATGGTCGGATTCATCATGACGATGTGGTGGCGCTGAGCGGCGAGATCCCCTCGCGGCAGCCAGCTCCATATCGACGGTAAGCGACGTTACGGTTTGGGGGGGGGGGGGGGGCCAGCGGGGGCCTTCCCGGCCGCGGGTTCGTTTTGGCGGTGGCGCGGCACCATGCTGCGCCACCGCCAAACTGTGTTGTTGTCATACCCTTTTCGCGGTTTCACTGCTTCACGGTGCGGACGATGACATGACGGCCATCGACGGACGTCGTGCCGAACAGATACACATCGCCGCCGTCTGCCAGCTTGAGTTTCCTGCGCAGCTGGACAGCGGTCAACGGGAAGTTGCGCACTGCGATATTCGCCCTGTCGACGCCCGCTAGAGCCCGTTTCAGCTCTTTTTTGCCCATACCCGCGATGGTTTCAATGACAAATCCCCGGCCGGGAAACTGCGGCGCCGGCGTGCCCGATATCAGCAGGTGGCTGTTCGGACCGATCTGGCGCATACCATAATGGTCCTCCAGCAGCGCGAAACAGCCGCCCTTCATCAGCGAAGCGTTCGGCTCGTACAGATACCTGGGCTGTTCCGGAGCGGCGTGTGGCGGCTCTGCAGACCCGCCCTGACTGCCTTTTTCTCCTGCGGCGGCGAGGACCACACCGTCAGAATCCGCGCCGGTCTTCATGTCATGGACGTATCCGAATACGTCGCCATCGTTGACGCAGATCACGCGTATGGCGTCGTGCGAACCGCGGTCGAGCACCAGCAGCAGTTCCTTGCATTCGTTGCCTGTGGAGACGATATGCACTTCGCCGACCGAACCGTTGAAGTCCGCAACCGTCTTTCGCCAATCCAGCATCGGAGACAGCTTGACCATGACGTGCGGCGAAACGGCCAGCAGACGGTCTTTCAGCGCGAGTACGTCCGGCGTGCAGTCGGCGATGGCATAGGTTCGGCCGCCATGCGCGTCACGTCGCGCGGGGTCGAGGTAGATCAGCGCGATGGGAACGGCTGTAGCTGAATCGACTGCGGCCGAGTCTGCGGAGGCGGCGCGGGAATCAACGACGCCGCGCAGCCAATCCTCCGCATCGCCGTTGATCACATCCATGTGCGGGAGCCCCAGCGCCCGGAAATTATGAGCCGCGAGCTCGCACAGGTGAGGCTGGCGCTCCACATAGACCGCCCGGCTGAATCCACGCGCGATATACGAGCAATCGACGCCGAATCCGCCGGTCAGATCGACCATCGCACCGCCGGCGCCCGCTACGCGCCTTGCGATGCCGGCCTTGTACTGCGCGGCGAACTGGGAAGAGCACTGTTCCATGGAGATGTGCGGCGGATAGACGATGCCGTCGGTCTCGGCCCATTGCGGCAGCTTGCGGCACGCAGTCTGCCAGCCGGCGATCTGGTCGAGCGCGAATGGCAGGTCAAGCCCGTCCACGCGTTTGGCGCTGAGCGCCAGGTCGCGCACATCCTGATTGCGGTGCGCCGCAATGAACCGACTGGTCTGAGACGAAATATCCATAGTGTCATGGTATCCCGGCAGCGTCATCGCGCCCCGGCTTCGAGATCCGTAACGGATGCTCCGCAAATCAAGTTGTGCACTGTCTATCCACCGGTTTTCCCCATGTTATCCACATTATTCACATACTTATACACAATTGTGGATAACTCTTATTCGCATTGTGCACATTGTCCACAATGTGTCAAAACCCAGTATTTCCAACATTGTTAGAGCTCACACGGACTTATTCACCATAGTTATCCACGAGTTATACCCAACTTATACCCAAGTTGTCCACAAAGTTCTCCACATCATGTGGAAAACTACACGCATGTAATTCACATTGGTGCGACGCTTCCACCCCGAGCCATTCTCCAGTGCCCCGCCACCCCACAAAAGTCCCATCACAAGCTCGGGGGTGGTGACGTTTTGTTGGACTTCGTTGTCTGTATGGTTGTCTGGCAGGTTATCACATGTGTTCAGCCGACGAGCCCCAGCTTGATGCGCCTGTCCATGATGCTCATCCCGTACTCGGTCTTGATGCGTTCGTCGCGCTACCATGTCATGTACTCGTCGAGCATCGTCGGCGAACCCGTCGACCGTGACGCCCGTGAAGTCGCGCTTGTGGAAGAACTCCTGCTTGAGACGGCCGAAGAACCCCTCCGCGGACGCGTTGTCCGGGCTGCAGCCCTTCGCGCTCATTGAGCGGATCAGCCCGTGGCCCTTGCAGATGCGTATCCATTCCGGCCACTGGTAGTGGCAGCCGCGGTCCGAGTGGGTGACAGGCGCCTCGCCGATCTCACCCCTGTACGAGGAGTAGCGCCTCGCGCTCCTGGACACGGGCACGAGCCCGTGCCGGGTCATCAGGCGCATGACCCGTTTGGCGGGCACGACGACGCCCGCGCCCCTCAATTCCAGGTGGACGCGCCTGTACCCGTAACGGCGCCTGCTGTTCTCGAACACGTCGCGCCAGGTGGGACTTTCACCGGGTAAGAGGCCAATCACATGATGTACGTCAGAGCCGGATTGCTCAGATTACAGACCAGCACGCCTGCGACGATCAGCGCCAACACCACCGCCCCGTACACCATCGTCCGGAACGTCAGGCTCTTGCCGCGCAACGCGTGCACGCCGGAAATCAGCAGCCACGTGAACACGCCGCCGACGATGAATCCGCCTACATGAGCCTGCCATGCGATGCCGCCCACCAGGAACGGCATCAGGAAGTTGACCGCCATCCAGACCAGCATCGAACGGATATCCTCTCCGATGCGCCGGTACACAACCAGCATCGCCGCGAACAGGCCGAACAACGCGCCGGACGCGCCATAGGCACCACAAAGCCACCCGGTGCCACCCGGCCACAGCGCGGCCCAGGACATCAGCCCAAGACCGCCGCCCAAACCGGAAAGCACGTACAGCGCGAGAAACGGCCAATGCCCCATCATCTTCTCCAGCACCGGCCCCACGCTCCACAACGCCAGCATGTTGAACAGGATATGCAGCACCGACTTCGGCGAATGCAGAAACATCGACGTGAGGAACATCCACGGTTGTGCGACCGCCGTCAGCGGGTCGAACCGGCCGTAATAGATCATGGTTGCGAGTCCAAGAGGCCAGAACAGGCTGAACACCATCTCGACAACCCACACGGCGACGCACGCGATGATGATCGCGCTGGTGAACACAGGGCCGTTCGACCGCCACTGATATTGAATCGCCCGCTTGGAGAACAGGTTGTGCGCCGACGGCGCACCGGGAAACAAACTGAATCGGCCATTACTCATGTCATCTACTGTAGCGGAATCGCATCTCCTCGCCGGACGGTGAAACAACACGCTCCCGGCTCGTCGTGCGCACCGCCGGCAAAGCAAAAGCATTCCCGCACGCAATCGCCACATTTTTGGAATTAAGATGGAACCCAGAGTTGGTTTTGAACGGGCAAGCCAACCAGGATTGGGAAAGGAGCCGTCATGGAGAACAAGTCTTCAAACGGTTGGAAGTTCTTTGCGTTGTTCTTTGGTGCGCTGCTGGCCGCCGTGGTTGGTCTGTACATCTACAAGCAGCAGAACCCGGATTATGATCCGTGGGAGGAGCCTTGGGAGAACAGCTCGTCCCCGGTCGACCTTGGCCTGACCAAAGACGCCGACAAGGGCGACGCCGATGAGGCCGAAGCAGCCCCGGAAGCCGCCTGAGTTCATTTAACAGTCAATCGTTGTAGGCACACATGTGTCCGCGAAAAGAGCCTGCCTGCATTTCGCAGACAGGCTCTTTTCGCATGTTGTGCCGCATTGGGGCTCTCAGAACTCGCAGTTATAGACCATTTTCAGCAAGTATTGCGGTGTATCTGCGAGTTTTGAAAGCCCCAATGCGGCAGACAAGGGTTCTGGATGGCTCACTGCATGGCGATTCCAACCTTGCCCCTCTTCGTCGAGACATGCCCCACTGCCGCCACGATCGAAAAACGGCAGCAACGTATGCGGTGCCGGCAAGCCCGAAGCGTCGTATTCGCAAGGCAAGACGCCGGTTCCGAACCTATGCGATGGCAATACCGACACCGCGTGGGGCGACTGGCAGTCCAAGGGCAGTGTGAAGCCCGAGCCTTGGGTGAGCTGGACGTTCGATGAGGCGAAGACCTTGGATTACGATCTTCCCGGATCGTTGAACATCGAGACTCAGGCGTATCCGCGTCGTTCGCGGTCGCGATCGCGTCGAATGGTGACCAGCAGCCGACCACGCCGAGCAAGCCCGGTGATGGCGATGCTTGCAAGCGGCTTCCTGCTGCTAATCGCCGCAGTCGCCGTGTTCGCCATTCGCCGCGCTGCGCAGTGATGTAAAACAAAATTCGCCCCCGCCAGCGGGGGCGAATCACGTTACACGCCGTCAGTCGGCAAGCGGGCGCAGCCCGGCGGACTGATTACGTGTGCGTCCTCTAGGCGCACCGAAGGAAACGGTACAAAGGTACCGCGACTGAGGAGCAACGACGAGGACGCTCCGTAATCAGGCCAACGGGGAGGTGTACCAGATGTTGTCGAGATAATCCTGGATCGACCTGTCGGAGCTGAAGTAGCCCGAGTTCGCGACGTTGAGGACGGCCTTGCGGTTCCACTCGAGGGGGTCGCGGTAGAGGGCTTCGATCTCACTTTGGATGCTGGAGTAGGCGGTGAAGTCCGCGAGGGTCATGAACCAGTCCTTGGTGAGCCAGTCGGCGACGAGGGGGGCGTAGGTGTTGCGGTCACCGTTGGAGAAGGTGCCGTCGGAGACCATGTCGATGGCGGCCTTCAGGCGGGGGTCGGCCTCGTAGTACTTGGCCGGCGAGTAGCCATCTTCGTAGAGCTTGTCGACCTCGTCGACGGTCATGCCGAAGAGGAAGAAGTTCTCGGCGCCGACACGCTCACGGATTTCGACGTTCGCACCGTCCAACGTACCGACGGTGAGGGCGCCGTTGAGGGCGAACTTCATGTTGCCGGTGCCGGACGCCTCCTTGCCGGCCTGGGAGATTTGCTCGTCGAGGTCGGTGGCTGGGATGAGGTGCTGGGCGAGGCGGACGTTGTAGTTCCAGGGGAAGAAGACGTGCAGCTTGCCCTTGACGTCGGGGTCGTTGTTGACGACGCGGGCGACGTTGTTGATGAGCTGGATGGTCATCTTGGCGAGGTAGTAGCCCGGGGCGGACTTGGCGCCGAAGATGACGGTGCGGGGAAGCACGTCGTCGGCGGAGACGCGGCCGGACTTGATGTCGGCGTACTTGGCGATCAACGCGAGGATCTTGAGGGACTGGCGCTTGTACTCGTGCAGGCGCTTGACCATGGTGTTGAACATGGTGTTGGGGTCGAGGTCGAAGCCGTATTCGCGCTTGGCGTAGGCGGTGAAGTCCTCCTTGTTGGCCTGCTTGACGGCGGCGAACTTCTTGACGAATTCGTCGTCCTTGGCGAGGGGTTCGAGGCCCTTGAGCAGTTCGAGGTCGCTCAGCCACTTGTCGGTGCCGAGGCCTTCGGTGATGAGGGCGGACAGGCGCGGGTTGGCGAGGCGGATGAAGCGACGGGGGGTGACGCCGTTGGTGACGTTGGTGAACTTGTCGCCGTAGAGGTCGGAGAAGTCACGAAGGGTGACGTCCTTGAGCAGTTCGGAGTGCAGTTCGGCGACGCCGTTGACGTGGGAGCCACCGGCGGTGGCGAGGTATGCCATGCGGACCTTGGGGTTCTCCTCGTCGGTGACGATGCGCATGCGCTCGATCTTGGCCTTGTCACGGGTCTTGGTCTTGAGTTCGGCGAGGAAGTGCTCGTTGATCTCGTTGATGATTTCCATGTGGCGGGGCAGCAGTTCGGAGATCAGCTTGGCCGGCCAGACTTCCAGCGCCTCGGGCAGCAGGGTGTGGCAGGTGTAGTTGAAGGTCTTGGTGGTGATGGACCAGGCGGTGTCCCAGTCGTAGCCGTACTCGTCGATGAGGATGCGCATGAGCTCGGGGATGCCGATGACGGGGTGGGTGTCGTTGAGCTGGAAGGTGATCTTGCTCGGGAAGGTGGTCAGGTCGGGCTTGCTCTGGCCGGGGTAGAACACGCGGATGGCGTCGTGCAGGGACGCGGCCACGAAGAAGTACTGCTGTTCGAGACGCAGCGCCTTGCCCTGCGGGGTGGAATCCTCCGGGTAGAGAATCTTGGAGATGTTCTCGGCCTTGACCTGCGGCTTGACGGCGTCGAGGTATTCGGACTTGTTGAAGGTGAGCAGGTCGAATTCGTCGTAGCTCTTGGCGCTCCACAGGCGCAGCGTGTTGACGCGGCCGGATGCGTAGCCGGGGACCATGTAGTCGACGGGCACGGCGCGCACGGACCAGGCCGGCTTCCAGACCTTCTTGCCGTTCTCTTCGACGACTTCGCCGCCGAAGGAGACCTTCTGGGAACGGTTGTAGTCGATGTGGCCCCAGGGCTCTTCGTTGGTCAGCCAGTAGTCAGGCTTCTCGATCTGCTTGCCGTCCTTGTCGAAGGCCTGCTCGAAGATGCCGTACTTGTACTGGATGCCGTAGCCGAACGCGGGTACGCCGAGGGACGCGAGCGAGTCGATGAAGCAGGCGGCAAGACGGCCGAGGCCGCCGTTGCCGAGGCCCGGCTCGTGTTCGACGTCGATGACGTCCTGCGGCTCGAAGCCCAGGTCCTTGACGGCTTCGTCGAACTGGTCGATCATGCCGGCGTTGAGCAGTGCGTTACGCAGCTGCTTGCCCATGAGGAACTCGGCGGACAGGTATCCGACGGCCTTGGTGTTGCCATTGACCATGTCCTGCTGGGTCTTGAACCATGCGTCCTGCAGGTAGTGGCGGACCACCAGCGAGGAGGCGACGTACACGTCGGCGGGGGTGGCCTGCTCGACGGTGACGCCTTGGCTGTACTTCAGCTGTTCGCGGATGCCGTCCGCGAACTCGGCGGTCGTGACAGGCGACTTGGGTGCAGTGATTTCAGTCATGTCTGACTCTCTTTCCGGATTATGCTTCCTGTGTTATTATGCGACGGCTTGGTGACCACGCCAATAAGTTCCGGTGAACGCTGCGTAACGTTATGCAATCGTTTGCAGAAACATGAAATATCATACAGGATTTGCCATAAATACGCCAAATCGGCTATATATCAACCACATTTTGAGACGACAGAAAACGTTGCCACGTTGGAAAACAACGTATTGCAACACCTGATGCAAGCCCGATGAAACACTTTTGCAAAGATGCAAAGCATCCGAAACCACACCGAGAACCGCCGGCCGATGCGAAAAGGCAATCGTCACCCCTAGAGGCACAATGGAGTCATGGCCGCAATTCGAGAACGAGACATACCCGCGGGCGAGCGCGCGTGGCAGCAGTGGAACGACGCAGCGCAGCGACTGCGCGAGGACGGGGCGGACTCGGAGTCCCTGATGCCGGCGCTGCCCCGACCGACATGGGCGATGGCGGTGCGATACACCTTATATCTGCTGGAGCGCAAGGCGCCCGGCCCCGGCGTGGAAGTGCGAGTCGCACCATGGGGAGCCGTGAAGATCCTGGATGGCCCGGCGTCCGACCCGCACAATCTCACACCGCCCGATGTCATCGAGCTCGACCCCGAGGTGTGGCTCCGTCTCGCCGCCGGCATCACCACATGGTCCCAAGAGAAGGACGCAGGGCGCATCACCGCTGTCGGCGAGCGCGACGACCTGAGCGACCTGCTGCCGCTCTGACCGGCCGCGGGCGCCCGTACTTACCGGCCTTCCGGCATGGGCGGCACCGTCGGGCTGCCACCCATGCCGACGCACGACAATGCATCTGCCACCCGCGGCGCCTACTCCTTGACGTAATACTGCGCCTGCGCATGCCACAACTCGTAGTACTTGCCGTTTTCGTCGGCCACGAGCTGGTCGTGCGTGCCATACTGGACGATCGCGCCATGGTCGAACACGGCGATGTCGTCGCAGAACTTGCACGACGACAACCGGTGGCTGATATACACGGCCGTCTTGTCGCCGGCGATGGCGATCTTCTGCGCCTCGCCGCCCGAGACTTCCACGCCGTTCTTGTCGAGCTCCTTGTACAGGGGCGTGTCAAGTCCGTCCGGCAGCGTCTTCAACCGGTCGCCGAAGTCGGCTTTACTCAGGCAGTCCATCACGCGCTCACTGCCGTAGTGCGCACCGGCCGCCACGTTCTGGCCGAGCGGCAGGGCGAACAGCCGGAAGTCCTGGAACACCACGGCGAAGATGCGCATGTATTCGTCGTAGCGGTATTTGCGGACGTCGATGCCGTTGAGCAGGATTTGCCCTTCGATCGGGTCGTAGAGCCGGCACAGCAGATTGATGAACGTGGTCTTGCCGCTGCCGTTCATGCCCACTACCGCAAGACGGGAGCCGACTTTGAACTTCAGGTTGACGTGCCGCAACGCCCCACGCGTCCTCGAGCGCGTTTGGGTAGCGGAACGAGACGTCGCGGAACTCCACGTCGTACTGGCGGTCGGCGCGCTTCTCGGTGGTCAAGTTGTGTGTTTCTGCAAGTTGGTGTCCACAGTATGGGCACTATTTTTCAGCAGTGTAGGCGGCTGGTTTCCAACAGAAACTGCGCCGTCGGAACCCGCCGCCCTTTTCTTCCTGGCTATCTGGTCATGAGGGCGTGCTCGCTACGGTAGGAGCCTCCCTCGAATCCGGTGAGTCTTCCGTGGTGCACGGTGCGGTCGATCAACGCGGCGGCCATGTTCTTGTCGCCGAGCACGCCCCCCCCCCCCCCGCGCCGACCGGACCCTGTCTCGGCCCTCGGCCCCCCCCCCCCCCCCAGCCGGAGCACTCGATGTTCGTGGTGTAGACCACGCTCCGGGTCTCGTGGGAATCCGATATGACCTGGAACAGGAGCCCGGAGCCCTCCTCGTCGATCGGCATGTAGCCGAACTCGTCGATGACCGGGAGCCTCGCCCTGGCGATCTGCCGGGGCTCCGCGTCGAGCCGCCCCCGTTTCGCGCGGCGCAGCCGCATGAGCAGCCCGGTCGCGGTGAAGAACCCGACCGGTATCGCGCGCATGCACGCGAGCCTGCCCAACGCGACTGCGAGATGCGTCTTGCCGGTGTCGACGGGCCCGTAGAGTACGAGATTGAATTGACACGCCATTCTGGACTACTTCAATTTGGCAAAACACACATCAGCACGGTGTACACCACCAGGTCAGGGAACACGGCATGCTTCCCTCGACCGGCACGGTCGGCGGCTCGTACGACAACGCCATGGCCGAAAGCGTCAACGGCGCGTACAAGACCGAGCTGGTGTGGCGGCGCAAGCCAATCCCCCGCCCGGCCGCGCTTCGTGGGTT
>OBXX01000577.1_pt1 | contig 14616 bp, 14 predicted proteins | sample 1495441 | NCBI WGS metagenome assembly OBXX01 (sample SAMEA2580168, study PRJEB22360) | human gut metagenome | biome: human gut; feature: human-associated habitat; material: faeces | place: Denmark | collected 2008/2010 | reverse complement strand
CACTTTCGGAAATAAGCCGAAAGTGACTTTCTCACACAAGTGTTCGGGATATCTTAATCCTTACCTACGTGGTTCTCGGAGTTAAACACTTCTGGCCCGACTTCGTTGTTAACATTTTACAATGACAAGTTTTTCTTATTTTAATCCTGAACTTGATTTAGAAATTGCATTTCCATTAGAAAAAGAAACAGTAACAGTAGCACCTAAATCACCATCTAAGTTTTTCATCCAGATTAAAGTATCATTTTTTTCACCATTGATATTTGTAGAAGTAATCCCTGTTGGATCCCCTAAATCTTTTCTAGCTTGTTCTTCAGAATATGAACCATCAGTAGCAATGTTATTTACTTGGTCTGCAGTAACTTTATCATGTTTTGCAACCTTCAAGCCACTTACAGATTTGCTCGCTGCTTTGCCATCAGAGAATGAAACAGTAATAGATGCAAGAAGATCACCACCCTTGACATTTGTCCAAGATAGAGTAGTGGTAGAGATGCCTTGGATATCTGTTGTAGAAGAAGAGGCTGGTTCACCTAAAATTGCTTTTACTTCATCTTCTGTAGAACCGCCTTCGCTGCTGTTCATAATATCACCGACATTAATTTTATCGTAAGTTGCTTTTAAATCAGAGTTATCTTTCGATTTATCTTCTGATTTCTTTTCAGAGCTTTCTTTTTTTGTATCATTTTTTGAACTATTCGTAGCTTTTGAAGAAGAGGCTTCTGTTTTCACTTCTTTGGTATCATTGCTTACTTTTTTATCCTCTTTTCCAAGACCACTACCAGCAATCCCCAGTACAATAACTACTACAACCCAAAACCAAATTTTCTTATAAAATGGTTTTTTACTTTTCCTTCATTTGAATCATTTTTTTTCATTTTCACTTTCCCTCCCATAGTTTAGTTAATGATTTGTAGCGCTTACTAAATAGTTGAAAACAATCCCCAATTAAATAACTTTGGACTACAAATCACTTAGTTTAAATGAAAATAAGTATACCGCCATGTGTAAAAATAACACATCACAGTATACTTATTTTATCATTATTTCATAAAAATAACACCATTATTTTTATGAAATAATTAAAAAAGATAAAAAATCTAAAAACTTCGACCGCCGCCACCGAATGTGCCGCCGCCAGTTGAGTGGGTGGTGCTACCACCACCGCCCATTCCGCCACTGCCGCCATTGTTTTTAGGAATACGACGCGTAGTGATGAAAGAGTTGGTTAACTGATCTGTGCGGGAGGTTAAGTTTAAAGTTGTTTTTTCCCTAAAGGGATATTGATAACTTGAAAATTTTAATTGATATTTAGAAATATTAATGCCTAAGAAGACCAAACTGAGTATCAGAGCAGCAGCAAAAGCAATTACCATTTCCAGCGGGGTAATGACTTTATAACGAGTGATTTTACCTGTTGCGCTGTCCACACGATAGTGCCCCCCAGGAACCCCTTTATTAACAAATGCTTGAGTTTCCTGAACAAAGGTTTGAGCAGCCGCGAAATAATTTCCTTGACTCATCCCATCCATTACTTTATCTAAGGTGTCATTAATTCGTGCATCCGTCATATAATCAATCATGTTTCCAGAAGTAGAGATGTAGACTTTCCGTAAGTCCATATCAATGAGAAAAAGAATCGCATTTTGGTCCTTGCCAACTTTATTTAAAAGATAATGATCTGCATATTCTTGTTCATCACCATAGGTATTATTATTTGTGGTCACAATAAAGACAGAGGCTTTTGTTTTTTCTTCTAAAGGTTGTATCTCTTGCTTTAGTTGGTTGATTTGATCAGGTGTCAGTAATTGTGCGCCATCATCAATTGAATTTTCAGCCGCCGAAACGGGTAGGGCAAGGCCAAAGGTAAGAAGTATTAGGAAAAAAATAGGTAAAAGTCGTTTTTTCATAGGAAATAACCTCCTAATAAAAAGAGTGCTAAGAGTCCAGCGAAAATGCCTAACGTTGCTAGCCCTAAACGAGTGTAACTAATTGGAAGTACACCGCTTGCTTTACCTGTTTGTCCATTCATGGCATAATAATAAATTTTTTTTGATTGTTCCTGACTGCGATAGGTGACTAACCAAATTGGCAAAAGCATATAGTGATTATTTTCTTGGTTTAGAGAAATATCCGTGCGAACATTTGTCAACGTAGTATAACCAGAAGCAGAGTCCCGTAACAATGATTCCGAATAATCTTGTAATTCTTGTTGGACGTGTTTTTTGATTGCTTCATATTCAATATCGCGTTTTTCTGCTTGGAAACCTGCTAGGTATTGGCTTTTGAAAGGCACTGCTTGATCAATTAAAAATGGTTGAACGCCTTCCACCATTTTTTGTTGGACGTTTTTTGACAAGGCATTTTTAACTAATTCTTTAAACGATAATTTTCCTGAACGTCCCACATTGAAACGTTTTGTTTCGGTGTATTCAATATCACCTACGCGCCAAATGCGAATACTTGTGCCAGTAGCTTGCAGTTGTCCGTCGACTTCTGCATCAACGACCCAATAGGGGAAGTAAACCCCAGTTAATTTATCGATTTGATTTTTGCTGAAAAAATCTCGAGGAATGAACCATTTTTTCTTGGTCCAAGCGAGAAATTTTTCAATCGCTTCGTCTTTTTCAATTGTAAAGGGTAAGACATTTTCTGGTAAAAATTCGCCACTTAATCGACCAGCCAAGACAACTGGATTATGGCAATAATAACAGTATGTGGCAGCCGTTGTTGCATCGGTGACAATTTGAGCGCCACAGCTTGGACAATTAAAAATTTCCATTGTGCCTGCAGCTGCTTCATTCTCAGTGGTCTCTGTTTGTTGCGTAGCGGAGGCTTCTTCTTCCGCCGTGAAAGTCAAATTTTCCTCGGCAGTCGTTGTTGAGAGATTCTCTAAATGCGCCTCATGTTGCTGTTGCTCATAACGAGTCACTTCTTCTTCCGTGTAAATATTTAAACAATATTCACAATGAAATTTTTGATCTTTGGGATTAAATAAGAGCGGGCCGCCACAGTTGGGGCATTTATGGGTAAATGTTGTTTCCATTGCAACCGTCCTTTCTAATAGAGTGAGTAAATAACAGGAATCTGATTCAAAGAAAAAGGGTAGACTTGTGCCTGACCCTTTTCTTTAATTGTTCACTACTTGCTTATAAAGGAACCCCTTGGAATGGTTTACCACAATGTGGACAGAACTTAGGAATACCATTACTTAAGTCAACAATTTCGCTACATTCACTACATTTCATTTCTAATTTTGGTTTCTCGTTTGTTGGTTTTGGTGTACCACAGTTTGAACAAAACTTCCCAGTGTTTTCAGTCCCACATTGTGGGCAAGTCCAAGTGTCTGTAGCCCCTTGTGCATTTTGCTGGTTTTGTTTTTCTTGCATTTGTTGTTGGTTTGTTTGAGATGCTTGCGCAAAGTAGTTGCCATTCGCATTCATGCCCATACCAACGCCCATAAAGCCGCTCATTGCGCCACCTTCATTTTTACCAGCAGCCTCCATACCACGAGCCAAGGAACCTTGAACATAGCCTTCGCGAACACCTGGATCGCTGAGCATAGCACCTTCATTTCGCATGTTGATTAATTTTGTTGAATCATCTGTATAAGAAATGCTCGCAACTGCTACAGAAACAATTTCCATGCCGCGATTGGTGCGCCAATCCTCGTCAAGCGCAGTTTGCATATATTTGCTTAATTCAACACTTTTTGAGGGAACATAAGAAATACGCTGCCCATCAGCAGACATTTGATTGATTGCTGCTTGCAATGCTGTAATGAACTCTGCCAAATATTGTTCATTAATATCATTAATATCTACTTGCGTTTGGTTTTTAGGAATCGCATTAGTATAAAATAGCAAAGGATCTGTAATTTTAATTGAGTAATTTCCGTGTGCACGTAAGAAAAGTTCGGCATTATAAAAATTATCAAAATAGTTTAATGGCGCAGGTGTTCCAAATTTAATGCCTTTAATTTCTTGCAAATTAATATAAAAAACTTGTTGTTTTTGTGGAGTTACGCCACCAAATTTGAAACGACTGAAGGTCTCTGCAATCGCATCTTTTAAAGAACCGTTAAACATTGAAGGCGCAGAATCATTTTTGACTGTATAATAGCCTTCTTCAGCAGTGTAATCGATGATTTTTCCCCCATCGACAAGAAGCATCATCATGTTGGGATAGACATGTACAACAGAACTATCTGTTAAAACATCGTCCGTTCCTTTACGATTAGAACCACGTTTATCATCTTTCCGCACAAAAACACCTTTTGTCATGACGGTTGTGTCCCCCATATTATCAGGTTCAATACCCTCTAGCCATTGATCGGCCAAGCCGCCGCCAACTGAACTTGTTGCTGCTTTAATAAGTCCCATGTTCATTCCTCCTAATAAAAAACTAATTGTTAAAGCTAGTATACCACACAATGAATGCAGAGAAATCCAACGAAAGCCTGATGAAATGGAAAAAATTGATCAAACTTTATTAAGAAATTAAAAAAAGTATAGGTGAAACACAAGCATTTTAAAAAAAGTTACGTATAATAGAAGAAAAGACATATTATATAGTTAGGGGATTATTGAATGGAACGAAGCAATCGTAATAAAAAGTCTTCAAAAAAACCACTTATTCTTGGTGTTTCTGCCTTGGTTCTAATCGCTGCTGCCGGTGGCGGGTATTATGCTTATAGTCAATGGCAAGCCAAACAAGAATTAGCCGAAGCGAAGAAAACAGCTACTACATTTTTAAACGTATTGTCAAAACAGGAATTTGATAAGTTACCGTCCGTTGTTCAAGAAGCTAGCTTAAAGAAAAATGGCTATGATACTAAATCTGTTGTTGAAAAATACCAAGCAATTTATTCAGGGATTCAAGCAGAAGGAGTCAAAGCTAGTGATGTTCAAGTCAAAAAGGCGAAAGACAATCAATACACATTTACCTATAAATTATCGATGAGTACCCCTTTAGGCGAAATGAAAGATTTGTCTTATCAATCAAGTATCGCCAAAAAAGGCGATACCTACCAAATCGCTTGGAAGCCGTCTTTAATTTTTCCAGATATGTCAGGAAATGATAAAATTTCGATTCAAGTAGATAATGCCAAACGTGGAGAAATTGTCGATCGTAATGGTAGTGGGCTAGCAATTAACAAAGTGTTTGACGAAGTGGGCGTAGTGCCTGGCAAACTCGGTTCTGGCGCAGAAAAAACAGCCAATATCAAAGCTTTTAGTGATAAATTCGGCGTTTCTGTTGATGAAATCAATCAAAAGTTAAGCCAAGGATGGGTCCAAGCAGACTCCTTTGTACCAATCACAGTCGCTTCTGAACCAGTGACAGAATTACCAACAGGGGCTGCGACAAAAGATACAGAGTCACGTTATTATCCGCTGGGGGAAGCAGCTGCGCAATTAATCGGGTATACGGGCACCATTACTGCAGAAGATATTGAAAAAAATCCAGAGTTAAGTAGTACGGGCGTAATTGGTAAAACTGGCTTAGAACGAGCGTTTGATAAAGAATTAAGAGGGCAAGATGGTGGCTCACTAGTTATTTTAGATGACAAAGAGAATGTCAAAAAAGCTTTACAAACCAAAGAGAAAAAAGATGGTCAAACGATTAAATTAACGATTGACAGTGGCGTACAACAACAAGCTTTTGCTATATTTGACAAACGCCCTGGTAGTGCGGTCATTACCGATCCTCAAAAAGGCGATTTATTAGCAACGGTTAGTTCACCTTCGTATGATCCTAATAAAATGGCCAATGGCATTTCTCAAAAAGAATATGATGCTTACAATAACAACAAAGATTTACCATTCACAGCACGTTTTGCGACAGGCTATGCACCAGGCTCTACCTTTAAAACAATTACCGGTGCCATTGGTTTAGATGCAGGGACATTGAAGCCAGATGAAGAGCTAGAAATTAATGGTTTGAAATGGCAAAAAGATAAATCTTGGGGCGGCTATTTTGCGACACGTGTAAAAGAAGCAAGTCCAGTCAATCTGCGTACCGCTTTAGTTAATTCAGATAATATTTATTTTGCCCAACAAACATTACGTATGGGGGAAGACAAATTTAGAGCGGGTCTTAATAAATTCATTTTCGGTGAGGAACTAGATTTACCAATTGCCATGACGCCTGCTCAAATTTCAAATGAAGATAAATTTAATTCTGAAATTCTTTTAGCAGATACGGGCTACGGTCAAGGCCAATTGTTAATTTCGCCAATCCAGCAAGCTACCATGTATAGTGTTTTCCAAAATAATGGAACATTGGTCTATCCAAAATTAGTTTTAGACAAAGAAACGAAGAAAAAAGACAATGTAATCAGCGCCAACGCAGCGAATACAATTGCCACAGATCTTTTAGGTAGTGTGGAAGATCCTTCAGGTTATGTTTATAATATGTACAATCCGAACTTCTCATTGGCTGCTAAAACAGGAACAGCTGAAATAAAAGATAAACAAGATACAGATGGCAAAGAAAACAGTTTCCTTCTAACGTTAGATCGTAGTAACAATAAATTCTTAACAATGATTATGGTTGAAAATTCAGGAGAAAATGGTTCTGCAACAGATATCAGTAAACCATTAATTGATTACTTAGAAGCAACCATTAAATAAAAAGAGAAAATGAACGAAACGAGGTTTCTGTAAAAAGAAACCTCGTTTTCCCTTTTTAGAAAAAGGAAAGTGTGCTACAATGAAGCGACTAAATTGTAGAAGGAAAGGGATTCGTGTGCAATAGATACATCTAACCAAACATTGAGTATTGCTGTGTGTGAAAATCAAAAAATTCTGGGAAGTTATACAGCAACGGTTAAAAGAAATCATAGCTTAACATTAATGCCGGCAATTGACTATTTGATGAGTCAATTGAACTTGGCGCCAACGGCAATTGATCGTTTTGTTGTAGCAGAAGGACCTGGATCATACACTGGCTTACGTTTAGGCGTGACGACTGCCAAAACATTGGCCTATACTTTAAAGAAAGAGCTAGTAGGCATTTCCAGTCTACAAACGTTAGCTGCCAATTGTGTTGGACAAACCGGTTTAGTTGTGCCTCTTTTTGATGCGCGTCGTAAAAACGTCTATGCTGGTGCTTATCGGTTTGTCGATGGCGTGTGGCAAAATGAGTTACCGGACCAACATATTTCCCTGCGGGAGTTATTAGAACAACTAAAAAATGAACCAAATCTTTTTTTTGTTGGTGAAGATGTTGAAAAATTCACTGAAGAAATAGCTCAAATCATTCCTCATGGGGAAATTTGTGATGTCCCGCAATGGCAAATTCCTAATGCCGCAGTTTTGGCTGCGTTAGGTAGTGTGGCTGAACCTGTTGAAAATGTTCATGGGTTCTTACCTGCGTATTTGAAAAAAGTAGAAGCGGAAGAAAATTGGTTGAAGACACACACGCCTAATGGAGAAAGCTATGTGGAAAAACTTTAATTTTGTGACAAAATACTTTACAAAAAGACGGCAACGGTATATAACTAAAACCATTGCAATGAACCAGCAAGAATTTCAATTGCGTGAAATCACCTACCAAGATATTAAGGATTTACTAGCAATTGAACGTGAAGTTTATGCTGGGGAACTTCCTTGGACGATGTCTGCTTTCATGGCAGAACTTGGCTCAAAAGCGCCGCATCTCTATTTGTTAGCGGCAATTAACGGAAAAACAGTTGGCTTTATTGGTTGTCGGATTCAAGGAACGGATGCACACATTACGAATGTCGCTGTCCATACAGCATACCAAGGCTTAGGTTTAGGTCGTTCTTTAATAGAAGAAACGCGAATTTTTGCCAAGAAAAATCGGTGTGAAACCTTATCGCTAGAAGTACGAATGAGTAATGTTAAAGCCCAACGTTTATATCGAAAAATTGGCTTTGTCTCACAGACGGTGAAAAAAGGCTATTATGACGAAAATAATGAAGACGCACTAGAAATGATAATTGATTTAAAAGAAGAGTGAAGAAAAAATGTTAGTAACAAAAAAAGAAATATCTGTAGCAAATATTGGTGAAGAATTATGGCGTTTTAGTAATTCTTCTTATACAACTGGCTCCCCTTGGACAGAAACACAATTCGCGGAAGATTTTGCTCAGGAAAATAGCGAATATCTTTTTTTAGTTGAAAATGGCCAGTGGTTAGGCTATATTGCCTATCATTTTATTTTAGATGAAGCAGAAATTAGTCACGTTGTTGTGAATGGTCAGAAACAACACCAAGGAATTGGTTGTCAATTAATGAAAGCTTTTAAAGAATATGTTAAAAGTCGTAACATTACACAAATTTTCTTAGAGGTCAGAGAATCGAATACATTAGCTCAAAAACTTTATGAGAAAACAGGATTTCGGAAAGTAGCTGTTCGAAAAAATTATTATAAAGAACCTCAAGAAAATGCCTTTGTAATGTGTGCGAAATTAAGGAAGGAAGCCCAATGACAATTTTTACAAAAGAACGTAAATTATTATTAGCTGTGGAAAGTAGCTGTGATGAAACAAGTGTGGCTGTCATTGAAGATGGCGACAAAATTCTTTCCAATATCGTAGCTTCGCAAATTAAGAGCCATCAACGTTTTGGCGGAGTCGTTCCAGAAGTTGCGAGTCGTCATCATGTCGAACAAGTGACAATCTGTATTGAAGAAGCATTAACAGAAGCAAAAGTCACACCAGAAGAGCTTAGTGGCGTTGCTGTGACCTATGGGCCTGGGTTAGTCGGTGCTTTATTAATAGGACTTTCTGCAGCAAAAGCATTTGCTTGGGCGCACCAATTACCACTTATTCCAGTCAATCATATGGCTGGGCACATTTATGCTGCCCGTTTTGTAGCACCGCTCGAATTTCCATTGATGGCCTTACTCGTTAGTGGAGGACATACGGAATTGGTCTACATGAAAGAAGATGGCTCTTTCGAAATTGTTGGTGAAACACGTGATGATGCAGCTGGTGAAGCGTATGATAAAGTCGGACGGGTGTTAGGGTTGCCTTATCCTAGTGGCAAAGAGATTGATGCTTTGGCCCATGAAGGCACAGATACCTACCAATTTCCACGGGCGATGCTAAAAGAGGATAACTATGACTTTAGCTTTAGTGGTTTGAAAAGTGCGTTTATTAACACGGTTCATAATGCAGAGCAACGTGGTGAAGTACTGTCTACAAAGGATTTAGCCGCAAGTTTTCAGGCGAGTGTGGTGGAAGTATTAGTGGCTAAAACCATTCGTGCTTGTCAAGAATATCCTGTTAAGCAATTGCTAATCGCTGGGGGCGTTGCTGCGAATCAAGGATTACGAGAAGCAATGAGACATGCAATCAGTGAACAATTACCAGCAGTAACATTACTTATTCCGCCATTAAAACTTTGTGGGGATAACGCGGCGATGATTGGCGCTGCCGCCTTTATCGAAGCTGAAAAGAATCACTTTGCTTCGTATAACTTAAATGCAGAACCTGGCGTTAGTTTTATGACAATTAGTGAAGAAGGCTAGCCAGCTAGACAAAAATTTGCTATAATGAAGCCAGTTTAACAATGACATTCGATGATAAAGAGAGTACTTATTTCAACGTCAGCTTAGCGATCTTGGGAAGGTGGGAGCCAAGAGTGATCGGAATGAGGAAGCGCACTTTTAGAATTCTGCTGAAAGCAGACGGCAATCACCGTTATCGATGAAGCAGGTCTATCCAAGTAGTATAGACAATTAGAGTGGTACCGCGGGTAAATTCTCGTCTCTGACAAAACAAATTATTTTGTTTTGTCAGAGACGTTTTTGTTTTTTATACTTACAAATTAATCAGGAGGGTTCTTATGAACAACAAAGAAATCGTAGCAAAAGCGTTACATGATGTTTTAAATGAAGAATTAACGATGGATCAAATCGAACAATTATTGGAAAATCCTAAATCTGTTGATCATGGAGATGTGGCTTTTCCAGCCTTTTCATTAGCTAAAATTTATCGTAAAGCACCACAACAGATTGCAGCAGAATTAGCAGAAAAAATTGATGGCACAAATTTTGAAAAAATTGAAGTGGTGGGACCTTATTTAAACTTCTTCATGAATAAAGAAGCAGTCAGTCAAGCTGTTATTGGCGCAGTAGTCAAAGAAAAAAACAACTACGGAAACAGTACCTTTGGCAATAATGGCAATGTTCCTATTGATATGTCTTCACCAAACATTGCTAAACCAATTTCTATGGGGCACTTACGTTCTACGGTAATCGGGAATTCAATTGCCTTTATTTTAGAAAAAATTGGGTATCAGCCAATTCGGATTAACCACTTAGGTGACTGGGGTACACAGTTTGGTAAGTTAATTGTAGCTTATAAAAAATGGGGTTCTGAAGAAGCAGTCCGCCAACAACCAATTAATGAATTATTGCGCTTATATGTGCAATTTCATGAAGAAGCAGAAGAAAAACCAGAATTAGAAGACGAAGCACGTGCATGGTTTAAAAAATTAGAAGAAGGAGACCAAGAAGCTAATGAATTATGGAAATGGTTCCGTAGCGAGTCTCTAAAAGAATTTGATAAAATCTATTCCATGTTAGAAGTTGAATTTGATTCTTATAATGGCGAAGCCTTTTATAATGATAAAATGGATGAAATTGTTACTTTATTAGAAGAAAAACATTTATTAACAGAAAATCAAGGTGCAGAAATTGTTGATTTGACAGAATATAATTTAAATCCAGCACTTATTCGTAAATCAGATGGTGCGACGTTATATATCACACGGGATTTAGCTGCTGCGCTTTACCGTAAACGGACGTATGATTTTGCCAAATCACTTTATGTAGTCGGCAACGAACAAAGCAATCACTTCAAACAATTAAAAGCAGTCTTGAAAGAACTAGGATTTGAATGGTCAGATGATATGGAACACATTCCGTTTGGTTTAATTACTCAAGGCGGTAAAAAATTATCCACACGTAAAGGGAAAATCGTTTTATTAGAAGAAGTATTGAATGAAGCTGTTACTTTAGCAGGAAATCAAATTAACGAGAAAAACCCAGACTTAGCAAATCGTGAAGAAGTGGCGAAACAAGTAGGTGTAGGTGCAGTTATTTTCCATGACCTTAAAAATGATCGTCTAAATAATTTCGATTTTGTATTAGATGAAGTTGTTCGTTTTGAAGGCGAAACTGGGCCATATGTTCAATATACACATGCTCGTGCGATGAGTATTTTACGTAAAGCAAACTTTACACCAGACGCTACACAACGTTATGCACTAAATGACAAGGATAGCTGGGAAGTCGTGAAGTTGTTACAAAAATTCCCTGAAACTGTGATGCAAGCTGCTGAAAAATATGAACCATCTGTTATTGCGAAACATAGCATTCATTTAGCACAAGCGTTCAATAAATATTATGCCCATGTTCGGATTTTGGATGAAGATGCTCAAAAAGAGGCACGCTTAGCGTTAGTTTATGCAGTTGCTACTGTTTTAAAAGAAGATTTACGTTTACTAGGGTTACATGCACCAGAAGAAATGTAGAAGTTTTTGTGAAAATTTTACTGCGTTGAACGCTAAACTTATTAAGCAAATATTAAAGTTAAGTTACAGATTGAGAAATTCATAGTAATTAAATAGCTGGGGTGCTATACTCGAGTCAAGTTATAAAAGGATTAGAAAAGGTGGCACCCAATTATATGACAGAAAAATGGCGTGAAGACGAAGAATATCTTTCTTATGTAGAAGATTTATTAGCAACCGAAGAAGTCCAAAAATTAGCAGAATACACACAACATATGCATTCAACTCGTTTAGAACATTCAATTAGTGTTTCCTATCATAGCTATAAATTAGCAAAGCGTTGGAACGGCAATGCTCGTGCAACAGCTCGTGCTGGTTTATTACATGATTTGTTTTACTATGATTGGCGCACAACAAAGTTTGACGAAGGCTCTCATGCCTATGTTCATCCACGAATTGCAGCCAAAAATGCTGAAAAAATTACAGAGTTGTCTGATTTAGAACGAGACATTATTATTAAACATATGTGGGGCGCAACTATTGCACCACCAAAATACAAAGAAAGTTACATTGTAACCTTTGTTGACAAATATTGTGCTGTAAAAGAAGCAGCGTTGCCGATGACGACAGCCATGAAAACCAAATGGCGTCAGTATTTTGGCCAACAGTCAATCTAATAAAAAGCTTATCCGTAAGGATAAGCTTTTTTTGTTTGACGTTGACTAAAAAGTCTAGCATTCATCTATTTAAAATAAATATTAAAAGTAATTTTGTTCTGTTAATTTCTTTTGAGCGTATCGAAAGACTGCTTCTTGATTTTCAGTTGTTAACTGTTTGTAAATGTTCATAATATTGGTTGGGACAACAAATGACGTTTCTTCCGTTTCAGGAATACCTAAGATTTCAAGAGGTGATACATCTAAAATTTTAGATAAGGCGACAATTTTATCCCTCCCCATATTTTCAATCATTCCAGTTTCCCATTTCCTGACGGTACTTTTTCCAACACCAACAAAATTTCCAACTTGTTCTAATGTAAGATTTTTCTCCATCCTTTTTTGCTTCAAAAAATTTTCTTTCAAAAAAACCACCTCCGTAAAAACATTCTAGCACAAAAAGTGTCGCAAAAGAAACATGTTTTTTTCAAAATGAAAGTAACGAATATAATAGAAAAATCAGCGTTTTTTAATGATATTGACGTTTTTTTCACAAAATGATATAATTTTCAGTGTCTTATTAGACACTGAAAAGGGGGAGAGTAAAATGGAATCAAATTTAATTCACTCAAAATTGAAAATGAAAGGAAAAAATGTTGAGTGGTTGGCAAATGAAATGACTGCATACGGGCAACCAATATCCGCTTCAACGATTTACAAAAAATTAAAAGGAGAAGTTGTTTTCAAAGCATCGGATATTAAATTGATTTCACAATTGTTGGATTTTAATAATGAAGAAATTATGACTATTTTTTTTAGTGAGCTAGTGTCTAAAAAGACACATATTAGTGTTGAAAGGATTGTGATGAATGAAAAAAAGTATTAATAAGTTATTTTCGATTTGTTTAATTATCTTTACTATTATAGGATCTAATACAAGTATTATTTCTTATGCAATGGATAATGAAAGTGGCACACAAATCCGGTCTATAGCTGTTGAATATCCGGGGGAAAAAACGGAAATTGTTGCTACAAAAGATTGGGCGACAGTTTCTTTGTCATTAGGAATCTCTGAATTAGCAAGCGGAGAGACGATGACATTAAGGATGGCTAGCGAAAAATATTCCTATTCAATGACACCTTTTGAAATTGGAGACGCACTTCAAGTGATTCCAAACGATGATGGTACTTGGACGATTAAAGCCTTACAAACGCTTACAGATTACTCAGCAGATTTGCAACTGAAGCTACGATATAATCAAAATTTATCAGAAGATTTTGAAGATCAAGTCGTTTTTACTTTTGGTGATTAACAAAAAATTGTCAAAATTAATATCGGGCAATACGTGGAGAAAGTTCCGCCAACTGAACTGGTTCGAAAAGTCCCGTTAGGATTTACCTCAGAGGGAAGAATTGCCTGGGTCATTTATTTTAACTATAATCAAGCAGGTCTTTCAGGTTCAGAAAAAACAACCTTTAAATTTTTAGATAATGTAGGTCCAAACCAAACATTAGCTATTGACAGTATTGCTGCATATCTCACCAAGCAGCATATTTTAGAAACAAATGGTGAAATGATTCGGAATTTGGAACATGACGAATATAGCTATGATGCCAGTCAATTTTTCCAAAAAAATGCCTCTGAATCTGGATTTAATTATGAAGCAGAAAAATTTGAAGGAATACCAACGACCACGGGCAGTTATCTTTCCAATAAAAATGCCTATTATATTTATTTAGAAACGATTCCAAATGAAAATATTCCAAGTGATGCCGTGCTATCAAATTACACGTATATGCGTATTTCTAGTGAGGGATTCGATGCTTGGGAAGATGATGATATTGCCTACATCACAGCAGACGAGAGTAGTGATGGAACAGGTCGAGGGGGTGTCGTTTTAGAAAAAATTGATGCAGTAACTGCTAAAGTTTTAGAAGGTGCTGTTTTCAAAGTCGTGAACACAAAAACACAACAAGTTGTTCAAGAAACCTTAACCACCAATCAAGCAGGTCAAATTCGTTTAGCTGGTTTGGAAGCTGGTCAGTATGCATTCATTTAAACAAAAGCACCAACTGGTTACAAGTTAGATGCAACACCAGTTCCATTTGAAATTAAGTTAGAACAAACACAGACGATTCGCTTGAAAAAAGAAAATACGCGTTTAGAAAACCAGTTAAAAGTAGAAAAAGTAGATGAAAATAATGAGGCGAAACATTTAGCAGGTGCTGAATTTTCGTTGTATGACCAAAAAAATAATCTAATAGAAAAAGGTGTCACGAATGAAAATGGCGAGCTGTTATTTTCAAATTTATCACCTGATGGAGAATATTATTTAGTTGAAACGAAGGCGCCTAATGGCTATGAATTAGACGAAACTAAACATCCTATTTCATTTGCTGGAAAAGCCGACTACACTTTAACATATCGGGTGAAGAATAAGCAGCAAGTACAAATTGGGTCCATCAAAATTGTT
>OBXX01000575.1_pt1 | contig 14695 bp, 10 predicted proteins | sample 1495441 | NCBI WGS metagenome assembly OBXX01 (sample SAMEA2580168, study PRJEB22360) | human gut metagenome | biome: human gut; feature: human-associated habitat; material: faeces | place: Denmark | collected 2008/2010 | reverse complement strand
CACCGGATGGCCCGCCCAGTGGCTGGCGCTCGGACCTGCCGACAGGGCGAGGAAGTCAGGGTCGTCATACGCCCACTTGCCGATGTTGGCGCCGAACAGCGCGAAGAACACCAGCACCAGAAGGATGATCAGTCCGACCACGGCGGAGCGCTGACGGAAGAAACGACGCGCGATCAGGCCGGCGTAACCGATGTGCTTGATATCGCCCTTCGACGTGCTCTCGTCGGACTCTTTCTGTGTCGTTTCGTTGTTTTTGACGGTTGTATCAGTCATTGTTTCTCACATCCCCTGCACTCAGCTCATCTTGATGCGCGGATCAAGCCATGCGGACACGATGTCGGCCAGCAGCGCACCGGCGAGGGTGCACACGCCGCCGAACGCCGCGATGGCGACCGAGGCATTGATGTCGTTGTCGAGAATGGCCTGGATGAAGTACCGGCCCAAGCCGTTGATGGCGAAGATAGATTCGGTGATGACGGCGCCGGTGAACACCGAGGCGATGGAGAATGCGACGTTGACGGCGGTCGGAATCAGGGATGCGCGCAACGCGTGGCGACGGATGGCCTGGCGGCGGGTCAGACCCTTCGCACGGGCGGTGCGCACGTAATCGGCGTGCATCTCGTCAAGCAGGTAGGTGCGCTGCGTCAGATGGTAGGAGACCATGCCCAGAATCGTCAGCACGATGGTCGGCAGGATGATGTGCTGCCCGAAATCAGCCAATCTCAGGAACCAGTTATTTCCTGTATAACTGGACAGACCCGTCACATAGAACAGGCGGAAGCCGCTGGCGCCGTTGATGAAGATGGCGAGCATCACGACAAGCAGGGCGAACACGGCGGTCGGGATGACCAGGAAGAACGTGGCAGTGGTGCCGAACAGGCGGTCCTGCCACTTGTACTGGCGCTGCGCGGTGTAGATGCCGAGCGCCACGCCAAGCACGATGGAAAGGACTGTGGCGATCGTCACCAGCTCGGCGGAGGCAACGATACGCGGCGCAAGCGCACCGTTGACCGACCCCAGATCAGGGGACAGTCCCCAGTCCCATCTGGTGACGACACCGGTCAGCCAACGCCAATACCGAGTGAAGATATTGGTGTGATCATTGATATTGGCCAGATCCAAGCTGCGGTTGATGGATGCTGCCGGAGGGCGGGGAGTCCTCGACTCGTAATTCGAGCGCGGACGCATGAAACCAGAAGCCAGAAAATACGTACATGAAATCGCCACGAACAGCATGACGACGTAGTTGGCGAGGCGCTTGGCGATGAACTTCAGCATTGAGCCGGGGCCATCCTTCCTCCTTGTTCCGAACGACAAAAGCGTTCACTCGACTGTCGCCTTTGGATGGCGGCGTTCTTGTTGGTGACCGATTATAGCCACCCCATGTAAACGCAAAACATGATAAGGATACGCTTCCGTCAAGATTTCGACGTTAATTACCACATTTTGTTCATATTTGTATCACATTTCAAGATTTTAAATGATGTGAACGTGCACAATTCGCCTGTTGCACCCCGGAATCATGCGGATTGCAGGGCAATCGAGGCGAAATCACGGGTTGATCGCAAGATGACCGCAGGGTAAGCGCAGGGTAGCCGCGGAGTTATCGCGGAGTTGTCGACGTAGGCAATCGCGGGACGATCAAGCTCGGAACGTGACGATGTCAGGCCCGGGGAAACGCCTGGCGGTACCGCTCCTTCAGCTGCTCGATCGACACATGCGTGTACCGCTGCGTGGTGCGCAACGACGAATGGCCGAGCATCTCCTGAACCTCGCGCAGGTCCGCTCCCCCGTCCAGCATGTGCGTCGCCGCGCTGTGCCGCAGCGAATGCGGGCTGATATCGGGCACCCCGCTCTCGCGGGCGGCACGATGCACGACATCGCGCACGATACGCTGGTCGATGCGGCGGCCGCGCATGCCGAGGAACAACGCAGCCGTATCGAGAGTGCCCGCACCGGCTCTGCGCAATATCAATGGTCGGCCATGCTCCTTCCAGCCGGCCAGCGCCTTCTCGGCAGGGTCGCCGAAGGGCACCACGCGCTGCTTGCTGCCCTTTCCCGTAACCCGTATCGTGCGGTGGGACCAGTCGACATCGCCGATGTCGAGCCCGACGAGTTCCGCCACGCGGATACCGGTCGCGTACAGCAATTCCAGCATGGCCGCATCACGTAGCGCCACGACTTCGTCACGCTGACTCATCTCTTCGCCCCGATGAGCCGAATCAAGGCGGGGCATCTCATCATGCCGCGTCTCGTAACGCTGCGATGAGGCGGCATGCAGCGACGCATCGTCATCCACACGGTCCATCAGGCGCTCCGCCTGGGCCTCAGTCAGCACCGAAGGCAACGTGTCCGGCAGTTTCGGCGTCATCAGCACGGCCGCCGGATCGGCCTCGATCCTGCCATGCTCATGCGCCCAAGCGAAAAACGAACGGACCGACACGACCTTGCGGGCCATGCTGGAGCGGGCGTGGTCGCGGGTCTCGAGCGCCATCCATCCACGCAGGTCGTCGGTCGTGACCTGACGCAGATCTGCGATGCCGCGCGACGCCAGTGCATGCAGGCACTCCCTGACATCGGTGCCGTACGCCTTCACCGTATTGTCCGACAATCCCCTGTTGGCCCGCAGATACGCAAGGAACGCGGACAGATCACCATCGCCATCCATGCACACTCCTTTCTTTGCCGATTCTATCCCGCAAAACCGCGTTTCACCCACTAGAATGGAACAAACCGACGGCAAAGGAGTCCCCATGGCAATTCCCAATGAAATCCCTGCCAACGCGCGAGTGGTCGTCCGAGTGTCCGAAGGGGTCGATCCGACCGACCATCGCATGAAATACCGCGATTACGTCGGACACGTCACCTCATGGGACGGTCACACGTTGGATATGATCCGCGACGCGGCGGCCAACGGGTCACGCCCCGAACATCGCGTGACCATCGACGCCGACACCATCATCACCCTCAAACCCGTCCCCGAACGCCACTTCACCCGCCCCTGAGTTGTGGTGCCGTCAAGCCCCTAGTCAGCCCGTGGCCGACTAGGGGTGGTCTATCGTCAAGTAGCCCGCAGCATCACATCGCGCTGCGACGCTGCACGCAGGCGGTATAGTCGTCGCCGAAACGCAGGATATGCTCGCCGCGGCGGGCGGAATCGAGCAGTGCCGCCTGCCATCCCTCCGCGGGTATCGTCAGGTCGAAGACCGGCCCGTCCCCGTCCGCACCGCTTCTGACCGCGGACTTGTAGTCGCGGAACGGCTGTCCATCCGCGAAAAACGCGGCGATGGCACCTGCATCTGCGCCATGCAATTCGTCCGCGACCTCGGTAAGCCGCGCCGCCATCATGCGCAGCAGTCGTTCCACGTTGTCGGCGTCCTCTTCGACCATCGCACGGGTGCGGTCCGGATCGGTCAGCGCGACGCGCGTCATGTCCCTCCAGCTTCCCGCGGCGAGCGCAGCCGCGATGTTGCGGTCCGGGTCGTCGGTCAGCTGGTTGATGAGCACCGTGGCGACGACGTGCGGCATGTGTGAGATCAGCGCGGCAGCGCGGTCATGGGTATCGTCGTCGAGCACGATGACGCGGTTGCCCGCATCGTCGGTGATCATCCGCGCGACGGCGAGAAAACGACGGTAATCGGTGTCGCCATCCACGGTCATGGCCCACAGCGCGTTGTCGTAGAGCGCCGGGGCGGCGGCGGCCCATCCCGAGAGCTCGTTGCCGGCCATCGGGTGCGCGCCGACATAGCGGCCCGCCAGACCCGCGTCCCGCACCTGATCGCGGACCATCATCTTGACACTGCCCACATCGGTGAGCGTGATGTCCTGATACGGTTCGAGCAGCGGCCGCAACTCGCCGAGGATCGCCGGCATCGCCTTCAGCGGGTTGCACAGCACGATGACATCCGGCTGCGCTTCGACCAGTTCGGCGAGCGTGCGCATGCAGCGTATGCCATCGGCTTCGGCCTGGGCGTATGGATGCGGGCGATGGTTCCACGCGACGACCGACACCCCGCGGATGGCGAGCCTTCGGGCCAGCGACCCGCCGATCAGGCCGAGTCCGATGACTCCGACCGTGAGCCGTGCGGCGGCCGCAGTATCATGACTTCCTACCACAGCAATTCCCTTCGCGCAGTGTCGCCTTCCGTCCATGTGCCGGGCGCGGCCGGCGCGCGGCGCACTCCCCCGTTGGGCAGCGACCACGCGTAGATCGGCGGGTTCGGCCGTTCGCGGCGCGGATACACCGCCAGCGTCTTCACCCAATCGCCATGGTCGACGACCTGTGTCAGCACGTCGCGCAGGTGTTCCTGCCAGGGCGCTGCATCGATGGTCGCGATGAAACTGTACGTGCCGTCGCGTCCCTTAATCGGGCGAGATATGAAACTCGTCATGTTCAGACCGGCGTCGCGCAGCACGTCCAGCAGATTCGCGAGCACGCCGGGGCCTGTGCTCAGCGGTATGAACGCGATGATCGATTCGTATTCCGAAACGGGGTCGGTCGTCGCCCCCGGAGCCGGCATCGATTCCACGGTCTCATTCCCGGCCGTCCGTGATGCCCGCTCGCGCAGCACGGTGATGGCCTCGTCCCGCGGGGCGAGTGCCAGGAACTCGGTGCGCGCGCCGGCATAGTCGCCCACGGCGCAGGCGACGCGCGTCAGATTGTACAAATCGCCGCAGATGCTCGGTCCGAGCGCCACCTGGCCGGGCTCAAGGTCTCGGCAGGCGGCACCATTCGACGATGCCGGCAGCTGCTGCAGCTGATGGTCGGCCGTGAAACGGCGGCATTGCGCCAGCCCGTGCGGATGGGCGGTGACGGTACGGCAATCGGCGAGTGATGTGCCGGGCAAGGTGAAGGCGTCGAATGACACGTTCACGCCGACTCGGGCGAATCCGACCACATTGTCAGCGTCGATGAGCGCGTCGAGGTTCGGCACGACGTACCCTTCCACGTTGTTTTCCCACGCGATGATGCCCCAGTCACCCCGACGCTGCACCGCGTCAAGAATCGTCGGGACGTCCGGCTCGGGTGTCAGCGTCACGGATGCGCCGGATGGGCGGATCATCTTGGCGGCCTCGATCGCCGCCTGATGGGTGAACGTCCCGGTCGGCCCCAGGAAATGCAACGTATACTCGGCCATCATCGGCTCTCCGCCAGCGTGTCGGGAGTCTGCCGGGACATGGACAGCTGCGATGGCTGCCGCGAATTCTTGTCGTCAGTCTTGTCGCCGGTCTTTCCATCGGTCTTGGGCGTGATGGCGAACCATCGCGCGGGCAGGAACATCAGCATCAGCTGGACGACGATGCAGCCGATCAGCCACAGGTATCCCACGCGCTGGGAAAAATACGGCACCGATGATCCGCTGAATCCGACCGGCGTCAACGCGTCGTCGGTGGATTGCACAGCGATCAGCCATATCGTGCCGGACGAGGCGATCAGGTGCAGGGCGAGACCGACGACGTCAAGCCGCGAGCGTGCACACCACGCCGATATGCCAAGAATCAGGAAGGCGAGCACCAGTCCATACGGAATGTTGGCTGAAGCGCCCATGCGATGCGCGAACGTGCCGACGATGCCGCACAGGATGCCGGCGACGACGGTGACGAGTCCGCGCAGCACGGGGCTGAGCCGATGAGACCAAGGCAGAATTGAACGATCATCCGATTGAGTCATGGTCACCAGTATAAGGAGATGCGCTGTATCGGCGCGGTGAAATCTCGCTCCGCTGGCGCAATGAGCCGTATGGCAAACAGCGGAAGCCGTGTCCGCAGGCCATCCAATTACAGGCCAGAAGGCCCGGCGAACTCATATCTTGCCCCCGCCGGCGGGACATAACACCATGCCGCTGCCGCAGAACCTGCCACACCAGCGTCAAAACAGGCAAAAAACGCATTGTGTGGCCAACATATTGCCACACAATGGAATGTTAGCCCTAACATTCGCTGGTATGGCAACAGACAAAATCATAGAAACCGCCATTTTCCAACGATGAACAAACATTCGTCCCAATCGCAGGAATTTCCGTCGTACCACACCAGCCCTAAAAACGCCGAAATCGGCCTGGTGTGGCACACAGACCCGTCAGAACAGCCCCTCGAAAAACAAAAACGGAGAGTCCAATGGACTCTCCGTAATCAGAAGCAAGCAGACGGGCGCGCAATCAGCGCCCGCGACGGTCGTCAGAACGGCAACGCCGTCAGGCGTTGTTGGACTGCTGAACCGCCAAACGGACAGTCCAGCGGACTGTCCGTAGGTGAAGGGAGCGGGCGCGCAATCAGCGCCCGCGACGGTCGTCAGAACGGCAACGCCGTCAGGCGTTGTTGGACTGCTGAACCGCCAAACGGACAGTCCAGCGGACTGTCCGTAGGTGAAGGGAGCGGGCGCGCAATCAGCGCCCGCGACGGTCGTCAGAACGGCAACGCCGTCAGGCGTTGTTGTTCTGACGACGCTGCTTTGCACGCCACTTGTACCAGTCCTCACGGCTGAGGATGATCTTGCGCACGCGAATCGCCTCAGGGGTGACCTCGACGCACTCGTCCTCATTCGCGAAGTCGAGCGACTCCTCAAGGCTCATCTTGATCGGCGGAGTCAGCGTTTCCAGCACGTCGGCGGTGGAGGAACGCATGTTGGTCATGTGCTTGGCCAGCGTGATGTTCACGTCCAACTCGTCCGGCTTGTTGTTGATGCCGACGACCTGGCCCTCATACACGTTGGACTGCGGTTCGACGAAGAAGTTGCCGCGGGCCTGCAGCCGCTGCATGGCGTACGGGGTGGCAACGCCGGCGCGGTCGGAAACCATCGAGCCGTTCTGGCGGGTGACGATGGCGCCGGCCCACGGCGCGTAGCCGGCGGACAGCGAGGAGGCGATGCCGGTGCCGCGCGTGGCGGACAGCAGCGCGGTGCGGAAGCCGATCAGGCCACGGGACGGCACGGTGAACTGCAGACGCACCCAGCCGGAACCGTGGTTGCTCATCGAGTCCATGCGGCCCTTGCGGTCGGCCATGAGCTGCGTGACGGTACCCATGTATTCCTCGGGAACGTCGATGGTGGTGTTCTCCATCGGCTCGTTGATCTTGCCGTCGATGGTCTTGGTGACCACCTGCGGGCGGCCGACGGTCAGCTCGAAGCCTTCGCGGCGCATCTGCTCGGCGAGGATGGCCAGCGCGAGCTCGCCACGGCCCTGGACTTCCCAGGCGTCGGGGCGGTCGGTGGGCAGCACCTTGATCGACACGTTACCGATGAGCTCGCGGTCGAGACGATCCTTGAGCATGCGGGCGGTAAGCTTGTGGTCCTTGCCTTCGCGGCCGGCCAGCGGGGAGTCGTTGGTGCCGAAGGTCATCGAGATGGCCGGGTCGTCGACGTGGATGAGCGGCAGCGGCTTCGGGTCGTTCGGGTCGACGATGGTCTCGCCGATCATGATGTCGTTGACGCCCGCGACGGCGACGATGTCACCGGGGCCGGCGGATTCGACGGGAGTGCGCTCCAGGCCCTGCGTGCGCAGCAGTTCGACGACGCGGAAGTTCTCGATGGAACCGTCCACGCGGGACAGGCCGTAGGTCTTGCCCTTCTCCAGCGTGCCGTTGTAGATACGGACCAGGCCGAGTCGTCCGAGGAAGTCGGAGGAGTCGATGTTGGCGACGTGCGCCTGCAGCGGCGCGCCCTCCTCGTATTCGGGGGCGGGGATGTACTTGATGATGTCCTCGAACAGAGGCTCAAGGTTGTCGTTGTCCGGCAGGCCGCCGTTCTCGGGCTGGTTGACGGACGCGTAGCCGGCCTTCGCCGCGCAGTAGACGACCGGCAGATCAAGCAGATGGTCAAGGTCGAGGTCGACGCCTTCCTCGATGACGTCCTGGGCGAGGCCCAGCAGCAGGTCGGTGGATTCGGAGACGACCTCTTCGATACGGGCGTCCGGACGATCCACCTTGTTGACGCACAGAATCACCGGCAGCTTGGCCTCAAGGGCCTTGCGCAGCACGAAACGGGTCTGCGGCAGCGGGCCTTCGGAAGCGTCGACGAGCAGCACGACGCCGTCGACCATCGAGATGCCGCGCTCGACCTCGCCACCGAAATCGGCGTGGCCGGGGGTGTCGATGATGTTGAGCGTGATGCCGTCCGGGTAACCGTACTTGGCCGCCAGCGGACCGGTGTATTCCACGGCCGTGTTCTTGGCCAGGATGGTGATGCCCTTCTCGCGCTCCAGATCGTTGGAGTCCATCACACGATCCGGCACCTCCTCGCGCTCGTTGAACACGTGGGACTGCTGGAGCATCGCGTTTACCAGCGTGGTCTTGCCGTGATCGACGTGTGCCACGATAGCCACATTACGAATATCACCGCGAACCGCCATAGAAACCTCTCTTAATTGATTCTTCGCGTAACCGTTCGGTACTTGTTTTGGTTCATATCTGTACTTACACGCAAACCGGCACAAGCTTAGCGATACGCCTTGACACACAACCGAACCGTCCTCCGACGAGTAACAGCACACGTTGCCCCCGCAGGGATCGTTGACTGGAGACCATGTGCACTAATGCGTCAACTCGGTGTAGGAGTCTTCCAAGGCCATGGAGATGCGCTCGATTTCCTCCCGTGTGAGGGGACGGCGGAATGTCATACGCAGGGCGGATTTGGCGATCTGCGGTTCCAGCCCCATGGCAAGCAGCGTGCCGGGAATCTCGTGACGGCCAATGGCGCAGGCGGATCCGGACGAGGCGGCTATGCCTCGGGCGTCCAGATCGACAAGCAGAGCTTCGCCGGTGACTCCGGGGAAAATGAATGACGCATGTCCCGGCAGACGACTGACCGGGTCGCCGGTGAGTTCGGCGCGAGGCACCACCCGCCGCACGGCGTCAATCAGCATGTCGCGGGAATCCGTCAGTTCCCGGTACTGCGCCGCCATGCGCGCGTTCGACTCGTTGAGCCCTATGGCGAGCGCCACCGCACCGGCCACGTTCTGCGTGCCGGAGCGCAGCCCGCGCTCCTGACCGCCGCCGGAAAGCACCGGCTCGATCGGGGTTCGACCGCGGACCAGCAGCGCCCCCAGTCCCTTGGGCGTACCGAACTTGTGTCCGGACACGCTCAGCGCGTCCACATCCCAATCGCGCATGCGGATGGGAATCTGCCCGGCCGCCTGCACGGCGTCCACATGAATGGGAACCCCGTGCGCGTGGGCGATACGGACCAGCTCCTCCACGGGTTCGACGGTGCCGACCTCGTTGTTGGCCAGTATGGCGGAAACCAGCGTGGTGCGTTCACCGGCCTCGCCGTCGAGCTCCTGTTCGAGCGCGTCAAGGTCGAGGTGAGCCTGACCGTCCACGGGAATGTGCACGACTTCGAAGCCGAACCATTCGTGCAGCCATTGCGCCGATTGCGCGACGGCCGGGTGCTCGATGGATGAGATGATGATGCGCGGACGGCGGATCGCCGGATGTTCACCGGCCTGCGCGGGGTTCACGCCGGACGGCTCGTCATCGATTCCGGCAAGACCGTAGACCGGCTGCAGGCCGAGTGCGCGCATACGTGCCATGGCGATGCCCTTGATGGCCAGATTGTCCGACTCGGTGCCGCCGGAAGTGAAGATCACGTCGTCCGGGCGGGCGCCGAGACCGGCGGCGAACGAGGCGCGGGCGGCATCAAGCGCCCTCGCCGCCGTCTTGCCGGGTTGATGCACGCTTGCCGGATTCGCGTATGCGTCGGTCATGAACGGCATCATCGCCTCGATGACGTTCCTGGTCACCGGCTCGGTGGCAGCGGCGTCCAGATACAGTTCGTCGGGTTCGCCGGATGCATTGGGAGTGTCAGCCATGGCTAGTTCCAGTCCAATCCGAGGTCGATGCTGCGTACGCTGTGCGTCAGCGCGCCCACTGAGATCACGTCCACACCGGTGGCGGCCATGGCCGGCACGCGATCCATGCTCATGTTGCCGCTGGCTTCCACGATGGCCTTGCCGTTGATGATATCCACGCCGCGGCGGGTGTCATCGAGCGAGAAGTTGTCGAGCATGATGGTGTCCGCACCGCCGGCGAGCACGGCGGGAATCTGCTCAAGCCGGTCGACTTCCACTTCGATATGCGTGGTGTGGCCCACCTGTTCGCGCACGTGGCGGATCGCGCCGGTCAGGTCGATGCCGCGTGCGGCGAGCGCCGCCAGATGATTGTCCTTCATCATCACCGCGTCGGACAGCCCGTAACGGTGGTTGTGGCCTCCGCCGCAGACCACGGCGTATTTCTCGAACGGGCGCAGTCCGGGGGTGGTTTTGCGCGTGTCGACGATGCGAGTGCGCTCGTAGCGATGCGGCCGGGTGACGGTCCCGTCATGTCCGTCATCGTAGATGGCGTTGACCGCGTCCACGAAGGAGGCGGTCATGGTGGCGATGCCGCTCATGCGCTGGGTGAAGTTGAGGGCGATGCGTTCGGCGGCGAGCAGGTCACGTACCGGACCTTCCACGGTGGCGAGGACCTGGCCGCGCTGGAATCGCTCCCCGTCCGCGATCAGGGGCGAGACGCCGATACCGGGATTTTGCGCCGTGAAGGCGGCCGTGAACACGGCGATGCCGCTCATCACGCCTCTCTCGCGTGCGGTGAGGTGCGCCGAGCCGGTTTCGTCCGCGGGGATTGTGGTCTCGCAGGTGATGTCGCCGTAGGGCGCGTCTTCGGCGAGCGCCGCCTCGACGGCGGTGCGGATGATGTGTTGCGTAAGCATGATCGGGTCTTTCTTGATATGGACTGCTGTCGTTCTTGCGGGATTAATCGCAATGCATCGGGTCAGGGTACCGAGACCGTCGTCCGATCACCCCTACGCTTCGCGGGAGCCCCCGTGAAGCGTAGGGGTGGTTGTGGAATCTATCGGCGTGCCGATTCCTCCATTCCGCCGCCAACCGACAAGTGAGCAAACAGCGCTAGGCGTTGATGTAGGCGATGGATTGGGCCCACTCGTCGCATGACTCGGGATAGTCGGTGCGGGCGTGGGCGCCGCGCGACTCGGTGCGGCGCAGCGCGGCGTTGGCCTCGACGTAGCCGACGGTGAGCAGGTTGCGGTTTTCCAGGCGGGTGATCGGGTCAGGCTCACAGGCCGTGGCAGCGGGTTCCGTCGCGTCGGCATCGGCCAGCGCCAGGCCGGTGCCGAGCTGGTCGATGGCCTGGCGCAGGCCGTCGCCGTCGCGCAACACGCCCACGCCGGCCCACATCGTGTTCTGGATGCGGGTGCGATCCCAGATGGCAGGCCGGCCATTGGCCCCGGCACGCTCATCGGGGGCCGGCATGCTCAGCTCGACCGGCGTGTCGCTGACGATGAGGCCGGTGGCCGAGTTGGAGAACCAGACCGGGTTCCACACGGAACCGGCCGGATCGTTCACGGCGGCGAGTCCGGCGCGACGACCGTACACCAGTCCTTCAAGCAGCGAGTTCGACGCGAGCCGGTTGGATCCCATCACGCCGGTGCGGGCGCATTCGCCGGCCGCATACAGGCCGGGGATGCTCGCGCGACCTTCCAGATCGGTGCGGATGCCGCCCATGTAGTAGTGCGCGGCGGGCGCGACCGGAATCGGCTCCTTGCTCCAGTCGAAGCCGAGAGAACGCGTATAGGCGTCGATGGTCGGGAACCGGTGACGCAGGAACTCGGCCAGATCCGGGTTCTCGCGGCGCATCGGAGAGACGTCGAGCATCACGGGCTTGCCGCCCTGCGCCTGCATGACGCGGAAGTTCTCGCGGGCCACCACGTCGCGCGGCGCGAGTTCGGCGCGCTCGTCGACACGGGTCATGTACCGTTCGCCGTGTTCGTCGAGCAGCACCGCGCCCTCGCCGCGTACCGCCTCGGAAACGAGGAAGTGCTCGCCCACGGCCATCGCGGTGGGGTGGAACTGGTAGAACTCCACGTCGGCGACCTGTGCGCCGGCACGCCATGCGGCCGCCAGACCGTCCGCGGTGGCGACGGCCGGATTGGTGGTGTACGGGTAGAGACGTCCGGCGCCACCGGTGGCGAGGATGACTCGTGAAGCGGCCATGTCGGCGCTGCGGAATGTCTCGCCGCCCCTGACGAGCAGCCGCACGCCGGCGATGGCGCCGTCGCGCACAATCAAATCCTCAAGGAACGCATGCTCGATGATGTGGATGAGCGGATTGGCCCGTACCATGGCGGACACGTCCAGTTCGACCACCTTGCCGGTGGCGTCTCCCCCGGCGTGCACGACACGGGCCCGCGAATGCGCGGCTTCGAGTCCACGCAGCATGTGGCCTTGCGCGTCACGATCGAAATGCACGCCCGCGGCGGCGAACTGCCGCACACGGTCAGCGCCCTCGCGGGTCAGTATCTCCACGGCACGGGGCTCGCACAGACCATGCCCCGCGGCCATCGTGTCGGCCGCGTGCAGTTTCGGGTCGTCGTCGGCGAAGACCGCCGCGGCGATGCCGCCCTGCGCATGGTAGGTGTTGGATTCCACCAGGTCGGCCTTGGTGACCAGCGTCACGTCCTGGCCGGCATCGGCCACCGCCAGCGCCGCGGAAAGGCCCGCGACGCCCGCGCCGACTACGACGATTTCAGCGTTGCTCATTGTGTTGCTTCCTCAATATTGTTGATGCGCTCCCGTTGACGGGAACTTGCGATCACGGGTGCACCTGGAGCATGCGCTCCAGGGCCACCTTTGCCTCGCGTGCGGTGTCGTCGTCCACGGTGATGCGGTTGACGATGTTGCCCTGTTCGATGTTCTCCAGCGCCCAGGCGAGGTACGCCGGGTGGATGCGGTACATCGTGGAGCACGGGCAGACCACCGGATCCAGGCAGAACACGGTCTTGTCGGGGTACTGCGCGGCCAGGCGGTTCACGAGGTTGATCTCGGTGCCCACGGCGATGGCCGATCCGGCCGGCGCGTTGGCGATCTCCTTGACGATGTACGCGGTGGAGCCGGTGCCGTCGGCCGCGTCCACGACCTGCATCGAGCACTCCGGGTGCACGATCACCTTGACGCCCGGGAACACGGCGCGCGCCTTCTCGATCTGTTCGACGGTGAAGCGCTGGTGCACCGAGCAGAAGCCCTTCCACAGGATCATCTTGGCCTTGTCGTAGTCGGACGGGTCGGTCGCGCCGCCCTGCGCCTTGTACGGGTCCCACAGCGGCATCTCGCTCAGCGGAATGCCCATCGCGCGGGCGGTGTTGCGGCCCAGATGCTGGTCGGGGAAGAACAGTACGCGCTTGCCGCGCGCGAACGCCCATTCGAGCACGGCGTGCGCGTTGGACGAGGTGCACACGATGCCGCCGTTGCGTCCGCAGAACGCCTTCAAGGCCGCGGACGAGTTCATGTAGGTGACCGGGATGATCTGCTGCCTGCCGTCCGCGTCGGGCTTGGTGCCGCAGATCTCGCCGAGCTGGCTCCAGGCCTCCTCGACCTGGTCGATGTTGGCCATGTCGGCCATCGAGCAGCCGGCGGAGAGGTTCGGCAGCGTCACGGTCTGCTCCGGCGTGGAGAGGATGTCGGCGGTCTCGGCCATGAAATGCACGCCGCAGAACACGATGTGGTCGGCGTCCGGGCACTGCGTGGCGTTCTTGGCCAGCTGGAACGAGTCGCCCACGTAATCGGCGTGGCAGATGATCTCGTCACGCTGGTAGAAATGCCCCAGAATCAGTAGCTTGCCGCCGAGACGGGACTTGGCCGAGCGAATGCGCTCCTGCAGCTCCTCGTCGGAGGCGTTGCGGTACTCCTCCGGCAGCACCTGCTGGCGAGGCGCGTTGTGCGGCAGCTTGTCGAGCATGGACGCGCCCGGCCCGTAGCTGGGCTTGGTGGTGTCGAAGTGCCACGGATCCTGGGTCAGGCCGGCGTCGCAGGTGCTCTGCGCACCGAGGCGGGCGATGATCTCATCCACTGACAGGGCGGACAATGTTGCGCTCATGGTGTGTTCCTTTCTCTAAGGCGTGCGGGCACGCCAACGTATCTGACAACCGGGTGGCCGGCCAAAATCAATATGCGGTTATACGGCATGGACGCGGGTCTTGCCGCCCGCCTCCCGTCATGCGCGTGCCGATGGCATCAACGCGGACAGCGCGTCCTCGATGCGCTGGTCCTCCAGCTCCTCGATGGTCGGCGCGTCGCGTGGCGGCCCGACGGGCGGGGCCGTCGACGCGCGGGAACGGTCGGGGTTGTACCGGTACACGGTCGCCGGGCGGTGTCGTCCCTCGCGCAGTTTCTCGCCGGTATCCTCCAGCTCGCCGGACAGCAGCATGCGACGCCGGAAATTCGCCACGTCGATGGCCTCGCCGGTTATGGCCTCATACACGTGATGCAGCTGGCGCAGCGTGAACGTGTCACCGACCAGCTTGGTGGCGATATCCGGGTATTCGATCTTGTTGCGCAGGCGCCACAACGCATAGTCGATGATCTGCCGATGGTCGAAGGCCAGTTCGGGAAGCTCGTCCTCGGGGAACCACCGGACGTTGTCCGCCTCGGTGAAATCATGGGCTTCGGCCTTGCCGACCAGCGCCCAGTAGACGATGGAGACCATCGGCAGGCCACCGTGCGATCGCGCGGGATCGCCGAACGTATACAGCTGTTCAAGGTAGCGAGGATGCAGGTCCGTGGTGGTCTCCAACGCGTGGTAGGCGGACTGCTCCAGCGAACGGTCGGCGCGCAAATCGCCGCCCGGCAGCGCCCACCGCCCCAGAAACGGCTGGCGCACGCGGCGCACCAGCGGCAGGCCCACCGTATGTAGG
>OBXX01000573.1_pt1 | contig 14771 bp, 14 predicted proteins | sample 1495441 | NCBI WGS metagenome assembly OBXX01 (sample SAMEA2580168, study PRJEB22360) | human gut metagenome | biome: human gut; feature: human-associated habitat; material: faeces | place: Denmark | collected 2008/2010 | reverse complement strand
TCCTCCGCAAAGTCGCCGTCAAATCCGGCCCTGATACGCAGGATGGAATCTGTCAGAAAAAGAATGCGGATTTCCACACTATTGGTCATCACTGAAAAGTAACTGTCCTTTTTGGCGACCGTGTAAGCATTCGTACAAACCTTCATAAATTGTTGCCTCCTTGTTTTATTTCAACCGGTTTTATGTTATTATCATATAGAATTAAGGCCGCCTAAACTAGACAATATTTGCAGTATTATGGTGGAAATTAAACATATCTTGCTGTATTAATTTGGAAGCTCTATGGTGTTTCCGTGTGTTTTACGTATATAAAAACATGGGAATTGGATATATGTACCAAAGAAGGGAGAAAACGGATTGATAGACCAGGCTGGAATTATGATGGCTCAGGGAAGGAGCATTGCCGGCGAACGCATACAGGGAGTCAATGACAATATGTCAAAGTCCCATTATCACGATTATTTTGAATTATATTATCTGGAGGAAGGAGAACGGTTTCACATTATCCAGGACCGTCTCTACTGCATCCATCCGGGAGAATTCCTTATATTTTCCCCCTATGTGATGCACCATTCCTACGGCCAGGAGAATGTGCCGTTTAAGCGGCTCCTGGTGTATTTTTCTAAGGAGGAAGTGGACTCCGTGCAGCTGTTAAAGGCGCTGGAAAAGGGAACCGAGGTATATAAGCCGGACCAGCGGGAAAAGCAGGTGGTGCACCGCATGCTGGATGACCTGCTTAGGGAACAGGACGACCCTCAGGCTTATCATGAGGACTATATCCATACCCTGTTAAACATGGCCTTACTGACCATTGCCAGAAACATTCAGACACCGGTGAAGCCGGAAAAGCGCAACCGGATAACAGATGTAATCAGCTATATCCACCAGAATTACCAGGAGGACATATCCATAGACCAGCTGGCCCAGATGTCCTATGTGAGTCCCTACTACCTGTGCAGGGAGTTCAAGCGGTATACCAACAGCACCATTATCCAGTATGTGAATGTTACACGGGTCATGAATGCCCAGAGGATGTTTATGGAAACCAATAAAAATATCACGGAAATCAGCCGGGACACAGGATTCTCCAACATCACTCATTTTAACAGGGTGTTTAAGTCGGTCATGGGAATGACGCCATCGAATTTCAGGAAAATGTATAAGACGGAGGCCGGACATGGCAGAAGGACGATTTGATACGGCCGGTCCCGGCGGGAACCGGGCTGCAAAGATGCCGAAGGGGCAGCCCTATGCGGGGCTCAATATGCAGTTCTGCATCCTGTCGGCCCTGGGTATGTTTTTTGTGGTGGACGGGCATCTCAATAACAGTTATCTGGACATCGGGGGACTGGTGCCCTACTACTCCTTTCACATGCCCCTGTTTGCCTTTATCTCCGGGTATTTTTACAAAAAGGGAAGCGAGCACCGGCTGGGTGCCTATACGAAGAAAAAAATAATCCGTCTGCTGGGGCCGTATATGGTGTACAATCTGATGTATGGCATGATTGCCCAGGGGCTTCACAGAGCCGGCTTTGCCTTCGGGGGAGATTTGAGCTTATGGAATCTGTTTGTGGAACCATTTATCACAGGACATCAGTTTGAATATAATCTGGCTGCCTGGTTTGTGCCGGCCCTGTTTCTGGTGGAAATGGCCAATGTGCTTTTACGCCGCCTTTTAAAGCGGATGGATTCTGAATATGCAGTGTTTTTTTTTGTATCTGTCCATAGGGGTATGCGGCATCCTTCTGGCATTTTCCGGCCGGTATCAGGGCGGATGGCTTACGCTGGTGCGTATGATGTTCCTGCTGCCCTGTTACGGCGCAGGCACCTTGTATAAGGAGAAGCTGGAGGCAAGGGACAGGGCAGACAATGGGCTGTACTTGGGCATTATCCTGGCTGCCTGGCTGCTTCTGGCCATGTCCGGCCGCCCCCTCATCTACTCCGTGGCCTTCTGCAACGGCTTTACAGGAATCCTGCTGCCCTATGTCACGGCTGCACTGGGAATCGCGTTCTGGCTCAGGGTATCCCGCATCCTGGCCGGAGCATTTGGGGACGGCAGGTATATCAGGTATTTTGGCAGTCATACATATGCGGTGATGATGCATCACATCATGGCTCTCATGGTTCTTAAAACCCTGTTCGCGGCACTGGCAAAGTACACTGCCCTCTTTCCCGGATTCAGTTTTGAACAGTATAAGGCAGACCTCTGGTACTGCTATTTTCCCAAAGCTCTGCCTCAGTTCAGGGTGGTTTATCTTATATGGGCCATTGTGCTGCCGCTGCTGTTCCAGTGGGTATTTGACAGGTTAAGGCTTCACTGGGGACGGGAGGCCCTGGGCCGTCCCCGTGCCGGCTTTAAAGGGTAACTGTGGTGGAGAACCAGGTTGTCAGCCGTTTCCTGATGCATCTGGTAGTAGGCGCTGCAGATGCGGCTGGCGATAACGTCCACGTTTTCTATGGATACATCCAGCACCATTACCAGGTACTGGCAGCTGCTGTACCTGGTGTACACATCTCCCATACGCAGGCTCTGTTTTATTTTCTCTCCCAGAATATCCATCTCAGTATCCCTTTTGTCCAGGGGGAGGAAACCGTTATTCCGGTCTGTCAGGGTAAACAATATGATGAAAGCCCTTTTCTTATCCCTTCTGAGGCGCCTTTCCTCCAGGCGGAAGATTTGTTTAAAGGTGTCATAATCCTGGCTGGGTTTCCTTTTCTTCCATTTCCCTGGCGATCAGACTCATATCGGGCTGTATGCCTGCCGGTTCCCTGGCCGGGGATATAAGGCCGTTGCCGTCCTTTAGGTTCCGAAGGCGCTTTTTTGCCATGATTTTCTGATCCGCGCAGTCAAACATATCCCGGTACCTGCTGCAGGTCCGGCTGTCGGAGCTGTCTATGGTGATGGACAGCTTAATCAGGATGGAATCACCCAGCCGCACTTCCCGGAACCGCTCCTGAATCCGCAGGCATTCTCCGGCAGTCATTGAGTCATCCAGAACAGAGGGAATGAAAATCACAAACTCATCTCCTCCCACACGCCCCACCAGATTGCGGCCGCTGAACATCTTTTTCAGCACATTGGCAATGGTGCACAGCAGCATATCCCCGGCAATATGGCCGTAACGGTCATTTACCTGTTTGAAATGGTCCAGATCCAGAACAATCATGGTCCCCGGCTGTTTACTGCGCAGATGGTCGTCCACCCTGCGTTCCATGGTGATGCGGTTATACAGTCCGGTCAGTCCATCCAGTTCCGCCAGGGTCTGCAGGGCACAATTTTCCTGCTCCAGCTGTTTGCGCGTCTTTTTGTAAATGTCTGTATGCTGTCTTTGTTTCATTTTACATCCCTCCAGATATCACGTTGTGCTCTGCTCTTTCAGAGCACACTCCAGAGCCCGCTGCATTTTCTGGCAGCTGACCGGCTTCATGAAGAAGTAGCTCACACACATTCTGTAGGCCTGTACTCCGAAATCCAGGTCGGAAATCCAGATAAGCCTCCTGGAGAGCGGCTGCGCACTGGCTGCGGTATCCAGGCCTCTCACGCCGTCCAGGGAAACGATGACCATGTCCCATTCCCTTCCTTCCAGGGCAGCGGCCAGTTCCATCCAGTCTTTACAGGTATTAATCTGTATTTCAAGGTATTTTTCCGAGGCCCATTTAAGAATGTAATCTATCATTAAGGATCGTTCTGACAGGTTGTCGTCACATATGATGATTTCCATGCCGTGCTCCCCCTTTCGTATATGGGTTCTTAGATTTAATTCAAACATAACGTTTTTCTGCCATATTTTCAATGGGGTGGCTTCATTTTGCAGGTTTTGGCCTAATTTTGCATTTGCCATACGGATTTGTTTTTTGTAAAATGAAATCAGGAAAGCATTTCTTGCCGGTATAGGGGAGGATTTTATGCAAGTTGCCATTATAGACGATTTAGCGGTGTGCAGACAGGATATAAAGGAATATCTGCTGCGCTATATACGTGAAAATTACCAGGGGGAGGAGCCGGAACTGGATGAGTTTGAAAGCGGGACCAGGTTCCTTGACGCCTTCCGGCCACAGGTATATGATGTGATTTTTATTGACCAGTATATGGAGGGGATGTCCGGCATGGACACGGCCAGGGAGATAAGGAAACTGGATGAGGAGGCTGCCATTATTTTTGTTACCACCAGCAGTGACCATGCAGTGGACAGCTATGGGGTCAGAGCCAGCGGTTATCTGATAAAACCCTTTACATATGAGGCGTTTGGGGAAACCATGAGACTGGCCCGCTTGGGGAAGATAATGAACGCACGTTTCATTGCCCTGGGTGATGACAGGATATTGTTAAAGGAAATCCTCTGGTGTGACCGGGACGGCCATTATGTGCAGATCCATACGGATATGCAGGGAGTCCTGAGATACCGTGTGGCCTTTGCTTCTCTGGAGGCGGTATTGTCCGCCTATCCCCAATTTCTGCCCTGTTACAGGGGACTCATCATTAATATGGACCGCGTGAGGCGCATGGAGGAGCTGGAATTCCTTATGGATACCGGTGAACGTGTTCCGTTTCGCAAGCGGGACCATAAGGAAATCAAGAGCCGGTTTTCACAGTACATGTTCCGGCGGGCAAGGGAGGAGGATTTGTTATGATAGATACTGCCATGACATTACTGTTTCCATTTCTGGATTTCATACCCTTCGGCCTTCCAAGGTATTGGATTCACAGGGATAAATTAAAAATACGGTACAGGTATGTGGTGATGCTGCTGACAGCGGTATCCTGCGTGAACAGCGCAGCCTTCTATCTTATCAATCAGGGAGGCTATGAGGCAGCTGCCCGCTGGACTACCTTGATGCGGTACAGTTTTATGCTGTTTAATCTGATATGTTCATTTTTATTAATCAGAGAGCAGTTCCAGAAGCTTATGTTCACCTACCTGGTTTTAATGTCCTGGTCTTTCTTTGTGTTTGGCAATGCCAATTTCATTGAAAGCCGGTTTTTCTGGGACTTTTCAGACAGACATCCGTATCTCATCTATAATACGGCCAGGGTGGCCATTCTGCTTATCACCTATCCCTTTATACTCCATTTCCTGAGACATACCGTGAGGGAAGCACTGAAGATGGAGGACAGGAAGATGTGGCAGTACATGTGGAAGATTCCGCTGTTTTCCACTTTGTTCGGTATGCTGTACTGCACGGTGCAGGATGTGTATGCCTATGCTTCCTGGCAGTTCCTGATTTCCAGGTATCTGATGCTGTTTGGAACCTGTTATGTGTCCTATGTTTTTTTGAGGGTGTTAGAGATATCCCGCAGAAAAACACAGCTGGAGGAGGAATTAAAGTATGCGGACCGGAGCCTTCTGGCCCAGAAAAAGCAGTATGAAACCGTATCAGCCCATATGGAGGAAATGAAAAAGGCGCGCCATGACCTGCGCCAGCATCTGGCTGTGGTTCAGTCCTACATAGAGAGGGATGACAGGGCGGGTCTGTCTGAGTATATTGAGATTTATAAGACAGAGCTGCCTCCTGATATCATAGAAATATACTGCCGAAACCAGGTAATCAATGCGTTAATCTGCTACTATGCTTCCCAGGCCCGCAGGCATAAAATCCGTTTTGAAGCCCAGGCAGATTACCCGGAGCAATGTCCTGTCTCGGATACGGAGGTGACGGTTATACTGGGCAACCTGCTGGAAAATGCGGTGGAGGCCTGTCTGCGTGAGAAGAATGGTAAATGCTCCATCCGGCTGCGGATATTCAGGAAAAACAAAAGCAGCCTGGTATTTCTTACAGACAACACCTGTTCCGGGACAGTGCGGTTTGACGCTGACGGAAAAACACCCCTTTCCTCCAAGCGGAAAGGGGTGGGAATCGGCGTATCCTCCATCCGGGAAATTGCGGACAGGTATGGAGGAGATACATTATTTGAACAAAAAGCCGGTATGTTTTATGCCTCCGTATGGCTGCAGATCCCGGAGGAGGCGGATAATTAGCCGGCCTTAGTTTGGAGCCAGGGGAATGATGATGGCGGCCACAAAATAAGCTATGATTCCGGGGCCAGAGCAGGCAAAGATGGCCCAAATAAGGCGGATGATGGTAGGGTCAATGTTAAAGTACTCTCCAATGCCTCCGCATACGCCGCAGAGCATTTTATTTATGTTTGAACGGTATAATTTCTTATCCATAGTTCTATCTCCTTTTCTGTAGGAATCTATAAGATTTGGTCAAAGTTTACAGCAATGTTTCCAACGCCGCATTCCAGTTCCATGGTGTAGGGAGCCTTGTTGTTGATGTGAGTTTCGTGTGAGAGCATGGTGTAGTGTTCAGCGCCCACATCAATGCTTCCCACACCGCACTCCACCTGGTAATTGTACCCGTCTTGGGAACCGGTCAGGTTAAGGGTCACATCTCCCACACCTGTCTCTACCTCCACGTCCCCGTTGACAGTGCCTGAAAATGTAATGGCGCCAACGCCTGTGTCAATCTCCAGTTTGGAGGTGGTGACGCCAAGAACCGTGCACTCCGCGGCGCCCATATCCAGGGACAATTTGTCAAGCCCGTATCCGGCCGGAATCAGAATCTCGATTCGGGGAGCCTCATTGCCCCGGCTGCGTCCTGATTCCCTCTTAACCTTCAGTGTGAATTCATCCATGTAGCATTGTATGCGGTTATAGGTATCCTGTACATTGACCTGGATTTGGGAAATACCCTCTTTTTCTAAAACGCGGATTACCCCTTTGTCTATATCCACATCCAGTTTTCTGGCCTGTGCATAGGAGGGATCGGATACCGTCTTTATCTGCGAGGGGCCGCGGGAGCGGTCTGTGTCATCCGGGTCATCCGGGTTATCCCAGTCATCCGAGGCATCCCAGTCATCCGAGGCATCCCAGGCATCCCAGTCATCCCAGGCATCCGCCCGGTCATCGCCCCAGCGGACCAGCCACGGCATGTGGTTGTGCCATACCCTGGAGGCCAGGCGGGACGGCAGGCTGTTTGTATACCGTCCTCCCATGGCGGCTGAAACGGCAGTGATGCCCAGGCCAAGGAGAAGGAGTATCAGTCCGGTGATGGCGCATATTTTTACGAATCTTTTCATTTAATTACCTCCCTCGGTGAAGCAGGCGGCTAAGCCCATTTACGATACTTCGTATAATGAAAGGGATGAACCTTCCGTAAAACAGTACGGATAGAGCCAGGCACAGGGCACCGGCGCCCAGCAGTATCAATCCTGTGCCGGAGGCCATGAGTCCGTCCAGGGGATGGGAAAACATGTGGAACACACCGTAGGGAAGCATAACAATACCGCCCAGGAGCACTGCAAAGGTGGTGGCCCCAAGTGTCACCAGGACAGCTGTCAGAATGCCCAGGACTCCCGCGGCCAGACCCAGCAGACCGCCGCCAACACCAAGGAACACGGGAAAGGCCACAACGATGAGCACAGCCCATAATATGAGCTTTATCACCTTGCTGGTCCTGGGCGGAGGGGGATTGGAAGTTCCATTGTTCCCTTCTGTATAAGTCTCACCCGGCCCATGGTTAAAACTCTGCTCCTGGTTAAAGCCGCGTTCCCGGTCAAAGCTCTGTTCCCGGTCAAAGTTCTGTTCCCGGTTATAGCCCTGTCCCCTGCTGCCCCTTCCCTGGCCGCCGCTCTCCTGCTCTTCCGGCAGGTCCAGACGCTTTGCCATGGCATAGCCGGGATCACGGAACCGCTCATCCTGATATCCCTGTTCAGTGAATTCTCCGCCGCTCTCCAGATGTCCGGCTATGTCAGCACGGATGATGGCGGCAATCCGTTCAGGGCTTCCTAATTCCTGGATGACCTCTGCTTCCTTATCAGGACCGGCCTCTTCAAAGTAATCTGTATAGTATTGGACCGCATCGTCCTTGTCTTCATCCTGGATGTCCTGCAGAAGATATGCAAGCTCCTTCATAAACTCATCCCTGGTCATAGCTTCGCCTCCTTAAATATCTGGGATATCTTCTGTGAATAAGTTACCCATTCCCCCCGGTACAAATTCAGCTGTACCCTGCCTTTTTCCGTCAGCCTGTAATATCTGCGGTTCCTGCCGTCAATGGCCATATCATACACTTCCAGGCAGTCCTCCTTCTGGAGGCGTCTCAGCACCGGATATAAGGTGGACTCCGAAATATCAATGGCCTGCCGGACATCCTGGGTGATTTTATATCCATAAGTCCCTTCCGCATCCTTAGAGACAACTGCCAGCACAATAGCGTCTAAAAGCGCGGAGCCAGTGTTAAATATCATAAGCACCCCTCTGTTCTAAAAACAATATTATTAGTTGCGTCATATTATACAATATATAATATAGTTATACTATACAGCATATAGTATTATATGTCAACACAAGAAATTCAAAAGATTCTGTTATATTTTCTTAAGCCTCTTTAGAAACAATTTACCAATCAGTCAAACTTAAGACACAAATAGCCGGTATACTATAAGACATAAACAAGCAGTCAGAGCTTTTAATATAGATACCATACATAATAAGCCGGTGGGATTGGCAGAGGGCCTTTCTTACCGGCTCAACCTAATTTATGGAGTAATGATTGAAAATAAGAATGGAATCAGCTACAATGGAACAATCAAGATAAAAAGCAGGTAATAGAAATGAACGCAGGAATCATTGCCGGGCAGATGCTGGTTTTGTTTTTTATGATGTTGGCAGGTTTTATTGCCTTTAAGGCGCACATAGTCTCACAGGCCGGCTCTAAAAGCCTGTCCTCCGTTATCATTAATATCTTTAACCCATGTCTCATCATATCCGGAGTACTGAATAAGAAAATCACATACAGTCCCCGCATGGTAGCAGAGAACCTGGTTCTGGTGGCCGTGTTTTTTCTGGTACTCATTGTCCTGAGCCGTCTGTTCACAAAGATGATGAGGCTTCTGCCGGGGGAGGTAAACAGCTACCGTCTCATGATGATATTTCCCAACCTGGGGTTTATGGGAATCCCGCTGGTGCGCAGCTTGTACGGTGAGGAGGCTGTAATATTCGTGGCCTTTTATATTGTTGGTTATAATCTTCTGGTTTATTCTTACGGCATCCTTTTGGCTATGGGAACAAGGGATGATTGCGAAGACGCTGGAAAGGAAGCGGCAAAACGGGCCGGGCTTCCCTGGAAGAAGATGCTCAATATCGGAATGGGCGCTTGTATCACGGCAATTTTTATATTTGCTTTTCACATCCGGGTGCCGGAGCCGGCAGCTGATTTTGTGGACAGCATGGGAAACGCGGCAGTGCCCTTATCCATGATGACTGTGGGCATCATGGTGGCCCAGTCGGACTTAAAGTCCCTGGTAACAGACAAAAAGCAGCTTCTCTTTGCCTTTCTCAGCCTTTTGGTCATACCGGCAGTCTGCATACCGTTTATGAGAATACTGCCTGTTGACAAGGTTTCTTATGGAATTTTTATTCTTTTGATTGCAATGCTGGTGGGCAGCGTGGTTATGCTGGTTGAGAAGGAATATGGCGCCACGGACGGAAGGATATCGGCCAAAAGCATTGCTTTGACCTCCATCCTGTCCGTGCTCACCATTCCTGTGATTACATATCTGGCATGACAGGAGACGGAAAAGATGGGGTGGCTGAACCATCCCGGGATGTATGGTAGATATTCATTCTGTTTCTGCGGGCAAATCCGATGACAGTCAGATTGTATTCAGCAGCCAGCTCCAGGGTAAGGTCTGTGGGTGCGGAGCGGGATACAATGACAGGTATGCCTGCCCATATGGCCTTTTCTGCAATGGGGCGCGGAATCCGGCCTGTGGTATATACGCTGGTGCCTGCAAAATCCACACGGTCCTTTAAGGCGCGGCCCACTGTTTTTTCAAAGGCCCGGCTACGGTCCAGGTCCTCTGTCATGTAAAGGACCGCATAGTCACGGCACAGCATTACGCTGTGGACATTGCCGGTTTTGCGAAACAGCTCCGAGGCGTCCAGAAGGTGCTGTGACAGAGAGAGTATGTGATCAGGACAGATGTGTAAATCCGGGATGCGGACCATGGTGCGGTCCGTTTCCCGGATTTTCAGATCCGCCCGGTTAAGAGACGGGCAGATGCTTAAATCCATTATATCCTCAGGGGAGGAGATGACGCCTGAGGTATAAAGCCTGCCTAAGAGCATCTCCTCCAGATATTCCGGAATACAGTGAAGGACTTCGGTGCAGCGGCCGTTGATATGGACGTTTAGGGAACATTCCGCCAGCACTTCGTCCATGGAGGGCGTTTCCCTGCCGTCTTCATACCGTATGACAGGATACTGTTTCGTGAATTCCATCATGTTTTATATTCCTTTCCATCACGCTTTTTGGATTCGGATTGCGCAGGCTTTATATTCTGGGATTCTCGCCAGGTCGTCCAGCGCAGCGTTGGTAATCCGGTTCACATTGCCGTCCGCGAAGTGGAAGGTCATGAAGGCCTCCTGCGGGCTGACTTTCTGTCCCACCCGCGCGGTGCTGGTAATCCGGCCGCGTCTGGAGGACACAAGTACTTTGTCTCCATGGCTGATGCCAAGGACCTTAGCATCCTCCTCGTTGACCTCGATATAGGATTCGCTGCAGATTTCATTCAGGCCCTCGGTCCGTTTTGTCATGGCACGGGTGTTATAGTGGTAGAGCATGCGCCCTGTGGTCAGCAGGATTGGGTACTCCTCATCCGGAAGCTCCCTGGATTCCTTGTAAACAGCGGGATAGAAATATCCAAGCCCTCTGGAGAATCTGCCCGCATGGAGAATGGGCGTACCCGGATGATCTTTGGATGGACAGGGCCACTGCAGTCTCTCACCCGCATCCAGCCTGGCGTGGCTGATTCCGCCGTAGGACGGGGTTACGCAGGCTATCTCATCCATGACCTGGGCTGCGCTGTCATAATGGCAGGGATATCCCATCCTGCCCATAACGTCGCAGAATATCTGTATGTCATCCCTTGCCAGCCCCGCTGGTTCAACAGCCTTGCGGACCCGCTGGAGACGGCGCTCCGTGTTGGTGAAGGTGCCTTCCTTTTCAGCATAGCTGACGCCCGGAAGAACCACGTCAGCGTAGGCAGCTGTCTCTGTCATGAAAAGTTCCTGCACCACCAGGAAATCCAGGCTCTTTAATGCTTTTTCAATGTGTCCCGTGTCCGGGTCAGTCACGATTGGGTCCTCGCCAAAGATATACAGTCCCTTTATGCTGCCCTTTATGGCTGCTGGGAAAACCTCGGTGGAGGTAAGGCCGGGCCTGGTATTTAATTCCACGCTCCACGCTGTCTGGAATTTGTGGATGACGTCCGGGTTGGCCACCTTCTGGTAGCCGGGGAAATCTGTTGGCAGGCATCCCATATCGCAGGCGCCCTGTACATTGTTCTGGCCCCGCAGCGGGTTGATGCCGCAGCCTGGCCTGCCCAGTTTACCGGTCATCATGGCCAGGTTGGAAAGGCTCATGACGCCTTCTGTGCCGGTGGAATGCTCTGTTACGCCCAGACAGTATATGATGGGCGCCTTGCGGGCGCCTGCGTACATCCGGGCAGCCTGTATCAGGTCCTCCTGACGGATGTGGCAGATTTGGGCCACCTTCTCAGGGGGATAATCCTCTAAAATCTGTTCCAGGATTTCAAAGCCTTCTGTCCGGGAGGATATGAAATCCATATCAGCCAGGCCTTCCTTCAATATAATGTGCATCATACCGTTGGCAAAGGCCACATTAGTGCCCGGCTTTATCTGCAGGTGCAGGGCCGCGTCATTTGTCAGGTCAATTTTCCTGGGATCCACCACAATCAGTTTGGTGCCCCGCCTGACTGCGCGGCGTATCTGAGTGCCTGCTACGGGATGGGCTTCGGTTGGATTGGAGCCTACAAGGAGAATCACATCCACATCCCCTGTAATATCCGCAATGGGATTAGTCATGGCGCCGGAACCAAGGGTCATGGCAAGACCGGTCACAGAGGCAGAGTGGCAGATACGGGCGCAGTTATCCACGTTGTTGGTGCGAAAGGCAGCGCGCATCATTTTCTGGAACACGAAATTGTCCTCGTTGGGTGCTCTTGAACAGGAGAAACCGGCGATAGCGTCATTGCCGTACTTTTTCTGAATTTCCCTGAACTGTTCTGCCATGTAATCCAGGGCTTCATCCCAGGAAGCCTGTTCAAGCTGCCCGTTCCTTCGTATGAGGGGATGGGTCAGACGGTCGCCGGAGCCCACGAATTTGTAGGAACCGAATTTGCCCTTTACACACAGCAGATTGTGGTTGGACGGCCCGTCAGCCGGTTCTGCGCCCACGATGCGGTTGTCCTTGACCAGCAGATCCATCTGGCAGCCGGTGGCGCAGTGGGGGCATGTGGTCCTGACCTTCCTGACCTCCCAGCTGCGGTACTTCTTGTGGTCCTTGGCTGACAGGGCTCCTGTGGGACAGTGGGAAACGCAGTTTCCGCAGGATTCACAGGTGGTCTCAGACCAGGGCCTGCCGTAGGCAGTGGTGATGATGGTATCAAAGCTGCGGTCCTTCAGGCTGATTACGTTTCTGCACTGCAGCTCTTCGCATATCCGTACGCAGCGCCGGCACATGATGCAAAGATGCGGATTGTATTCAAAGAATGGACTGGACGTATCCTTTGGGGCATTTACCCGCTTTCCCCTGTCATAGCTGGTATACTCCACACCGTATTCCATACAGTAATCCTGAAGCTTGCAGGAGCCGTTCTGAGGGCAGGAGAAGCAGTGCTCCCGGTGGTTGCTCATAAGGAGGTCCAGGACAAAGCGCCTGGCTTCCATCACCTTCTCTGAGCGGGTGGAAATGACCATGCCTTCGGTGCAGTGCTCGGAACAGGCAGTGACAAGCCCTTTTTTCCGTCCGCCGTCCACTTCCACCACGCACATGCGGCAGGAGCCGTCAGGAGCCAGTTCTTTCATATAGCACAGGGTGGGTATCTGGATTCCCAGCCCGGCGGCAGCTGAAAGTATGGTGGTCTCCGGCGCCACCTCGCATGGTATATGGTCAATTTCAATATGTATCCTGGTATCCGGATCTATATGGTGAGACATGCTTTATTCCTCCCGTTTTCATGACATGCGCAGGCTCCCGCAGGGCAGGCGCCTCCGTTTATATGTGCTTCAAAGTCGCCTCTGCGGTGGCGGAGGGCAGACATCAGGGCAACATTCACAGACTGGCCCAGGCCGCAGGCCGAAAGCTGGGACACCTGCCGGGCCATGTATTCCAGGCGTTCCACATCCCCGTCCTTAGCCCTGCCTTCCACGAAATCCGTGAGGAGTTCCAGAATACGGGTCGTGCCCAGACGGCAGGGAGTGCATTTTCCGCAGGACTCATGGACAAAGAATTCAAAGACCTTCTGTATATATTCCACGATACAGACACTGTCGTCCAGGACCACAATGGCGCCGGAACCCACTGCCAGCCCCTTAGGTGCCAGGGTCTCATATGTATAGGGCGTATCCAGCTGTTCGGGAAAACCGATGGGTCCGGACTGGCCGCCCATGTGGAAAAATCCGGGTTTTCTGCCTGTAGACGTGCCCCCGCCGTATTTCTCATCCATTATCAGCTGGCGCAAGGAAATGCCAAGGCCCACCTCGAACACGCCTCTGTTTTTTACATGACCGCTTATGGATACCAGTTTGGTGCCGCCGCTTTCAGCCGTGCCGTAAGAAAGGAACTTCTGGCTGCCCTCATCAAGGATGATGGGCACGCAGCACAGCGTCTCCACATTGTTGACCAGGGTGGGTTTGCCGTACAGACCTACTTCGGCCAGATGAGGCGGTTTGATTCTGGGCCGCCCTGTTTTCCCTTCAATGGAGTTGAGCATGGCGGAATTCTCGCCGCATACATAGGCTCCCCCTCCGGAAACCACGGTGATGCTGTAATCAAAGCCCGGAACGCCCAGGATATCTTTTCCCAGGTATCCCGCATCCTCTGCATTTTCAAGGGCTGTCTCAAAAATTTTCTGTATCCTGCGGTACTCTCCGCGTATGTAGATATAACCCTGTTTAGAGCCGAATACATATCCCGCAATGAGCATGCCTTCTATGACGCTCAGGGGCGTTTCTTCCAGCAGCACCCGGTCCTTAAAGGTTCCGGGCTCTCCTTCGTCCGCATTGCATACAATATACTTTGTATCCCCTTCGATCCTGTATAAGCTTTTCCATTTCCGCCCGGCAGGATAACCGGCGCCGCCCCTGCCCTTTAGGTTGGAGCGGCTGATTTCTTCCAGGATTTCTTCTTTTTCCATGGACAGAGCCTTGCGTATGCCTGAAAATCCTCCCAGAGCTTCAAACTCAGGGACAGATACAGGGTCCATTCTGCCCACGCGTCTTAATAAAACAGATTCTTGTATTTCCATGTAAGTGTTCTCCCCCAATTATTGATTGCGTTTACCGGACCTTAAGTCAGCCAGAAGCTGACGGATTTTCCGGCGGTCCAGATTCCCGTATACCGTGTCCTTTACCTTGATGACAGGCCCTATGTCGCAGGCTCCCACACAGGGGATATAGTGGTAGGCAAAGACACCGTCCTCTGTGGTTTCGCCTATGCCCACACCCAGCTCCTCCTTCAGAATCTGCGCGATTTCCTCAGAACGGGAGAAATGGCATGGGGTGCTGTTGCATACCTTCAGCACATACCTGGCCTTTGGTTCTGTCTTTAACATGGCATAAAATGTTATGATGTCATATACCCGTGTGGGATTCATTCCCACTTCCTCTGCCACCAATGCAGCAGTTTCCTCATCAATGTAGTTGTAGCCTGAGGCGTTTTGCAGCTCATAGAGGATAGCCAGA
>OBXX01000572.1_pt1 | contig 14784 bp, 11 predicted proteins | sample 1495441 | NCBI WGS metagenome assembly OBXX01 (sample SAMEA2580168, study PRJEB22360) | human gut metagenome | biome: human gut; feature: human-associated habitat; material: faeces | place: Denmark | collected 2008/2010 | reverse complement strand
CTTCTCAATAGTTGATACAATACTAGTAGCAGATTGCTTTGATATTTTTTTAATATACCATCTTTTCATTCTCTATACTCCTTTATCATTTCCGTTATCTAGTATGGACAATAAACCAACAACGACTCCGGCGGTAGCTAATGCCGGACTACCAACTGTTACTGCAGCAACCCCTAACGCACCTGTAAGTATTATGCCTGCAATAGTACCTTTATTTTCCCAAATAAATTCACCCATCTGAGCTTTAGTATCATAATATGCTCCTATAGCAGCCCCAGCTACATTTATAGCTGGTTGCACTTTAGTTCCCCAATCAAACTCATGGACTTTAGCTGTCACTGGGGCAAAACCTGTTGGATTGTATGACTGGTATAGTCCCAACTCTTTAGAAGTACTCAACTCCGAGGTCACATCCGTATCTGCTATCTTTCTATCTAGGCTAGTTTTTTCTGTTGTTTTATTATAGTATGCCATGTTTCCATGACGCTCCTTAACACCATTCTCAACAGTTACTGTAGTCTTCTTGCCATTCTTTTCCACTGTAGTCGTACTAGAATTCGAAGCTCCGGTTCCAGATAAAGCAAGGCTTGAACTAGAACCTACTACAAAGCCATTCCCAAAATTGGATTTTGATTCCTTACTATTAACCTTTCCACCCTTGACCTTACCGTTTTCAATATCAACACTAGCATTTCCCGATGACACTCCTGTTACTTTACCATCTTCTGTAGATAGATTCACCTTACCATCTTTTGAAACGTTGAGAGCCACTTTATAGATGGCATAACCATACATGGTGTCATAGACCAAGATTTCTTTTTCAGTGTTATAATCTCCCCCCATATAGTCGGAAACCTCTGAGAGAAATTCTGAATCAAAGGGCTGTTGACTATTCATGCGCTCAATAACTTTTGCACGCTGATCCCATTTTTTATTGGATGCCTTAGCCCAAGCCATATCTTTACTTTTAGGTACTGTAAACTTTCCTTTGAAATTAGACATGGCACTTGTTACCTGTCCAAGACCAGTAGATAGGTTTGTTTCCAAATCAGCGAGGTCACTGTAAAAGCCTGCAGACGCAGAGTCATATCCTGTAGCCACAACAATCCAATCTACAGAATCGATAGAATAACGACTGTAAGTATCATCTCTCCATTATAAATAATCTTCGCTAAATCATTTATCAAAATATTCTGAATACAGACTACAATATCCATTATACCATGGAAAATAAGCTTTCATGACATTATGAGAGGGACAAAATTATTAGGATTTAGGTATTAGAAAACCCCAGCCAGGGGCTGGGGCCAATATTAAATAACAAGATAGAAAACAACTTTCTATAACAAACTTTACATAAAATGCAAACCAAGTGAAAGAAGTTTCCTTCGTAAACTACTTGTGTCTACTTTGATTGTCAGCTTCAATTATAGAATAACGAAGGCTATAGTTATTAGTAAATATGGGTAATCATCGGTTTTTTTCGTCCAATTTCTGGAAGTTTGCCACACTATTTCCTTTACCTGCTTCACCAGGACCGTAACTTTCAGTGAAACCTCCACCCCATTTTTCGTTTTCTGTATTAATCGACTCTTGAACAGAGTTAGAGAATTGCCCACTCATCGCTGAACTAAGTTGACTTGCAATACTTGCAATACTTGACTTTGTACTTGTTGCTATTGTTTCTACTTCACTATCAAAAGTCTTCTTAATACCATCACGAGCAGCAATTTTGGCTGGTGCCATAACATTGCGTATTGTCGCTTTATCTGCTTCCTTCTTTGCCTTGATTAAAGCATCTTTGACTGCCTTTGAACCTTCTTTTACAGAATCAAAAACATTTGATACATTCTGACAAACGGTATCCCACAAACTCATCGGTTCTCTCCTTCATTTTCTAGCTTACGTAATCGTAAATATAGTTCATCTAGTTTGTCTTCCTGATTGTTACGCTCTTTACGATACTCAGTATCCAAGTGATCTAATTCCTCATCTAAATCGTGAGTCCTCTCTTGATAAATCATATCAGTAGCTTCACGAAACATTGCAAGTTCAGTCAGGGCTTTTTGGTAATTTTCCTCCGATACACCAGATAGAGAACCCATCACTCTAAAGAGTTCTTCATGACTCTCATCAACCATATGTTGCAGACTATCTTTAACATCAATATAGGACTGGTAAGTTTCTTCAATTTTGTTACGCGATTTTCTATACGTTTCCTCAATCGTTTCTAAACGTTTCTTCCCAACTCTTATTTCATTTTGAATATTATACTGTCCGCTCATTGATTAACCCCGCCAAATCTGCATCTGTCTGAACCAACTCCTGAATACCACTTGAAATACGTCCTTGAATACCAGTAAACGTCTCAGATAAATCGCTAAAATTCTTTTTCTTTTTAGCACAGTAGGTTTTAACATCTTCTACAATAGTGGTCTCATCTACACCACCTTCTTTATAGGCCGCCTTAACCTCATCATCTGATAAAAGTGTTGCAAAAGGCTTCTCTAGATTTTGTAAGAGTTTTTCTGCCTCACTAACAGCTACTTTCTCTTTAGCTTCAACTAAAACAACTGCTGCACTTGCAACGGACACTAGTCCACCAGAAATTGAATTCGCTTGCAGATAGTCAACATAAATCTTTTCTGAACCAGTCAGACCACTACTATCTGCAGTCTGACCTTGGTTATCGTTTGTTTTAAACTCTTCAACCAGTTGCTTAAGAGATGACATATCAGTTTTTACATTAGTAGGAGCACTAATGAGAGTTCTCTGCGCTTGAGCTTCAAGATAAGGATCATATAGAAGTTTATTGATTTGAGAAAGTTGATCATCACTTTTCAGAATATCTGTAATTCTATGTCCACCAGAATTATCTAATATATATTCGTCCCCAATATAAACTCCCCCTGTATTACGAGTTACATTATTTAGAGGATCTCCTTCAGTGGTAATTCGAGTTACATTACCCGTAAAATTTTCCTTATCTCTGTTGATACTATCAACGTTTTCAGCAATCTGTCCTGAATTAATCAAAGAATAAAGGAGAACGCCACTACTTGCTAAGTCTCCTACCATAGGCCCTATAGGTCCAGTAACTACTCCAGCCCCAGTCCCCACTCCTGATGTTGCTAATGCAATAGAACCAGATCCATTCTCAACATACAGAGGTGCAGAATTATAAACTACTGTATTACCTACATTGTATTTTAATGCCACACGTTGAGCTACATTTCCTCCAAGAGAATGACCTGCCAATGTAATGTTTTCTGAACCATACTTAGCAGCAATTTTATCATAAAAATTATAAGCCTCCTCATAGTGATAACCTTTACCAGCACCAATACTAAGAAGATCGGTTGTTACATCTTTGTCGGGGTCAACTTCAAGGTTAGTTCCGGTATAAGCAATTATGATTTCCCCGGTGTCTCTATCCTTAAATGCCGATGCTGCAGTTCCTGTAGAGGCATCTCGATCTGATTCTAGAAATTCTAGGTTCGAAGGAATATCTGTCTTAAGTTTATCTGTAACATAAGAAATCTTCTCTTTGTTACTTGTATTACCTGCTTTATCTGCAGCTTCAAAGTCATAAGCTAAGGCAGAAGCATAAGCAGTATCTGTATTAGTTGTATTAGTCATTATTTTCTTCCTCCAGACTACCTACAATACCTTCTGTATGCCGATATTTCGGTTGATTCTGATAAAACCAAATTGGTAAGAAAAAATTACCGTCTGATAACACATCATCATCTGATAATAGACTACTATCTGCTGTAACAGACATGGTAACCTCTTCGTCCTTATCTAGGTGTAAGAATTTATTAATATCCTTATCCTTGATACTGTATTCTATTTCACCTTTTCCTGTATCCCAATTATAAGATTTAGAAATCACTTTTAGTTTAGAAAAGACTTTTTTATTCAATGTTAACTTTTGAAATAAAAATTCCTTATAAGGAAGTAACTCATCTGAGTAATTTGAGTTATCTGCACTTAACTTCCCATTTGGTGAATAAACAAGGTTAGCACGTTCAAGTTCTTTGTCTTCATTACTTAATGAAACATATCCCTCTATACGCTTATTCTTTGGTTTTCCATATAACTCTATTCTACGATACATAAAAACCCCATCCTGTTCATAACTGTCACTCACACGAATGGTAAACCCTTTGGGGAAGGTATCGAACAACTCATATAAATTCTTAGTAGGGTACACTTTCTCCGCTGCAGGGCCTATTTTACTCTCAAGTTTTCCTCTATAATTTATCATTAGTCCACATCCTCCTAGTATTACGATAGTTAGGATAGCCACTAGGGCTAGTCTTAATCTTTTCATGGGCTCAGCCCTCACTTTCTTGTAAATCCGAGAGTTTCATCAATCTCTCCGCTTTTCTATCATGGAGATAGGCAACATCAGGTTCTGGATAAGGCTCTTTCGAGTTAAAGACCTTCGGCAAGATAGCCTGATCCATCATGCGCATACCAAATAGGAAGTATTGGACATTATTGCGCATTGCCTTGGCAACATCTGAAATACCATTTATCAAGTAGCTTGACATGCCTCCAAAGAAGAAGTAAATTCCCACTTTAGGTGCCTTGTCAAGAACAAAGTTAAGTTGCTCCCCATTTAACTTGGTCTGGGTCGCAAATTTCTCCATGTTTGGAATGAAGACAAACCATGTCTTTTCATCTTCTGTTACACTATCCATTCGACGATAGATTTCTGTAATAATTTCCACATAGACAGTTTCCATCTCTGCATCCTGACCATAGTAGTCAGTAAAGTATGGTTTGTAATCTATGTAGGCTTCTTCTGTATCAAGCACCATGAGTCTACTTGGGTTAACTAGGTTAACCGATCGAATCAGGTGTTTGGTTATATTTTGTAGGTTCGCTACTCTGTCTGATGTGTATAGCAAGTGCTTGAAGCGACTCAACTCTAGACTAAAAGCTTCTACGTCAGCATAGGTGATACCAAGGGTCAAGCGATCTGCTTTCGTAGCATCCTGAACGGTGTCCATATCCCTAAAGGCTTCAAAACTAATCTGTTCTGGCATGATTGGGATGGCTCTTGGTTTAGGACCGTCCCAACTATCTGCCATGGCAGTAATCTCCTCTTGAAGTTCATGAAGACGTTGTATGTCGTCCATGCCCTTGTTAGAGAGAAAGACTTGAACCACTTCGATATCATCTCCATAACGCATGACACCTCGCCCTTGAATCTCTTCCATAGCATAGGCTGGTCGTGCCCCTATAAGGTTTCGCACATCACCGTCATCAGTTAACTTGAGCACCATCCGACTCCTAAAGTTAGAGAGGATAGCTCCACGAATAGCGATTGAACGGTTTCCTGTAGCAATGATTGAGATTCCAAAGCTAAAGCCATCTCGGCTAAGAGTTAGGAAGAAATTATCCATATCTGTCCTGAGGTTAGCATTTTGGATTTCCTTATGTCCTTCGTAATTATCAATGATTACGACGATTTGAGGAAGGGATTTCCCTGTCATCTCCTCATACATAGCCTTGCTATTAACATCATGCTGAGCAAAGAGCTTCTTACGTTTAGCCATCTCTGCTTTGAGTAGAACCATAAACTTACCAAGCTTCTCCTCTTGGTCTGCTGTTAGGAAATCAGCCACGTGTGGTAATTTACGCAGTGGGAAGAGGGCATTGGTCCCAAAATCAAAGAGATAGACATGGAGGGCTTCAGGTATGTTTTTACGTGCCAAATCCATCGTTAGAGTTTGGAGTAAGTTAGATTTACCCATACCAGGGCCACCAAAGACTGCTAAGTTCCCATCCCTAAGAATATCGTAAGTTCCAACAACCTGTCTTTGTTGACTTGGAATGTCAAGAAGCCCCACAGAAGCAACCAACTGACTAGGATGATTCCAATATTCTTTAAAGCTTATCTCATCATAGTCTTGTGCAAACATGACCTCACTCAACGGTGGTAACCATGGTTGTGGTAAGGCAGGGATACCTTCTTCTACCACTAGGTCGTGGATATAGCCTACAATGGCATCTAGCTCTGTTGGTACCTGTTTGATGTCTTCAGTCTCTTCAAGTCCTGATAGATCATCATTTAGGATTTCATACTGTCCTAAGTCATTGATAGCATAGATAGTAAGATCCTCGATACCTTGCTTATCCTTTTCAGGTTGATACTCAGCTCCTGACCAAGCACTCTGGAAGAGCTCGTAAACCTCGTTGTTTCCGACTTGCAGATAAGCACGTCCTGACTGGGTAATATCTGCAGCATCTGGTGTACGAAGCATCTCCTGTGAGTCCGCTCGGTCTGCTACCTTAAGGGCCAGCTTGAAGCGAGAGTTAGACCAGATCTGGTCATTAACCACACCAGATGGTTTTTGTGTCGCTAGAATCAAGTGAATTCCGAGAGAACGTCCGATACGTGCCGTAGATACTAACTCTGCCATAAAGTCCGGTTGGTTCTGCTTGAGTTCGGCAAACTCATCCGAAATCAGGAAGAGGTGAGGCATTGGCTCAGGTACTTCGCCTAGCTTATATTTTTTCTGATACTGGTTGATATGGTTGACATCATACTCTGAGAAAAGTCGTTGACGACGCTTAAGCTCTGCCTTGATAGATGTCAAAGCACGCATAGACTGAGCACCATCCAAGTTGGTGATGGTCCCTAAGAGGTGAGGCAAGTCCCTAAAGAGGTTTGCCATCCCCCCACCCTTGTAGTCGATGAGGAGAAAGGCCACATCATGCGGATGGAAGTTGACTGCTAGACTTAAGATATAAGACTGGATAATCTCAGATTTCCCTGATCCAGTAGTACCAGCTACCAAGCCATGAGGTCCGTGGGCCTTTTCATGGAGGTTGAGTTGAACGATATCATCCTGACCACGTAGCCCCAAAGGTACTGCTAGGGACTTATATGGTGCATGAGAAGCCCAGCGACTGACTACATTCAAATCTTGAACCTCAGCTACTCCGTACATCTCCATAAAGGTCACCGATTCAGGAATAGAGGACTTAAGGTTTTGAAGGTGATTAAGAGGGGCCAATTGTCGAGACAATTCCTCTTTGTCATAGCCTTCTGGGAAGTGGTCCAAGCTAAAGTCAATCTCACGAAGAACTCCTTCTTCCATGACCAACTGACCAGTTTGCCTATCCTTGAGAGTCACAACCGTCTGGATATTCTCAGATAGTGAAGACATAACATCCTCTACGAAAACCAAACTACAACCAAGTTCCGTTGGATTCTCGTTGAAGAACTCCATGATGACATGATCCATGATTAAAGTCTTATCTGTAACTAAAACCACATAGTGGGGACTAAAGAGCATTTCCTTACGTCCAGGCTCCATAGCCTCAGTCTGACGCTGTTTTAAGATTTGGTTGAGACTGTTTAGCACCTGATCACGACTACGCTGATTGTAAACAAAGCCACGAACATTCATGCCCTGTAGGGTTGCATGAGGTAACCAACGCATCCAGTGCCAAAGTCCACGTTCCTCCTCAGGCATGATAGTCACAAACTGGACTTCATGGTAGGAGTGAAAGAGGGCAATCTGTTGCACCATGAGTTGGAGTTGCTCCAAGACCAAGTCTCGGTCTCCCACATACCCAACAGGTCCATGCATAAGGTTAGCCACGATAGGCATATCGTCCAAATATCGGTGACTATCATAAAGCGTATACCCCTCCACCTCTAGAGGATCCTTAACCCCACTACGTTCTGCTTGTGAGTAGGTCAAGTGATAGCTTGTTGGTACCTTCCCTAGACCTAGACGGTAAAAGAGAAAGTCAAACTGCTGTGGTGTCTTCTCATAGATACGGTGGGAGTAGGTCTTAGCTAGGTTTACCACCTCCTTAGGTCCCGGGAAATGATACAACTGCCCCTGACGTTGCTTAGTCGCAAGTTCCGTCAACTGGATAGACTTGTCTGACAAGTAGGCATGATAAGAGTCAATCCGATTGGCCAGATTTTCCTTATATTCCCTTTTAGACTTAAAGTAGTTCTGAATAGAAAAAATTGTGGTCATGAGGCTGGAAACCACTGACATGATGATATAGAGCCCACGTGGTTGAAAAATACAGATTATAAGTGTGACACCAACCATAACGATAGGAGGGATAATCATCTTAAGGATTTCATTACGTGGTTTTTGCGGTTCAGCACTCGGAGCATTAACCTGAACTTTTTCTTCACTTGAACGATAAATCAAACGAGGAGAACGATGGTAATCTGGGTAATCTGGGTAAAACTGATATTTAGATTTTTCAAGAGTCTTGAGTGTCGTGGCACTTAGCTGTGGCAAGTTAGCCCAGACTTCCTCTGGAAAAAATTTGAGCGAGTTCTCACCAAAAGCAACCTCAGCCCCATAAGGAAGAAAAACCTTACCTCTAGCCAAGTGGTTATTCACAAAGACAGGACCCGTCAAAATATCTAACTGCCAATCCTCTCCCACACGCTCAAAGAGTAACTCTATAGCTGAATGTTCTAATCTAAAGTCACTTCCCGGACGTGGTCCTAAGACTAACCGCTGACATCCTTTGGTAGGATAGTAAGTGTAAGTACCATCCGTGATATAAAAGCGTAAATCACCAAGTTCAACTCCCGAAGCCAAAACACCAGGTCTGTCTTCATATTGATAGAAAATCTTATCATCTGTTGCTTTGATATAGATATCGCCAGAGAGACATGGATAATCTTTAACTGTTAGGAGACTATCCGAATTCTTTGTGAAACTTAAACGGCTACGGGAAACACCATCATAAACATAAACCTGCATCATGAGTCACCGCCTGACTTTTCTGTCTGACTGCTTGAGCTCGAAGCAGGGGTAGATGTAGACGATGTTGAAGACTCATCCTCTTTGTCTTTTTCCAAATACCCTTTACGTTCTTCTTTCAAGGTTTTGTAAGTTCCTTGAAGCTCAGAAAGTTTACTATCACGATCCTTACCAGAAAGCTTGTCATTGGCCTTGACTTCTTCGATAGCCTGAACAACTGCATATAGTTTAAGATCAACATCATCAAGACGTTTAGCTGTGTCAAGTGCATCCTCAGCCTTTCCACGCCCAATCTGAATCCAATAATCAAGATAGAGTTCATCTGATTTGAGCGTCACATTATTCATGATTTGATTGCGTTGGTCCTTAGACAATGACTGTCCCTTCACATAGCTATAAGCTAGTTCATACTTTTGCGTATATGGTAGCTTGCTTAACGGTACCGACTCAAGTTTGTTTATCACGGCAGTATAGTCTACTTTTAGGAAGGACTTATCTGCATCTAACATCTTGTCTTTAAAGGGATTACGCATAAAGACAAGGTAGATAAGAGGCACTAGGAGAATCACAGCTGCTGCACTCAACCAAATCGTTGCATAACGGAAAGTCTTAAAGAGGCGTTGAGATACTAAAGTGAGCGTTTCTTCTTCTTTCTTAAATTGTTCCTCATAAGCTTTGACAAGATAGTCTTCTATACTTTCGATGGTCGTAAACTCTGAAAGTTCTTTTAGAAATGGTGTCAGCTTTCTAACTTCTAAACCACCATCATAAAGAGTCTCAAAATCTGTCTCTTCGTCCATCAAAGTAACCACTAAACACTTATATTGTCGAAGGAAGTCTGCTTCATCCATCGTAAGCGGAACCATACTTCCTAAAAGGCTACGATAGGCAAGCTTAGGTTCTAAGTTTGATGTAATGAAGAGATTGTTAGGGTTTAGGACCAATCCAAAATCATATTTCAAAAGCTCCTGAAAACCTAAAGCATTTATGGCAAATCGTAATTTTTCCGACAAACGCCTCTCACGTATATCTTTAAAATCAACCTCTACTCTCGGAAGAGCGTAGGTTAGGGTGATGGTATCATCAGCCATCTCTATCTCCTGAGACAAGAGATAGGGTGATGCTAAATCTAGCAGAGACAATTCTGACAATGAAGCCCCAGAAACATCAGATTTCTGCAAGATTAACTGCCAATTCTGCTCCCCCTTTTCTATTGAGAATGTCTTCCCTTGACACTCAAATGATACTGCTGTCATATTGTTAATACTCCTCAAGTAAAATCCTATCACCTGAAGTTATAGGATAGGCATTTAGGGAATCTCCTGCAAAGAGCAAAAGTCCCTTATTTAATACGCGTAATTGGTAGCGTGTTGATTTAAGATTAAAAATGCTAATCAATTCCTGACTTAACTGTTGAACAGTCAACTTTTTAGGGATTCGAATATCAACAGATTTATCAGAAAGTACCAAACTAACATTAAAATGTGTATCCATAAGCTATTCCTTATTCATCCGATAGGTCGCATAGCACGCCCCTCCAAAAACCAACAAACACACCCCTGAATACATCAAGGTTGTGTTTAAAGACTCTAGTTTGTCTGTAGGTGTATGTGGTAGGATATACTCTTTTGCGACAACTTTGTTAGTAAATAAATCTTTAGATTTATTTTTTGATTTAGATTCCATATCAGATACAAATAAACTTTCTTGAAGACTAGTCAGACGTCCGTTAATCGTTCCTTTACGTTCATCTATTTTTTTGGTGTCATCTGCATTAAAAAGATCCGAAACCAAAGGGTTTTGCCCCATTTGATCAGTATTTGTATCTTGCTCCACACGACTAGTATCAATCTGCAAACGGTTATCTTTAATCTCATCAGCAACTACTAATCTTACCTGCAGACACAGAACTAAGAAAAGTATTTCAAACCACCTTTTCATGATTAGTCCTCAGTTTCTAGCTTACCCTTCTCCCAAGGAAGCACAACCAGTATATTTGCAATAATGAAAGTTATAACAGCGATAAAGACAATAAAGAAAACACTTAAGGCTGCTCCTGTATTGTCTAGGTAAGCGGAAAGAAGATTTTCCAGATAGCTCAATATGTTCCAATCTTTAACGGTCTTAAGCCATCCTACAAAGCTAGCTGTACCTCCAATAGCACTTGAAAAGTAAACGTAGCTAACAATGGTATAAAGACTCAATCCCATACCGATAGCCTTCATATGCTTGAGCAAGAAGTATTGACTTTGTGTTAGCAAGAAAGCAAACAAGACAACCAAACTTACCCATGAAGGTTGCAAGTCACTAGCTACATGAAGTGCTCGACTTGATGCAATTCCCATAACTAAACCAGAAACAATAGATAGGGCAGATAAATTAGCTACATTGAAGAGATCTGCATTTTCAAAGAAACGTTTCTTGTACTTATCACGTAATCGTCGTACCAAATCCTGTGTCGCAAAGAGATAGGCAGCAAAGAGAGAAACTGTCTCAAGAAGTAAAATCCAAGTAAAGGGACGATAACTATTAATTGCTGCTCGTACTGATGACGTTTTCGTTGTTAACGGATTTGAAAGGAATTCCAATAAGGTTTCATTTGGAACGCCATTCTCATAAGCATTATCCAAAACAGTCACAAACGAACCAACAAAATCATTACTTTGCTTCAATTCAGTAGTAAACTCTGTCATCAAAGCCTGCGCTCCACTAGAAAGTTGCTCACTTTGCTCTTTCGCTCCATCAGCAGCTGACTTAAAGTTACTCAAGATGCTATTAACAGACTCTGCTGCTGCAACATTGGAACTAGATGTTGCCTTAGCCATCTCACTTGTTGCCATTAAAGATGACAAATCAGAAGAAAGACCTCCCCAGTCACCAGCCCCAGAACTGCTACTATCTCCACTTCCTGACGCTGAGTTTGCATCTGGAGTAGTTGTACTAGATCCACCTCCAGTATTTCCACCAGTGTTTGCTGAAGAAAGTTGTGTCTGTAGTTCTGTGACTTTAGTTAAAGTATCTGAGATGCTCGTCTCTAATTCACTGTTTGTCTTAGCAACATCACTATAGTTTGACATCAACTCATCCTTAGAATTTTTAAGGTTTGTCAACTCTTGGTTATAGCTAGCATTTTTATCATATTGCGTTGTTGCATTTGTAACAGCATCTGTCATAATTGAAACCAATAGACTATATGCACTTTGGTTCAAGAACTTATCTGATACACTGCTACTGCCTGCACCATCAGGGAAATACTGAGAAAGAAGGCTACCTGCATTATTATAAGCGTCTACTACTGCCTGTGCAGCTGCACTATAATTAGCTACAGCCTTTTGATAGTCTTCCAAACTAAAGTTTGAATCAGACGTCGCACCGTTTGATAAAGAAACACTGATATTTCCTTTAGTGCTCGTATTAGTGTTTGTATTAGTAGTTGTATTTGTCATCGGCATTACTGTTGGACTTACAGTTGCTGTTGACGACGGAGTAGATGGACTTGTCTCTGTATCTCCTGTTGATGGAGTGCCTGGTGTTTCAGGTACAGTCGAGTTATTTGGTATACTTGGTGAACTTTGTGAGGCGCTCGCTGAAGAGCTTGATTCGCTTGACGTTGTCGTAATATTAAAGTGAAAAACATTTGTCTTAGAGGTATCAATCTCAATTCCTGTTGATGGAGAAACTGGTGCTTGTGCTACACCATCAGTCTCAACATACCATGAGTCTATTGAAACACCTGAATATGATAGTTTTGCTGTTTGTTTTCCGCCAGAGCTTGACGCTGTTAGAGTCTTAGTATCAAATCCAGCTAAAGTATTAGCTGCATCCGTAAGACTTCCTGAAAGATTACCCGATGTTCCAATATTAGAACCAAAACCATAAGCTGAAGCAGAGGAATATCCACTGATTCTATCAGCATAATTAGTTCCAGGTAGCGCAGAAAGATTCAAAGAAGCGTAGCTATCTGCTGGAAGTTTAGAAACCGCCGAACGGACCATCCCATCAAGTGAAGCAGTGTAATCCGCAATTGGATAACTTAAACCTGCACCTGAACCAGATAGCATATCTTTAACAGTTATAGAGGAAAGATTGTTAATATCTTTACCATAATAATCTCTTAGAGTCTCATTAACGATATCTGAAATAGATTTCTTATTGCCTTCAGGTGTTGTAAAGGACGATAACTGTTTTTCTAGATCAGCTAACTGAGTATCAAAATTCTTTGATAGAGTCTCGTAATTTAAACTAGATTTATTCGTCGAATTTGATGTATCCTCATTAGTACTAGGCGGAGTCACATTAACCTGACTATTTAAAGTTTCTTGCTGTTGTTTCAGTGTCCCAATCATAGTTGCAACTTGATCTGCTAAATTTGAAGAGGACATCATTTGACTCATCATATCTGCACGATTGGTCTCTCCACTACTGTATGACGTCATTAACTGTTGAAGATTTGCCTGTGTCGCCGCAGGATCCACATTAGATGACGATACATTTTGAGAGTTACTTTGGAGAAGTTCAATCAAACTTTGATTAGCCTGCAGAGCACCATCAGCTGTCATAACTAGCGATGGAAAACTGTTAGGTAGATTCGTAGCTGAACCATAAATTGAATTTTTATAGGTTGATACATTTTTAGTTTGTGTCTTTTCAACCTTTTGAGCATTTTGTTGTGCTGTATATAGATTTCCAAGAATTGAGGCCATATACATATTTACAAGTTGGCCATTCAAGTCTGAAACTGCCTTCATTCCTGTTTCAGTAGCTTCTTTCTCAATTTGAGCATTTCCATCTGAGTTGACCTTATAAGTAATGGTCGCTTGATCTAGGTCGATATTCTCCGTGTCTAGAATCTTGGATGAAAAATTACTTGGAATATAGATAATTAACTGGTATTTTCCTGAACTTAGCCCAGACTCGGCAGTCCCACGACTAACTACAGACCAATTGTGTTTCTCATCACGTTCAATATTTTTGACGTAGTCTGAACCCAAATTATAATGCTTACCATCCATACTAACTGCCTGGTCTTCATTTACCAAAGCAATATCTAATCGACTCTGTTTTTGATTAGTTTTTAATTGAGATGTTTGACTGGACTTTTCAACGACAGCATTTAGTCCAACTGCTCCTCCAAGTAAAGCAAGAACAGCAACACTGCTAAAGACTAGTCTAGCTGATTTATTTCCCTTAAAATCTGATTTTTTTCTCATGTTATCCTTTTATACTAGGCTATAATTATATTTAATTCATTTTTTATTAACATAGTAAAAAGGCGGGACGAATTATCATTCACCCCAGCCTTCCTATTACGTTACGTGGCAACCCTATAATTAACGTCCTGCCAATTGGTTATCAGTATCTTCCAAGCTTTGGGCAACATTATCCAATTGCTCCTTAATAGCAGCAAGAAGTTCAGAGAATTGCGTGATTTTTGGTGACAATTCGTTGAATTGCTCTTCAAAGCTATCAAATGAATTACCATCCCAGTTTTCTGAGATAATAGCTTGTTCTGCTGTCAATGTTGACAAAACATCTGCGACAGTTTGTGAACCAGTTGAGTACTTGGTTGCTGATGCACGAAGTTCCTCTGGTTGAAGTTTAATTTGTACCATAATAAAATCTCCTCATTTTAGTTATGTTGACAGTATAACAGAACTTTTTTGATTGGCAAGCCCTTACAAATACCCTAAAAGCGAACAAACAAAAGTGTCTAACTTTATCATAATATCAATTATCTTTATTATTAGAATGCTAAAAAGTGCATCAAGTAGCTACTTTTTGTGGATAACCCACCTATACCAATTATGAAAAATCAAATCCTTTTATTGACAAAATAAATTTTTGAGACACCAGTAAATTAGTTTGAAATTTAATTTTTCTTTTCTTTGTTAGTATAACTAACAAGTAGAAATAGGACTAATCTCCTATATTTGACAACACTAAAGATCAAAAAAAGCCCAATTTTGTACTGACCCCAAAAAGTTAGACAATTAATTTACCCAAAGGATTTAGTCCTATA
>OBXX01000571.1_pt1 | contig 14799 bp, 14 predicted proteins | sample 1495441 | NCBI WGS metagenome assembly OBXX01 (sample SAMEA2580168, study PRJEB22360) | human gut metagenome | biome: human gut; feature: human-associated habitat; material: faeces | place: Denmark | collected 2008/2010 | reverse complement strand
TATAAATCAAGCCAGTAGCAAGTGCCCCTGCCATTGCCCCTACCATTGTGTTAAAAATTGTTCGTTTCATACTGCTCCACTGCTCTGCCGGTGCCGCTTCCAATTTTGCCAGCCTGTCCCCTTGCTTTCCCTGTACCTCAATCATGGTCTGCATGTTCAATGCCAGTTCCTTAACCGACAAAACCAATTCCTGTATGGTCTTACTCTGCTCTTCCTGTTCCTCCATGCGGTGTTTCAGGGATTTTATCTGCTGGTCGTGATTTTCCAGCTTTACTGCAATGTCCGTCTCGTTCATAATGGCACCTCCAATCTATATTATTTTTCCGCCATAATTTCCTGCTTCTGCACTTCAGTAATCCATCCCTTGATTACGGCATTAGCCAAACCGACCACTGTCAGTTTGCCGGAAACATATAACCTTTTCAATCTCTCATACATCTTCTATTCCTCCAAACTTGCCACTACTAATGCATCAACAGTTGCATTCAACTCGGAAACTTCCTTTTTAGTTTCGTCCAGTTCTGCCCGAACATCACCTGTTACCAGCTCGATAATTACCACCGTAGCAGTCACATCCTGATACTCGATAATAGCGTTGCCGTCTGCGTCCACAGTCCCTGTATCAACTGACTCCCTGCCGACCACATAGCCTTTCTGCTTTTTACATCCAATCTGGTACTTGTAACCCTTCTTGATGTCCGTCTCTTCACCGGCACTATCAAGAATGGTGATGGTCGTTACGTTTGCTGCCACATCGGTTTCACTATCCACCGCCGACAATGTTCTATTTCCCAGAAGAGCAATAATCGTCAGTTTGCTTTTGTCTGCGTTCTCCCTGAGACCTCCAGGAACAATTTCATAGATACTTTCATTGGCTAATTTAGCCTTTGCATAGTTAATCATGATGTGTTTTTTCTCCCTTCTATGCATAAAAATAAGACCTTGTAAAAGGTCAGTTAATAAAGTAATCTTGGTTTTAAATATTTAAAGTAGCAATTTAGCAGCGGCCAACGCAAAGGTGACTTTAAACGGCGTCGAGAACATTAATGGGTTTACAGCCGTATATTCCGACCGGACCGACCGGGCATTCCAGTTACAATATGATTCTGGCGAGATTGCATCAATCGCATTTAACAACACCGGTATCTGGTATGATTTTTATGACGGTCGAAACTGGAAACAGGTTTGGAAGTTTTATAAGCCGTAATCATTTTGTGCTGAAGGCATGTAGGTTCGTAAGGATTGGAACTTGATTGTTATAACCAATAAATCGTACGGTATCACCTTTACGCACAGAAAACCATATAGGCATTGACGAATTGACTGTGACATCATTATTGACCCAAAAAATATTTATCCCATTTATAAGTACATTAAAACCAATGGAACCACAAACTATACAATCATCTGTAGCTGTCCAACTGGTACCGTTAGCAAACCCATCTTTAATTTTTTTGCGGGTATCTATGTATGGTAAATTGCTACTTAACTCATTTGCTACTTCCGTCAAATTAGCTCCGGCGGTCAATTCTATCCCCATTCCAATCCGTTCAACCAATGTATGAATATACGCCTGTGTTGGTACCTTTTCCGAACTGTTTCCATCAATACTTGTTAGCATATTCTTCAGCAAAGCATTCTGGTCAAGGCTCATTGTAGTAGCAATAGCCTTGGATACCTTTCCCAACACAGATGCAATTGCTTCACCAGCAATAATATTCGCTAAATCTGTTGCCTGTGTAAAGGTCGTATCAACATCAATGCTGCCCTCCGCTCCTACCTTAATACCGTTACTTCCCTTTACAATTCCAACGGTTGCTTGTGTGGCCTTTTTTACAGATAAAGAAGCATTTGCATCTACCTCTGTAGTCACACCATCAGGCTTCACCACGCCGGCAATGTCAGCCGTCGCCTTACTTGCACCTTTTGCAGATACCTGCCAATAGGCTGTATCCGTAGGCGACGTACCAGCTGGAGGCTTTACCTTTGCAACGTAGCTACTCCCATCCAGCTCAACCAAGTTTCCCACATTATAATCTTTTGAATCCTCCCATGTCCCCATAGGAACAACCGCAATCGTTCCATATTCTACAGCCATTATACTGTTGCCTCCGTTTCTCCATAAAATTTGCCGTTTTCAATCCAAAAACGCATTCCCTGTGCTGCCTTATCACTCATCAATTTACCCGTTGTGAAATCTATATAAAATCGTGGAATAACTAAATCAGCTGTAGCCTCAACTTCTGATTTAATTGATTTACATTGCTGATAATACCAACCAGCGTTGTCTTGTGTATCTTCCGCTACCACGCCACCAACGGCATACCGCTGAGAAAGTAATGCGCTATCGGATGCCGCCTGTGCCTGTTCAATCGCATTTGATTCACTAGTTGAAGCAGCTTGTGCCTTCTCCGCTGCCACCTGGGCCTGCTGAGTCGCCACTTCTGCCTTTTGTGTTGCTATCTGAGCGTCAGCCGCTGCATTATTTGCAGAAGCTGAAGCATTGGTCGCTTTCTGGGTAGCAATCGCTGCCTGTGCTGTGGCAGTTTCAGAATCAACTTCTGCTGATTGCGCGTTGGAGGCCGCTACCTCCGCGTTGGTCTTAGTCTGCTCATAGTAATACTTGGCATTGTCTGTCTCGCTTCCAACAAATTCCGAATCACCAATAGCATACCGTTTCGCAAATTTCTGATACTGTAAAGCAGAATCACGGGCTGATTGGGCGTCCAACATATACTGGCGAAATTCGCCTTGAATTGCCGCATCCAATTTATCCATTGTCACGGAACCGTCAATAATCTCCGCAGTTACTACACGGTCCTTCATCGACATTGAAATGGTTGCTGTGCTGGAGAAAGTGTTGACGAATTTGGTCAAATCAACTTCCTTGGTTGTACCATCTGCTAGAGTCAAAATCAGAACATTATCATCTGTAATATCGAAATTAGCGATTACCTTCTCAATGTCCAAATCGTATGTGGTAACAGTTCCATTTTGTTGGGTAACGGTAATAACGCCTGTTTTAGCGTCTACCACAATTGAACGCACCAGGAGATTCACCAGCGATAATTCCGCCTTTTTAGAATCCAGCTGAACAATCCGGTTATCCGCCTCTTTTATACCATTTTCCGCATGGGATAGATTCTTCCGGTTTATGGGGGTTTTCTGTGACGGAAGATTTTGCCAATCTGTTATTTCATAGAACGGTTGATATGCCATTATCCATCACTCTCCTTTTCCGCCTGTTTTATGTAGTCTTTAATAGGTTTCCCTGATTCTAGTATACTGGCTAAAAGTCCAATCTTTCGTGCTGCCGCTATGCCTTTACATTCAAGACTATCAATAAAACCAACAATGGTCTCTATATCCTTTTTACGATATACAACTAATTCTTCACATTTTTTCATATCCATTTGTCCACCTCAAATCCAGATACTGCACTGCTCCGGCAAGAATTGCTACATAATTACCATATGGCAATGTATACATTCCTTGCCTTTCACTGTATCCGACCAATGTATAATCAAGCCCTAATTCCAACAATGTCGTTTTCACATCTTGCGCAATGAACCCTACACTATGAATATCACTGCCTATAAGCTTATATGCTACCGGTTGTAATCTGGAGATAATTTCATAACATTCCTTAGGACTGATTTTTTGAATATTCTCCTTACATCTTCCATCTGAAATATACTGCCAATCAACTCCATATACTGTACCAGTACAATATATACCCTTTGCATTAACATCTTCAAAAGAGCCTGTGTCTGCCTCTACTTCTCCATTACACACAATTCCTCTTTCTGCATATATAATTCCTGTTGCATTGAACGTTGCAGCCTTTATTATCGCGTCCGTAGCTTCAACAATTCCAGATGTATTGACCTTGAATTTCCCATTACCAATATTGATGCTACCACCAACAAAAGAAGCACCATTAATATTGCCTGAAAAGTTAGCATTACCACTTTCGTCAACCGTCAAATTATTTGCAGTAATGATAAAATTCCCTGTAGTTAACTCTATCCTATTTCCAGTTATTTTTAGTTCTGAATTCAGTTGACTTGTAACTTCACCTTTGGAAACCTTCTTGTCAACACGCAGAGCTATTTCATCAGCCTTTACAGATAAAGAGGCTTCTGCATCCTGAGCACGCTTAACTTCAGCAGTGATTTCATTAGATACCACTTTGAATTGAGCTTCGGCATATTCTTTTAAGTCAGTTACTTTAACTGATACTTCCTCGACTGATTTTTTTATTACAGCTGCCTTTCCCTCTAGCTGAATAATCTCTGAACGAATACCTGAGGTTTCTTCCAGTTCAAGGCTTCCATTAGCTTCATAGGTATCCATCATTCCTTGTATACCTTTTAACGTCCGCTTTAGGCAATAGGTTTCAATTACATCATCTGACGTATAACAGACAATACCATCCCCTACTTCAACCCAAGGAAGTGCTGGACCAGCTATTTTACATGGTCTATACAATCGCCCACTTATCTGGGTATAAACAACATCTGCAATTTCATTTAATTCTTCACTTGATTTACCATATACAAGAAAATTCCCTTGCACCACATAGCAATTTGTCCCCTCCTCATGCGACCAGCCACCAACATCTCCCTCCTCTTGACGTATCTGGACCTTATCAATCGGCCTAACTGTATAATCTTCATAACTGGTTTCTGACTGTTTATAAAAAGATAATGTCTCTCCCTGCGACATCTGGGAAGGGAATAAATCCTCATCCGGAAATAAATCTTCAGCAGGGAATAAACTTGCATTCTCAAGTGAAACGTATTTTACTCTCCCGGTCTTATCTACCTGTCCGAAACACCCATTAATTTCACATATGGCCTGTAGTACTTTCAATCCACTCAATTGCTCTGGCTCAATTGTCTTTGTAATTGACATGTCATCAAGTGGTAAAGACACATCAACCTGCCCAATTCCGATATGCCCGCATAATGAATCCCTGAAAGATTTTAGCGTCATTGGGAAAGTCAGTCCTTGATACCATGAAGCGACATCAGTTTGAAATTTTCTCATTCGATTGTAAGCGGTGATTTTCTTTTTCCTGCGGTCCGATTCCAACCTTATAAAACTTTTTACCCTATAAATTCCCATGGCCATTTCGTATCCGCCAATTTCAACAGTGAACATGAATTCTTTGCCGGTAAGGTCAATCAATACATCTGCCACGGTGATTTCAAACTGTGTAGCATTACACTCTCCAAATTTCAAATCATCACTTTCACATAGGCCTTCAGTGATTGTCAATGCTTCTGTAAGCACCTGCTCATTATCTATCACATAACATGGTTCTTGGTCTATTGGAAACAATTCATCAGAAGGAAACAGAGATTCCTCCGGAAATAACAATTGTACATCTTCATTGTAGAAATACAATTTCAAATGTCTCTGTGTGTCCTTTGTTATGTTGTCAGCCTTAAATAAACTCTTTATGCTCTCCGGAATATCCAGCATTTATTATCACCACCTAATATTCTGTGAATGTCACCTTAATTGGTTTGTACAAAATCTCCTTCTTCTCTTCATCAACCATATAAAATTCATATGGTACATCGGCAATATAAAACGCCCCCGAAACATACGAGGACGTATTGGGATTCCAATATTCGACTTCACATCTCACCCTATTGTCATGCGGTAAGAAGGTATTTAGTATTTCTATATCTTTCAAATACAAAGCAATTGTTGTGAATTCTATTGATGTAGCAGTGTGCGGAAGAGCATTTCGATGAAGTTCTCCATTCGCATCCCTATATGGGTCTAAATCCATTATTTGGTCTGGAGTGATTTTTAAGGATTCAGCCGCAATAAGTCTGGTAGGAAACGCTATTCCATTTATTTTTAATAGCCATCCTTCAAAAGCCATAATCATCCCCTCTTCACAAACAAAAACACCCAGGATTGCCCAGGTGTTATCATACTTCTCTCACTATAAATTTTACCACATATTTTTATGAATATTATGAAACTTCTTTATCATAGAAATATTCTGACAATATCTCTGGCATATCTAAGAATGACATTTTAGGGTGATAATCGCTGGTCTATTGCATGATAGAGGACATTATCACTTTTTGCATATTTCCTTAATTGCTTTCACTAGCATTTGCGGAGCAAAATCAACTGCTGATTCCTTTTCAATTCTCATGTATTTTATACTTTTAGTTTAAGACATCTAAACATATTTACTCATTATTGCGTGACTCTACAATCTTATATTTATTGTAGTCAGATTATACATAAACAATTTTCGTAACCACACAATATTTTTTCAACACATAAAACTCTGCTTATTCTTTCTTCTCTTAATATTATTGATTACACCGCCTTATTCTCGTAAAATTAATACATCTTATTTTTTACAAAAAAAAAATTGTAGGGAGGTGCATCAATGATAATACTTGTTTTAGGGTTGGCCTTAATAGTTTGTAAAGGTCAAATCCTTCGCTCCACGTCAAATACAGCGCCGCTTACTTGCGGCGCTTGTAACACTCAGCCGGAAGGTCTTTTGACCATGGCATGAGTGGTTCTAAATCTTTTTCATCTATACTTCCATCGGCACGGACAACCTGCGTCAGTTCTGTCAGCAAATACTTCATGTAGTAGTAGACATTCAGATCATTTGCCCGGGCGGTCTCCGTAACACTGTAGATGATCGCGCTGGCATCGGCTCCTCGTACTGTATTGATGGTCATCCAGTTCTTACGACCGATCGTAAAAGTTCTCAGCGCACGTTCGCTGGCCAGGTTATCGATCGGAACTTCTCCGTCTGACAGGAACACCTTCAGGTATTCTTCCTGATCCAGGCAATAGTTGATGCCTTTGGCTGTTTCACTCTTTGGAAGCACCGACCGGTCCGCCTGTATCTTTCGGAGCCAGGAAAAGAATTCTTCAACCAGAGGCTTGATGGAAGCCTGCCGCTCTTTTAAGCGTTCTTCTGGAGTCAGCTCCTTCAAAGCTCCTTCCAGATCATAAATAGCACCGATTCGTACAAGTGCTTTATACGCAACGGATGACTCGACTGCTTTGGGAGTGCTTTTTCCGATCGCCTTAATCGCATTTGCAAAGTGACGTCTTGCGTGGGCCATGCAGTTCGCATTTTTTACACCGGTCAGATCCCGTTCCAGCTTATGATACTGTTCCAGACCATCTGTCATAAGAACACCGTCAAAGTCCTTATAGTACGCTTTCGGATGATCGCTGTGCCGCGTCTTCTGGTATTCATACACAATGATCGGCGGCACCGGACTTAACTCTCCGGTGATGTGGACCCACATATAGCTTTTACTACCTGCAGGTCTGCCATCATGGATTACATCCACAGGTGTTTCATCACTCTGATTTACGTGTGCTTCCAGCTGACGCTTTCTCATGAGATCACACACTGGTGATAAATAGCGCTCAGCCGTCCACACCGTCCAGTTGGACATCGTCTGTTTGGACAGATTCAGGCCATTTGCCTGGAAGTCTCTGGAAATGCGGTCAAGCGGATTGCTGTTTACATACTTGGCATTGATGATCGCGGCTTCAAGAGAAGGAGTTGCAATGCTTCCCCTGAACATCGTTTCCGGATGATCGCCACGAAGAAATTCATCCTGATGCGCACCATCTGTTCCAACATACACTTTTATGATGTGTTTTTCCGCAGTCCATTTGGCCGGTTCGAAACGAAGCTGCCAGAAAACCTCATCCGGCATACTTTTCCAGTTCCCTTCACCGAAAGCTTCATTCAGTTCCTGTTCCGGTATATCATGAGGGATTACTTCCTGCGGAAAATCCTTCAGGTCTTCTTCACGCTGGCCTTTTCTCTTAGGCTTTCGTACTGCCTTTCTGGATGGATCAATGACATCTTCCACGGTTGGCTCTTTGGCTGCTTCATCATAATCCGCTTCTGCTTCATTAAAAAAAGAAAGCTGTCCTGCGATATCATCCAGTTTTTCTGTCTGGCGGCCAAAACGCTGCTGACCTGCCAGCCGGATCTGCTCTATGAGATTTTCATAGTTCTGTTCCAACCGGTCAAGCCGGTCCTGCATCTGGTAGATGACATCGTTCTTGGTTTTGTGATCCATCTTGTTCAGTTCATCTGGAGTGAATTTTTTGCACATGATATCCGCCTTTCTTATTAATAGTAGTATAGCAGAAATCTGCGGCAAATGCGGATCAGCCCTCAGGCAGAGTCCGTCATTTTTTCCTGCCATGAAAGTCATCAGAATCCGCATGCCAGCCTTTGGAAATATAGGGTTTTCAAGGTGCAGTTGCATCATTCCTGCCTAACAGCAGGCGAAAGAATTGTCCTGGTCCATGCATCCGCTGAGAACGAAGGCAGTTCTTTTCGGTGTAAAAACAGAAAAGTATTTTCTCTGTTTTGCACAAACATCTCAATATATTTTTTTCGGATCGACATCTTTGATCTTGGGATCCAGGGGATTTAAACCCATCATGAGATACTTGTACTGTTCCTCGGTAAGATCCGCTGCTTCCTGCGTATTCCTTGGCCAGGATAACCGTCCCGCTTCAAAGCGTTTATACAAAAGTAAAAACCCGGTACCCATCCACAGGAGCCCTTTGCACCGATCAGAACGCTTCCCGCAAAACAAAAAGAGTGTTCCCTTCTCAAATGGATTTTGACCATATTTATCGCCTATGATCGTTGCCAGTCCGTCAATGCCCTTCCGCAGATCAACCGTACCACAGGCAAGAACAACGCGGCGAATACCAGCAGCATCTTCAAGCATGGGACACCTCCCGAATGATCCGGGCCAGGAGAGCATCTGAGATTTCATTGGAAATATCAATCTGTAATGTTGCCGTCCGGATCGTTGCAACCGATTTATCGGAAACCATGTATGTATTTGTTTCCGCAGAAGTGTGGCATGGAATTTCAACAAAAGTCAGTTCTGTTTTCTCTGCCACAGCAGGAACAGATGCGTTTCCCTTCATTTCTTCATACGCCTGTTTCCGGAACCGTCGCTGCCAGTGATAATAGCTTTGTTCGCAGATGCCATTCTCATCCATCCAGCTTTTGGCCGACTGGCCTGCTGGTCTCTGCCCACAGGCCTGAATGATCTTTTTCCAGTACTCTGCACGGACTTCATGAGTGCACTGATCCATAGTCTTTAGTCCTCCCTTGAAAAAATCTATTGTTTTTCTCAAGTATGCACTAAAAATGGATTTAGTGAAAGGCGAGTGGTTTGACCTTTACAATAGTTTTAATTCTAATTACTATACTCTGTGCTCTTAGCAACTCTGATATAAGTGAATTGGAAATAAATGTAGTTCGTCCATGGAAATTTTCAATAAAATTCAAAAAGAAGATGACTCCAAAGAATTTACCCAGAAAATGAATTAAACTCGGTTAAGTAGCAATTTAGCATTAAAAACAGGCGCTGCTAATATAAACACTGATTGGGCTACTGGGTCTGCAAATTATTATGCTATTGGTAAACAGTGTGTGGTCAATGCCCTTATAACTTTAAAGCAAGATACGATAGTCAATAATACTCTATTGATCAGCGGATTGCCTTCCGCTGATCAAGAAAAAGTATGTTTGTTTCATGGCACAACAGGTTATGGTGTGTTTAAGGTTATAGCCGGCACTGGAGACATAACAATTGATTCAGGGGCTAAAGGCAATAGTATATTTTACTTCGAGATGATTTATCCTACCAAATAATTATTAACTGCTAGGAGAACCTATTGTTGTCCATCCGCTCCAAACGCCCTCTCTCTGATGCCTGGTAAATAGATGTGAATCTCCTACAGCCATTGCCAACTGACATAGCCATTGCTCTACACCACTACTGTATGTGATACAAAAGCCGTTACCATAAACAGTATTACCTGCTTTAAACGGGGTATCCGCTGTGTTGGCGTCCCACAACACTAGGTTAACCTTATTTAATACATTTACATTTATATGGCTAACGTAGTTAGACTTAAGTGGATTAATATCATCACTGATATTACCTAAATTGCTACTTATCATAAAATAAACATTGGGTAACAAAGAAATAGCCAGCGTTTAAATCTGAGATTCATTGAGGCCGCCCTGATGCATGATATGAAAAAATCGAATAATGACAGTCCCGGCTTACAAGGCATTTTGGCAGAAATACAGGCACTGGAACAGACCAGGGTAAAAGCATAGCGAAGAAAAGAACGTCCTTCATTGAGGGGCGTTCTTTTTGAGTAGGGGTGATAGCCTGGCACCCCATTAACAAATCAAGGTACTTCTTTGCTCACCAAGTCACTGTACTATCGCCGCCGTAGGATATGGAGATTGGTTTCCATATCTACTGGTTCTCCCTTTTATCAAATATATTTCTATAATATACCCAGTTATTTCGGTTGAAGTTGAATTTCCCCCCCAAGAACCACTTCCACCGTGCAACCATCTTCAAGTTGTACATTCGCATATGTTATCTCGCCAGGCCTGATTATCTCGTTAACAATATCACCATAATCCGTACCCGGACTGCATACATGGACATTACCCTGTTCAATTCCAACTATATCATATTTACCTAATGGAATATCTTCCCCTACCATATACCTCCCAGTTGTCAATTGAATTGGTTCTGTGTTCTCATTATTTTTATCTATTAGTTCAATATCTTCTTCCGTTTTATTTGTTATCAATGAACTACTTTTTGAATCTGAAAGTAAATCCTCTATATGTAAAATTGTTGCTTCAACATCAGCATTGCCTTGAGCCATCAATGCCTCTGCGACAATAAACCCAAGTTCTCCTATTTCGTGACCTTTCGTTCCATCTTCATAGTGCGTATAAAAATAACCTATTGCTGAAAGAAATTTATTAAATTCATCACTATCGTTCCATGTATATACTGTTAAAACTTCCACATATGGCAATGATTCTACTAAACTATTATAATATATTTGCTTTTCTATGTCCGTATTTCCAAGATTCTTTGCAGAGTCAATTATATTCTGTTTGAATTGTTCGAAAATATCATCGGAAGCTGAATTTGAGTAGAGACTCTCTACTGAATTTGAATTATCCGCAACACGAATGTAAGTATCCTTTCTGTCACACCGTATAACTGGCATATCAACTTTATCAGAATATCCAGTATATACACCAAACACTCTCACTTCCTGTCCAACGCAATCATCAATATCTTCAGAAATATCACTTGTTACACATACCGGAACAATCCAATTATTCCCTTCCAAATCAACTACTGATAATGATACTATATTATCAACAATTAATTTCTCTTTTACGGCTCCATCAATATATACTTTGGTGTTCCCTAATCCATTATCGGATGCGTAAGAATTGTACTTGCTAAAATCAGCTTTTTCAAACCCATTAATTACATTGTCATTAATTGTTGTTTCTTGAACCGAAATTATAGAAGCCTGATGATACTCGTCATCGCCAGCTTGCTTTTGTGAACATCCTAATAAAACAATACAAGATAGCAAAAATAAAAAATATTTTCTTAACATAAAATCCCTCCCCCACTTGTAATAATTTAATTATAACATTTGGGGGAGAGAATTCAACATCAATCTATACCTTTAAATCCAGTCCTTCCTGTCTGTGCAAAGTGCCTTGATACCCCTCTACGCGCAGCATTATAAATTCCATTGTCATCAATTACAGGTTTTTCTACAAGCTGTTCAAGCAAATCATTATTTCTCTTCAATTCATAAAGTAATTCCGCATTAGAACCTTTTAAGCTTGCTGTTATATCTGCCGTGTAATCAACGCTCATAGAACTACTGTTGAAATTCGGTAATGATACTTGCGGTTCTATCGCATACTGGTTCAGCAAATCCGTTCCATATGTATAGGAAAAATCGGCTCCCGGAAACGCTATTTTATATCCACTTAAAGTTGATTTCATGGCATCCATCCACTGCTCTACCATCGGAACTGTTTTATCCATTTCGGCAGAAAATTCTTTATTGAATCCAATACCCGCATAAGCACCATACTGTCCCATGATTTTGGAAGGGCTATGTTCATCTAATCCCTTCTTTCCAGTTACAGTTTCCTTTAATTCATCAACTTTTCTTCCAAGCCATGAATCGTCCCACCAGTCCTTCATCCCTTGCCAGAATCCCTTGCTTGCATTAGCTCCAGCATCATAAAGAGAACCAACTCCTTTATCATTTGGATTAAACTCATTATTCATGGTGGTTTTAGCTGCACCAGCAAGATTTTTAGTTTCAGTTTCTACTGTGCTTTGGCCACTTTTTAATCCTTCAGCCAAACTATCAGCCCCATCAATTCCAAGCGCTTTAAGTTTTTCAATAAGTCCAGGACGCTCTGATTCTTCTGCTAATGAAATCTGTGCCAATAACTCAACTGCCTTAGCCTGTACTTCGGCACTTGTTTTTGAATCACCCAACTGTTCTATTAAAGCTTCTGGAACTTTTATCCCCAATCCAGCGAATAATTCAATTAAACTTCCTTCGGTCAAGCTATGCCCATTTTGTATTCCAGCAAGTAAATCCATTGTCGAATTCTGCACTGTGACTTCTCTTTCTGAAAAATTCTTCACTATTGCGTCAGGTAAATCATAGCCAATTTTCTCAAACAATAACTTTATTTCTGGCATTTGGACTTCCGCGCCACTTTGAATTTTCAAAAGCATCTTGGTGACTTCCGCTTGTGTCTCCGGTTCCATCTTTGCAATGGCACTTGCTAATTCTTTTGGCAATGATAAACCTAAACTCTTAAAAACACTCTTCAATTCATCGCCGGATGCCTGGACACCCTCTGATAAAGATTTAAAAAATTCCTGAATTGGAGCCATGTCAAAGTTTTCATCCAATGCTAACATTTCCATAAAATCTTCCGATAGAGCCAAGTCTAAATTGGAAAATTCTGTATTCAAATCTCGCAAGGATTGTTTATACTCGTCCGTAGCCATTTTATCTGCCTTTTTTGTTTCTATAGCTTCTTTTTCCTTTTGCGTACATTCATCAATAGTACCTTTTGTGAAATCTAATTGATAATTTGCCTTATCCAGCGTATCTTGCGCGTTCTGCACTATAGAATCATATTCTGACGTGGTGCTAGTTAATTCATCTAACATTTTATCAACTGCTCTTCCATTTATAGCACTCTCGCCAAACCAATATTGTAACTGTTTTGTGCTTCCATTAACGTCATATACTTGCTCTTTCAAATCTTTTATAGCTTCGATATCTCCTTCCTTAATTAGTTCTTTAACCGTATCAGACAATTGCGGATTTTTTACAATAATATCATCAAGGGTTTTCTGATATTCCTCCTGTGCTTTATTCACATTCATCTGCGCTTCATACTGGTCTTTATACGCCTGAACAAGGTATTCTTGTGCAGCCTGCTTTTGTGCGAGGCTCTCATATCCTTGTATTACTGCATCCAATGATTCTTTCTGAATATCTAAATATCCGGTTTCATTATCAATATATCTACTTAAATCAGGAATAATATCAACAAGGTCCGATGATACCTGTTTCAACCTTTCTTTTTCATCTGCGCTTAAGGAAGCTTTATCGGACAGCTCATTATACTCTTTCGCCAAATCCCTTGCTATCTGCGCTTCAGCCACACCAGCGGTTTCAATTGCATTTCTTGTGTTATCTAAGCTTGTGTTAATCTGGCTTGTTTTTTGTGACACTTCATCGTTTAAATCACTTAACGCCTGTGAAAATTGGCCTATTGCTGAACTCTTAGCTGCCTCATCAGTAACTCGCATAATACGTTGTGCAATCAGCAAAATCCCACCAGCAATTGCAGTAAAAGCAATACCGCCCAATTTGGCTGGTCCAAGAGCATAGGTTAAACCATCTATAATGCTCCCCGTTTCGGCTGCTTCCAACATTATTACACCAAACGTTTGAAATGCACTTGAAAGCGGTTTTAGTGCAGCAGTTATCCCAGTCATTATTGATGCTACACCACTATATGTTTTCCAAACCATAAAAAAGCTCAAAAAGGTTGTGGTTAATCCTGAAATTACAGAAACAGGTATCGCATTTAATACCTTTGCCATGAAAGCAAATGCCTTTCCTATTCCATTGACCAACGTTTCAAGCGTCGGTGATACAATTGGAGTAATCCCCTTGATAAAGTTGATGAGTCCCTGCCCAATACCAGAAGCAAATTTGCCAAGCGCCGAGGCCAGACTTTTAAATCCTGTTGCTAAAACAGACCAATTTACATCAATCACGCCGAACTTATCTAGGGCAATGACAATTCCAGCTATCCCACCGGCAATCGCAACATACTTCATGGGACCTATGAGCCTAAAAAGTTTTTGCAATGGACTATAGATATTTTTTACCCCTTTAGCCGCAGCATCTACAGTCTTGAATCCCATAATACCGGTTGCAACTATGCCAAGAGCATAACCTATCTTTTCGGCTGTCCCAGGGTCAATTTTCCTCAATGCGTCTGCCACACTGTTTATACCATTAGGAACTGTGAAGTTAATAAAATCTGCACCTACAGACAGTAAATCTCCAAAAAAGTCAATAAGCCCTTCCCCTACCTTCATAGAAAACGGAGCCAAAGCATCATTAATCGCCGGAAAATCAATCTTCATCAAAAAGGCATTTATATTGTCAATGAGCATAGGAAGTCCGGTGCCAAGGGTCCATTTTCCTACAGGAACCAGAAATTCATTCCAAAAATCCTTTAAGGCAGTCCATGTAAAATCTCCCAGACGGGCAAGCCCTTCATTCCAGAGTCTCTTTAAAGATTCCCTAGTCGGCTCAGCAGCTTCCCAAATACGTTGA